>OOBM01000350.1_pt1 | contig 36678 bp, 26 predicted proteins | sample 1671581 | NCBI WGS metagenome assembly OOBM01 (sample SAMN06348171, study PRJEB24527) | human gut metagenome
TTCTTCCTACAATCCAGTAATATGAGAAGTCACCAAATGCAATCGGCTTAGTACCTATATCGATAGCCGGCATATATTCCGAAATAATAACCTGTTTTCCAAGAATTGTATCATTTGTCTGATTCCACAAATAATTGTCATCGATATCCTTCAGCTTTCTGAGTGCAAGTGCCGTCTTATCATTCATAAGCCAGATGCCATTTCTTCTATATTCCTTATCAACACTAAAATATAAAGAAATCACATCATCATAAGTCAGCGTTTCTGCTGTCAGTGCTGTTTTAGCTCCATCTGTATTATGAAGAGTACCAGTAGACTCATTTGATCCGATTCGTATTGTCGGAAATCCTGGTGTCTTTACCAGTTCATATGCCTTTGGCAGGCTGATTCCCATCTATGCAGATAATTCCTGCACACTCATAGTTGTTTTCTCCATATGATGTTGCTCCTTCCGTAGAGTTTGTTATGTCCGTCTCTTCAATAATTGTTTCTTTGCTACCGCTCTTGGCGGATACCAGTCCATGCAATAACAAGGGCTTGTTCATTGAGAATGGGATGAAATTGTCAAGGTACAAATCCGTTACATCATTTTGTGTAACTTTTTATTGTTTTCATGAATATTTTAAGCTATAATGTAACCGAAGTCCAAAAACTGACGGTAACGAATTAACGATTGGAATGAGGTATGATATGCCATTAAACTGGAATGATGAAACGATTCCATCAGAAGCAGATAAAATAACAGATATATTAGGATTTAAAGAAATCGGTGGTATCGGGCAACTGATTTACCACCCTTTCCGATTCAAAAAATATGAACTTGATATTGATAAAAGCAATGATTACTGTGCAACACCATTTTGCCGCCCCGGATATGAACCCATCTTTCCTAAAGAAGATTTTCTTTCCGGACAGGGACTGCTTACCAGCCTTTGCAATCTGGCAATGCAGATAAACAGCTTTGATAATAAAATTCCATATACGCAGCTCATCATGGAATGGTGTACAAATAATATGCATCCATATAATATTGATTTCATCTATTCTGAATTGAATAAATCTTTTGATATAAATAGCTTCGATGCAGAAATGGTAGAAAGAGACGGAACATTTGAGATTAACACCTTCCTAGATGATCTTGGAAAATTATATAATGCAGTCATGTTTTATGTTGCTCTCGAAGGTGTCTATATTGCCGATGACGAATCTGCATATGATTTATCCAAAGAAGGGAAATACTTTGAGGGCTACTCTTTCTTTGATAAATATAAGCATCCTATTGTTGCAATACCGAACGACTTAGATTATGGGGATGCAAAAGGAAATCTCATAGAAGAAATGCAAATTGATAATGAGTATATTAAAAATCATCCGGTCGAAGAACCTCCAACCGGAGAATTTGCTACTACACCATATGACGATTACGATGAATTCCGGAATGCGCTTATTGACATCATTCCGGAATTTACCATGAAATTAAAGGTAGATCCCCGCACTAACCGATTAGAATTTTCTACCGATATTAATTCTGTATTTGATATTGCATGGCTGACACTTGCAAGAATGCTTTCCGAAGCCCCTGCACCAGAAGATAAAGGGAAATCAGATAATCGTCCAGAAGGCATTATGATTCGTTGTCGGAACTGTGGTAAATTCATAATCCGAAAGAGCAACCGACAGGAATTTTGTGATGCCGAAGAATGCCAGAAGGTTCGAAATGCCCGAAAGCAAAAAGCCTATCGTGAGCGAAAATCCATTGAAAAAGCTCAAAAAAGCAAGAAAAAGGCACATTAATTTATATGATATGGCGGAAAGGCAAATAGATTATTGTATCTAATGTCAGCCAGCTACATGCAATTATGTGCTATAATATTATATAAAATATGTTAAAAGACACCGGAATCCCCCCTATGCAATTTCGCGAAAAAACGTGTGTGAGGGGGCAGCGGTCTTTAGAATGAATAGTTACAGAGATAATACTCCCCCCATGGGATTAACGGAGGACATACATAATGGCAGATTTAGAAGTACAAGAAAAAGACGGGAAAATATATTGTCCCTTAAAGAAAGCATGGCACGTATCAACACCAGAAGAAAGAGTTCGTCAATATTACATCGCTATTCTTGCTAACAAATATGGATACTCTCTTGAACAAATGGATCAGGAACTTAAAGTAAATAACTCCAAACGTGGTCAAGGTAAAGCTCGCGCAGATATTGTAATTTGGAAAAGTGAGCAGGACAAAAAAGACAAAAAGGCTGCTTTTATTGTAGTAGAGTGCAAAGCTGAAAATGTTAAGGTTCGAGTTGAAGATTATTACCAAGGATTTAATTATGCTTCTTGGGCACATGCAGAATTCTTTGTAACAACAAACGAAAAAGAAACAAAATATTTTAATGTAGACCCTGCATATTTACCTCAAAAATTAGATGAAGTTGTAGCTATTCCAACTGCTAAAGATGTAGATGATGCTGCAAGAATTGAACAAATAAAAAATCAAACCAAACTTTTTACACGTGATGAATTCACAAAGACGTTACGCACTTGTCATAACATAATTAGGAATAATGATAAGCTATCTCCAGAGGCTGCGTTCGACGAAATCAGCAAACTACTTTTTATGAAAATTAGATTCGAGCGTGACAATAAGGGTATGAAAGTATTCACAAAACAGGAATACCTTGATGCTGCCCAAAATCACGAAAAAAATGTTAGACCGGGTCTAAAGGGCACTGACTTATACGCACTCTCTTACATGCAGTTTTTATTTAGAACTACTAAAGAGTTCTTTAAAGATGACAGATTATTTGATGATAAAGACGAAATAAATATCAGAGAGAATAGTTTCATTCAAATCTTGGAGAAACTTGAAACATTTAATCTATCCGATACGCAAGATGACGTTAAAGGAATAGCATTCGAAGAATTCCTCGGAACAACGTTCAGAGGCGAATTAGGACAGTTCTTCACCCCTAGAACTATAGTTGATTTTATGACAGAGATTCTTGACCCTCAAGAAGGTGAGGTAATTTGTGACCCTACCTGTGGCTCTGGTGGATTCTTAATTAAGGCTTTTGAATATGTAAGAGAAAAAATAGAGGCAGATATCCGTTCAAAAAAGGATTCTTTAAGACTTTCCATTGAAGGGAATGACTACGATGCTCTTCCAGAAGATAAACAAGTAAAGATAAGTCATTCCATAGATAAAATGCAAGCAGCACTAAATACTGAATTAGATACTGGCATTGAGGGTAGTCGAATGTATCAGCTTTCTAGGAATTGCATTTATGGTACAGATGCTAATCCACGTATGGCTCGTACATCTAAAATGAACATGATTATGCATGGCGATGGTCATGGTGGTGTGCATCATCATGACGGGTTACTTAATGTTAATGGTATTTTTGAAGAGAGATTTGACGTTATCTTAACAAATCCACCTTTTGGTCAGAATGTGGATAGAGGTCAGCTCATTTCAGAAGCAGATAAATTCACTGACGAAGAAATGAAGAAAAAATATAAGAAAAAATATGGTGCAGCTTATGATGAAGCCCTAAAGCAAGTTGATGAGCATATTGGCGAATCATTACTATCTCTTTACGATTTAGGTAGTACTTCTACACTGACAGAAGTTTTATTTATGGAAAGATGCTTACGACTTCTAAAAAAAGGAGGTCGTATGGGGATGGTACTCCCAGAAGGCGTTCTAAACAATAAAAACCTGCAGGCTGTTAGAGAATATTTTGAAGGAAAAGCAAAAATTATTCTGATTTGCTCTATCCCACAAGATGTGTTTATAGCTGCAGGCGCAACTGTAAAACCAAGTCTTGTTTTTATGCGAAGATTCACAAATGATGAAGAATCTGAATATGCAAATTGCAAGTCTGAAGCACTTGCTGAAGTAACAGCTTTACACCAAGCAGAAATTGACAAATTAGAAGCCACTATTGCTAAAGCAGATGCTCTCACGGAATCACTTAAAGATGACCTTAAGAAGGCAAAGACAAAGCTTAAGCAGGCAAAGAAGGACAAGAAAAATACAACATCAGTTGAGACAGAAATAACAACAATCAAAAAAGAGCAAGCTGACAATAGGCTAAATAAGAAAACTGCTGAAAAAGAATTGAAGGAACTTTATAAGCAGATTGATGAAGAGACAAAACCGGTTGTTAAGAAGAAGTTTGATTATGATATTCCTATTGCAAAGATTGATGATGCTGGAATCACAACGACTGGTGCTGCATCCGAAGGAAATCAGTTACCGCAGTTAGTAGATGAATACTCAGATTATAGAATACAGAATAATTTATGGCCAGTTTTAAACAATGAAACAATCTATGCCATGAATACCGACGGAAAATATTGTAGGTATATTGGTAGTCAGGAGGTGGTGTTGAATGAGCAATAAACCAGCGCTACTTTCAACTGTTCCTTTTTCTTCATTTTCCCAATGGGATGTGAAACAGTTCTTTTTTGCAAAGATACTTTCAAAATATCCCGTGGAGGAATTAGGAAAACATTTAATTCATCAAACAGAAAAAATACAACTATCTGATGAGCCTACCAAAGAATTCACCATATTAGGCGTGTCAAATAAAATCGGTATGTTTGATGGTTCTACTGAAAAAGGAAGCAAAATTAAACAAAAGTACCATGTTGTAAAAGATAATTGGTTAGCCTACAACCCATATCGAATTAATGTAGGTTCAATAGGAATAAAAACACCTAATTTGAAAGGTAGTTATATAAGTCCTGCATATGTTGTTTTTAGTTGTAAGGATACTATTCTACCTGAATATTTGTGGCTGATGATGAAAAGTGATTTCTTCAATAAGCTTATCAAGGATTCGACAACTGGTTCAGTTAGACAAACATTGCATTTTGAAAAACTAGCAGCTATAAAAGCCCCCGTTCCTAACGTGTCTGACCAACAGATAATTCTTGACGCATATCATGCTAAGCTTAATGAGGCAGAAGAAAATATCAAAACGGCTAATGATTACAGCGATGGTTTATTGCTAAGTATTCAAGCTGACGTTTCAAACTTAAAAGATGAGCCTCCGAAGACCCCAGAGGTTACAAATCTAGTACATACCATATCATTTTCTGATATGAACAGGTGGGAAGTTGCTTACATTCTCAAGGAAGGAAAACTTGAAAAAGTGTATAAAAGCTTCAAATATCCTTCTTACGAAATATCACAATTGCAGAAAGAATCTTTGTTTGGTCTATCCTCAAAGGCTTCTTTAACACAAAAAGATGGCATGATTCCGATGTTAAGAATGCCAAACATTGTAAACGGTGAAATAGATTGTAGTCAGCTAAAATACTTACCCAAAAGTAGTGCCACAACGGCTAATGAACCAGATAAATGGTTGTTAAAAAAGGGGGATTTTCTAATCAATCGTACCAATAGCAAAGAGCTTGTTGGCAAATCTGCGATCTTCAATCTAGATGGAGATTATACTTATGCTTCTTATCTTATTAGATATAGATTTGATACAAGCCTTGTACTCCCAGAGTATGTGAATATTCTATTTATGCTGCCATTAGTAAGGAAACAAATAGATGCTGTAAGTAGACAGACAGCAGGTCAGTGTAATATTAACAGTGATGAAATTGGTGCCATTCGCATCCCTGTTCCTTCCATTCCTATTCAGCAAGAAATAATTAAAAAATACTTTGATGCCAAAGATGGTGCTAACAATTATTACGCTAAGGCCGATGAATGTAAAACCAATGCTCTTATCAATTTTGAAAAAGAAATATTTTAATAAACGGATAAAGCCACAATCTCGGTAGTCTTACTACCAAAGATTGTGGCTTTATCTGTTCAAACTCTTGTATATCTGCCATCGCTTAGTAGTAGGTTACTACTAAGGAATATTCCCAATTTCTCCCACTATTCTAGCTTATCCGCCATGAGCCTTAGTAGTCTAAATCGTAGTAATTCCAAGGCTTTCCGCCATATTCTGCCCCGCGTTGTCCCAGTCTGCGAAGGTATGCATTATCATAAAACTGGAGTGTCGTGGCAGATGAAAAGTACTTTTATCATAGTTTTTTCTCCTTAATATAATAACCTCACCAGACAACAATCCAGTGAGGTCATATAATCACGCTTTTTGTTTAGGTACAAACTCAAGCTTGCTGATATCTGCCTGATTAATACCAGTACGTTCTAGTACATAATGTATCTGTGCTAACATCTCAGTATCATCCAATACTCTTGTCAGACCAACAAGTTTTTCATCATCCCAGACGGTAAGCACAGTTGAGGAATTCATAAGAGCCTTATACAGTCGATCTGGATAATTTCCTGATATCCAATTAACGGATAGAAATAACTTTTGAATCTGTTCTTTCGTAAACTTTTTTCTTCTGTATATATAAGCATAATCTATTTCCCCCTATCTGTTATGATCACATCTTTGGCATTGCAGCATTTCATTTTCAACATCATCTTTATAAAAAACACCTGACCATTGGCAAATATTCTGCAAAATAGGCACAACAGATTTTCCTTTTTGTGTCAACATATACTCTACCCTTGGTGGGATTTCATCATAGGATTTTCTTTCAACAATCCCAACTTCTATCAGGTCTTTTAATGTTGCGGCAAGTACTGCATCCGTAATATTGCACATTTCTCTTCGAAGTTCACTGTATCGAAGCTTTTCGGCTGCAGATAACACACATATTATGCGTGATTTCCATTTTCCACCAAATATTGCCAATCCATATTAAAGTGGGCAATGTATATCATTATCTAATTTTTTCTTATATTTTTCCATTAAAAATCACCTTCCAGCTATTATTTAGTTTCATTATAACTTGATGGTGATTCTTTTTAAAGTTACTATGAAATTTATTAGCAGTTCTTTGTTATATTTCTTTCTTATTCCCAGCACCTCCAATTTACGCTTTAACCCATCTTCTACCTCAATACATTTGTATTATTATTACAAAGCACCTCAAAATGATTTCGATGCGTTTTTATAAACCCTTCTTTTTGCAGCTTTGATATCTCAGTAGACATTGCTGCGCGGTCAATGCAAAGATAATCTGCCAGCTGCTGCCTGTCAAAAGGAATATCAAAGGACAAGGACGAATGTCTGATAGATTCTGCTGACAGGTATGACAATAATTTCTCCCTTGTTGTCCGCTTGCCAACATGTGTAATCTTATCATTCAGAATGAGTATCTTATTTGCCAGTACACTGACCAGATTGCGAATCAGCTTCTGATGATGCCCACATGCAGTTGGACAAGTAACCAGAAGCTTCTGTATATTTAAAAAAACAATCTCACAATCCTCATCTGCTACCACACTGATGTTCAGAACAGCACCAGGGCTTGCCGCATATGGTTCTCCAAAAAAATCACCAGCATGACATTTAGACAGAATATTCCGATGTCCCCAGAGATCCTCCTGAATAATAAGAACACAACCTGACAATACTAATCCCATTACCTGTGTAGAATCTGCTGCTCTGAAAATATAAGAATCCTTCTCTTTAGAAACTGTTACTGCCTCTACACAGTGCAATACAGATAATATCTCATTATCAGTAAGACCTTTAAAAAAAGGACTGTTTTTTAAAATAGGTAAATATTTTTTCAAAATCTCACCTCCTGTTGGAAATCAAACATACAAGTTGTATTTATTATAATATGATTCTAACAGAAACAAAAATAAAATTCTATTAATGGAGGGTAAAATGATAAGAAAAATTATACGTATTGATAAAGAAAAATGTAACGGATGTGGTGCATGTGCAACTGCCTGCCACGAAGGTGCCATTGATATTATAGACGGAAAAGCCGAGCTGGTAAGAGAACATTTTTGTGACGGATTGGGGGATTGCCTCCCAGAATGTCCTACAGGAGCTATTTCATTTGAGGAAAGAGAAGCACCTGCATATGATGAAGATGCTGTAAAAGAAGCACAGAGTAAAATAGCTGCTCTAAACCATGCAATGTCACCTCACACCGGCTGTCCAGGATCTAAAATCATGCAGATACAGCGAACAAAAACGCCTGAGACCGCAAAACCATTTTCAGGTGCAGATTCGGTATCACAACTTGAGAACTGGCCGGTACAGATCAAACTGGCACCTATCAGTGCACCATATTTTAATGGTGCAAAACTTCTGATAGCCGCCGATTGTACTGCTTACGCTTATGCTGGATTTCATCAGGATTTTATTCAGAATAAGGTAACACTAATAGGTTGTCCGAAATTAGACCAGGTTGATTATAGTGAGAAACTGGCTGCTATTATTCAGAATAACAACATTCAAAGTGTGACAATCGTAAGAATGGAAGTTCCATGCTGTGGTGGTCTGGAGATGGCAGTAAAAAATGCACTTCAAAATAGTGGAAAATTCATACCATGGCAGGTTGTAACAATAAGTATTGATGGAAAAATTATTGATTAATAAGGAGATTACTGGAATGAATAAAAAAATGTTTTGTTTTCAGTGTGAACAGACAGCCGGATGTACTGGCTGTACAGGAAATGCAGGTGTCTGTGGAAAAAATGCAGATACAGCCAAATTACAGGATGAGCTGACAGGTGCATTGATTGGTCTTGCAAGAGCTGTAGACAGTGCATCAGCTATTTCTAAAAGAACCGTACAAGTCATAATTGAAGGTCTGTTTACAACAGTTACAAATGTAAGTTTTGATAATGCAGCAATCGAAAATATGATACAAAAAGTCAGAGCTGAGAAAGAACGACTGGTCCCTGACTGCAGCAAATGTCAGTCACCATGTGGTAAAACAGGCGAATACGACATGCAGCAGATCTGGAATGCCGATAAAGATATCCGCTCTTTAAAATCTCTTATTCTTTTTGGTATTCGTGGAATGGCCGCCTATGCTTACCATGCAAATGTTCTGAATTATGAAGATGATGAAGTAAACCGATTCTTCTGCGAAGCATTATTTAAGATTGGTTACGAAGAAAGTATAGAAACACTGCTTCCTACGGTACTTAAAGTAGGCGAGATCAACCTTAGGTGTATGGCACTTCTTGATAAAGCAAATACAAACAGCTATGGAATGCCAGAGCCCACTGATGTTACACTTACCATCGAAAAAGGACCTTTTATTGTCGTGACAGGTCATGATCTTAAAGACCTGCAGCTTTTACTTGAACAGACAGAAGGAAAAGGAATCAACATATATACTCATGGTGAAATGCTCCCTGCCCATGCCTATCCACTCTTGAAAAAATTTCCACACTTAAAAGGAAATTTTGGAACTGCATGGCAGAATCAGCAGAAAGAGTTTGATCATCTTCCAGCTCCGATTCTTTACACTACCAACTGTCTGATGCCGCCAAAAAGCAGTTATGCTGACAGAGTATTTACAACAGAGGTGGTTGCTTTCCCTGGCGCTGTTCATATTGATGAGAAAAAAGATTTTACGCCAGTTATCAAAAAAGCACTTGAACTTGGTGGCTATAAAGAAAATCAGACATTAAAAGGCATCAATGGAGGCACGAAGGTGACAACCGGATTCGGTCATTCAGCTATACTGTCACATGCAAATACTATAGTAGATGCTGTAAAATCAGGTGCAATCAGCCATTTCTTCCTGGTTGCCGGATGTGATGGTGCTAAACCGGGTCGAAACTATTACACAGATTTTGTTAAACAAACTCCTTCTGACAGTATCATCCTCACCCTGGCATGTGGCAAATTCCGTTTCAATGATCTTAATCTTGGAGAAATCAATGGTCTGCCACGACTGATGGATATGGGTCAGTGTAACGATGCTTATGGGGCGATTCAGGTTGCCCTGGCACTTGCGGATGCATTTGGATGTACTGTAAATGAGCTTCCGCTCTCCTTCGTTCTTTCATGGTACGAACAGAAGGCAGTCTGCATTTTGTTAACGCTTCTGCACCTTGGTATCAAAAACATCCGTCTTGGTCCTTCTCTACCTGCGTTTTTGTCTCCTAATATTCTGAACCTTCTTGTGGAAAAATATGGCATAGCACCTATCACCACACCAGAAGAAGACATCAAAGCGCTGATAAACACTCCATAACACCAATAAAGCCAATAAAGCCGATACAGGAATAAAAACCCTGCCTCGGCTTTTTCTTTTGTCATTCTCCAGGACACAAAATATCCTCATTCTTATCATATTTTCTTCACTATTCCCACCTAAACTATAGATAAGATGTAAGGGGCAGAAGATCAAAACATTGTTTATGCCTGCATAATAAAACTTTTAACTTTAGAATCCACCTGACATAGATATAGATATTGATATTAATGATATATGCATTAACGATATCTATCCGACAATATCTATATTAACTGAAGAAATAATGAATGAAAGGATGAATATATATGATTAATTTAAAAAAAGTAAACAAATCATGCGTAGCCGCAGTTATTCTTGCCATGTGTCTTATGACATCAGGCTGTGGTTCACAAAACTATACAACCAACAACAAAAATACTAATACCACTGTAACTTCCAGCATTACTGCTCAGGATACCAATGTAACTCATGCAGATGATGCCGATAACTACAAAACTGAAATAACAGGAGAATTCAGCATTACATCAACTGATGGTTCTACAATAACACAGAATGATTCCATATATACCATAACACAGGCTGGCGAATATACCGTTACCGGACTCTTATCAGAAGGACAGATTGTAGTTAATGCTGACGATAATGCCGAAATCACCATTGTATTGAATGGTACATCCATCACATGTTCTAACGGTTCACCTATTTATATTAAAAATGCTGATAATATAAAAATCAAATCTGAGGAAAACACTTATAACTGCATAGTTGATGCAAGAGCTGAAGCTGACGACAATTCAGACAATTCTTCCAGTGAAAATGGTAATGCTGCCATCTATGCAGCATGTGACCTTAAATTGGTTGGAAAAGGGGCATTATCAGTAACTGGCAACTATAACAACGGTATCCAGAGCAAAGATGACATTTCTATTAAAAATGTTACCATCAAGGTTAATGCTGTAAATAATGCTATAAAAGGAAACGATGAGGTAGCTATAGAATCTGGTGAAATAATAGCTATATCCAGAAAAGGCGATGGCATCAAAACATCAAACAGCAGTCTTTCAAACAAAGGAAAACAGAAAGGAAATGTAATAATATCTGGTGGAAATATTGATATATATGCTGCCTGTGACGGCATAGATGCTGCATATGGTGTAGATGTTTCAGGTGATGGAAATCTGAATATATATACAGATACTTATTCTAATTATAGTGAAGCCGTGGCTGCCGACAACTCCGGTTCTTCAGCCAGCAGCGTGGGAACTCCACCCGATATGAACAATACTCAGAACAATGGTAACATGGGCAATCCTCCTGATATGAATAACAGTAGCAGCAATTCTGGCAATAATCCTGACATGAAAGGTAACTTCAGCGGTGGAAACAGAGCTGCTAATGGTATGCCAGGCAATAACAGCTCAGGAAATTCATCTAAAAAGTCTTACTCTACAAAGGGAATCAAAGCCGAGAGCGAGATAAATATATCTGGTGCAGCCATCAACATAAGTTCAACTGATGATGGTATTCATGCCAACTCAGATTCTGGTGTTCTTGAAACCGGCGAAGATGGCAAGGGTATAATATCTATATCAGGTGGAACTATCACAATCTCTACAGGTGATGATGGAATACATGCAGATAAAGAGCTTAATATAACTGATGGATATATAAATGTTTTAACATCCTACGAGGGTCTTGAGGCTATAACAATCAACATCAGTGGTGGACAAAACTTTGTATATGCAGCTGATGATGGCATTAATGCATGTACCGGAGATGGCACATCTACTCCTCTTATTAATATAACTGGTGGATACGTTGATGTAACAACCGGTTCCGGCGATACAGATGCTATAGATTCTAACGGCAGCTACACCCAGTCTGGCGGTATGGTACTTGTAAAAGGCGGCAGTTCATCAGGTCAGGTATCTGGTTCTATTGATGTTGATGGAAATATTACTATAACTGGTGGAACATGTGTAGCTTTAGGCGGTATATGTGAAACTCCTGTAAATTCAGTTAATGCTTACGTATTCAGCTCTGTATCCTTTAACGCAGGAAGCTACTCAGTAAAAGATTCCAGCGGTAATGAAATAATAAGCTTTACATTAAACAACAGTTACTCAAATAGCTGGATATGCACATCTGCTCTTACAACAAACACTGAATACACTCTTTACTGCGATGGTTCTTCATTAACAAACTGGACACAATCTGCAGGAACCATGGGTGCATCCAATGCCGGCGGCTTTGGCAGCAATCCTGGCGGTTTTAATGGTGGTGGCCGTGGAGGTAACATGAATGGCGGAAAAAATATGAACGATAACAGAAATATAAATGGCAATAATACACAATAACAATTGCAAACAATAGTTTGATTGAATCATTCATTTTTCGTAAATTAAGTCAAAGTCAGACAGCATATATGAGGAAAGCAGGTGCGCATACATCATAAGATGCACTTGAAGTTCAATTGTGATAGTTCTTAGACTTTTCCTTAACTACCCAGCTATCCACAGACACGGATGTCTGTGGAAGTGAGATATGGGACATGGATGTCCCGTATCGAACGGTAGCGGAAACTACCATTACGTATATGAAAAGTCTTAGAAATATCCAATTGAAGCTTCTGGCATCGTTGATGTATGCACACCTGCTTTTCTCATATATGCTGTCGTCCGTATGTTAAGAATGCATGCTAAACAACAAGTTTCTCTTACACCTTATATCCCCTGCTTTTAAGCGTATCCTGTGCAGTTTCGTTAGCTCCATATCTTGAATACGTAAGTCCTGAATATACCTTCTCTGTATTCTTCATAAGCGGCTTGGAATCATCAAGCTGACTCACCTCAAGAAATGCGGTCCTTAACTTTCCAAGCATTGTAATAACTCTGCTTACGCTATCGCGTTCACCGGAAACCTGCGCACTTATAAGTGTACGTTTCATGTAATTATACAGTTGATACAACTGTACTGATATCTCATACTCCATATCAAGCCCTGTAATAAGCTGGTCTATGCCACGCATCGCCATGTGAAGCTTCTCTTTATATCCACTGCTGGCATCATCGTTTAGTGCTTCGTTAAGATAGTCTGTTATAATATCATATGTAATAACAACAAGCTGAGACCTTGTAGCCTGCGATATTCTATATGAATATGTCCTTATCATATCGTTATTCATACAACCGGCTCCTATACGTTTTTCCTCTACGTTTTATATGGATTATTGTTCCACTTTTTTATTTATTTCTGAAGAAGCTGTAACACCTCTGATGGTCTTTGATTAGCCTGTGAAAGAATAGATGTTGCTGCCTGTGTAAGAACTGTCTGTGAAGTATATTCTGTCATTTCTTCTGCCATATCTGTATCAATCTTTGCAGACAATGCTTTAGTTACATTCTCATCAGACACCTCAAGGTTATTATTGGTATGCTCAAATCTGTTTTCATAGGCACCTATTTTTGAACGTACTGAGTTAACATATGATATGGCAGTATCTACAGTATCTATAGCAAGCTGTGCTGTATATCCTGTCATTACGTTAATGTTATCAGTACCTATCATATATGTTGTTATAGGAGGAATATCAAGAACTATAACCTGGTTCTCATTAGCACCTACGTGAATACTCATAGTTCCTACATCTGTAACCTCCTGGTTAATATCTGCTGCTGTACCGCCTGATGCCACAGATTTTCCATTCTTCTTTGCAGCTACTGTATCATCAAACACTGTTCCTGCAACATTTCCAGGAATATCCATAACAAACTCTTTGTTATTAACATCCTTAACTGTAATCCTTGTTCCTTTAGTAGATATAACAGCTGAATCCTCAAAGCCTGCCCTGCTTCCATCATCAGCCTTTGCAAACTCGGCTTCAACATCACTGCCCTCTGCATGTATACATTTACCAAGACCTGTTGGATCGTATGCATCTGATATGCCAAGAAGTCCTGCAAGTTCTTCGTTGTCACATGAAATATCAAGCTTCTGGTCTCTTCCATACTGCTCTGTCATTATAACAAGCCTGTTTCCTGTATAAGAAGTTTCTGGCTTATAACCAGCATAATCTGTTCCGTTAGTTTTAGTGTCTGATGTAGTCTGCGATACCGCAAATGCTTTTCCACCAGTAAGTCCTACACCTGTCATTATTCTATCCATAACAACATCAAGTGTATCACCCTCTAATATATTTATCTGATAACCATTAACAGATATTGTTCCTGCCTGCTCACTGCTTATTGTATCTGTAGAAGACATAGTTATCTGGCTGCCCACAGCTACAGCCTGTCTTGCATCCTGTGTGATAGTCACCCCATATATGCCAGCTGTAAAGCTGTCTGATATGGAAATCTGATTAACCCCCTGATAGTCGGAATATACCCTTCTTGAAAGATTACCATTGATAAGAGGCTGTGTATTGAATTCTGTCTGCTCTGATATTCTGTCTATCTCAGCATTAATGTTGTCAATCTCCTGCTGGATGGCTGAGCGCTCATCATCTGAGTTAACATCGTTAGCTGCCTGTACTGTAAGCTCTTTAAAACGTGTAAGCATTGACTGTATCTCAACAATAGCACCTTCTGCTGTGTTAAGCACTGAAATACCATCTGTAGTATTATTCTTTGCCTGCTCAAGACCTCTTATCTGTATCCTCATCTTTTCTGATATGGCACATCCTGCTGGATCATCAGCAGAGCTGTTGATTTTATAGCCTGAAGAAAGTCTCTGGATAGAACCTGATAAAGAATTCTGCGCCTTCTGTAATGCATTGTTTGATATAATCGCTGATATATTTGTATTTATTCTCATATATTCTCCATTTCTGCTTATAAAAACATAGCTTCCATGCCATCTATATTTATATTATCAATCCTCCGTGATTGCTCTCATATAAGGTATATCGGATATTCTTTATATTTCTTTAATCCGTCTGCAGCTGTACTCTTTACTCCTTGCTCTATTCTCTGTCAGCTCTTTTACTTTCCAAAGAATACGCCTGTAACCGACTGTGCTATCCTGTAAAGCTCATCTGCTGGTACCGATGCCCCTGAATTCTCATATGTAACATAATTAACATCTGGGACTCTTACCGTATTGATTCTTACACTATTCATTCCATGCTGCAGCTTTAAAACATTTTCAAGTTCTTCAAAGCTCTTATAAATGCTCCTGTCATCAGGATGTACAGTGTTGGAATTCTGCTTTACAAACAGACTTATATCTTTTCCTGTAATCTTTGCTTCCATAGACAGCTCTCCATAAGCCTCTGTATCCATCTTAATAGATATTTTGCCCTTATCGCTGCTGTCTGATAAGAATGTAAGATTGATAAGACCTGCTTTTCCATTCTTTACATATGGGATACGGTAATCATTCTTTCTTGCAAGATTACTTATATATCTTATCTGTCTGTTGCTTATTCTTAGTTCTTCAAATGTATCATAGTCAACTGGTGTTTCATCTGTATCCGTAAGTGAACTTTCTATAGCTTCCTCAAGTTCATCTCCTGCTGCTTCTTCAAGATTCGTATACAGAGCCTCCAGCTTTTCTCTTCCTGACAGCACATCTGAAAGCTTTTCACTGCTATCTATATATGCTGCTTTACTGCTGTTATTTTTATCAGCATGATTATGCCCTGACTTATCAGCATTTCCTATTCCTTTTCCCTTAAGAGCTCTTGTATATGCCATAAGCTCTCCTGTTGCAAGAAGCTCATTGACGGCATTGATATTACCTATATTCTCGTTAATACCTGCTCTTCTTAGCTCTCTTGTAACCTCAGCATCTGCATCTGCTGCCTTCTGTGTCACATCCTGTATATAACTGCTATCAAGCTCCTTTTCCAGCTTTTCATCATAGTTATCTAAAAGATTCTCTGCAAAATGTTCAACATGCTGGTCTTCTATCGGTGTATTTATGTCCGATTCTTTCAATGTATTAGGTGTGATATACTGCTGTGACTTTGCAAATAAGGATTCAAAATAACTTACCATATCCTTATCTTCCTTTGTAAAGCCTACCGTATCATCTATTGTCACATCTATACCTGAATGCTTGCGGCTTGTGTATGCACTTATAAGATTACCCATCGTAATCTCTTTACCCTGCTTCATAAGTGCACCTGCACATACTCCGGCATCTCTTGTGAATATATTCATCATCTGATATATTCCGATAAACTGTTTTTTCTTTGTTTCACTTATTCCACCTGTTTTCTCAAGCTTATACAGGAATCTTGAATATTTTTCCTCGTTATCCTTAGTAGCTCCCTGATTCATCCTGCTAAGATAATCGTTTACTGTCCATATATCTGTATTCATAGGGTTAATACCAGCATCTATCATCTTAACAACAGTTTCAGGCTTCATATTGTTTACAAGATTATTAAGAGTTGAATATATTTTTCTTGCTCTTTCTACTGACTCCTTAGTTATATCAATATTATTAGATGCAAGAAGCTTTATAACATCTCTGTTTTCCTGTGTATTCTCAAGTTCCAGCTTATCTATGATTCCATTGGCACTATTATTAACAGCCTTAAGTATAGAATCATCAAGATCCTCCCTTATCTGTGTACCAACTGTCTTATAAGTACCAATAGCCCTTGCATATCTACTTCTTAAACTGCTTGCGACATTGGATACCATAGATATACTAAGCTTATATGGATCACTGTTCATAAGCTTTTCATACATCTGTGCTGGTGCTATCTCAATGTCATAAAGAGCCTTTCTGACATCAAGCACATCATTGTACATCTGTACATTTCCGGCGTAAACTGCACCATCTGCCTCCATTGTTTTAAGTTTCTCTGTGATCTCATCAAGAGGCGTATAAAGAAGTGGTGTGTTGTTTCGTTCAAGTATAATACCAGAGCCGGCAGTAAGAAGCATTCTTGCTTCAAGGAGTGTATTGTACGCCTTTTCAGGACTGTACTGATATGCACCAAAGTTGCCCATCGCTGCATAACTGTTCTGTCCATACATCCCTGGCTGGCCTGTATATATACCCTGCTGGTTCTGTGCTGACATTAACGCCTGACCTGTATACATACCCTGCTGGTTTTGTGCTGACATTAACGCCTGATCTGTATACATACCCTGCTGGCTGCCTGGTGTAGTGCTGTCTGCACTCCATCCAACCTGCATAACCACCTTAAGACTTGATATTGTAAATGCTTTTCCTGATGATATAACATTCATAATATCATCATAGCTTGCATCCGCAAGTGTTACGATGGCTGATTTTACATTCTCCCATATAGACGGATCATTCGTTAATGGTGTGTCACTGGCTTCTCCTCCAATAGCCATCTGGTCAGCTATCTTGTCAAGAACCCTGCTCTGTCCATCAGCATCTGAAAGTCCATCAAGATTAAGCGTGTCCAGCATAGCCTTATATTTAAGCGTTTTTTCCGTAACTGGTATATTATTGTTGATAAGCTCCTGTGCGTTGTTAAGATTCTGCAGATTAACAGCAAGTCCTGATTTTCCTATAAGAGACTCTATCTGTGGTCTCATCGCATTGAACTCCTGAAATGATATCTGATATCCTGAATTCTGTGGAAGTCCTGCAACTGACATCTCTGCTTTATATATTCCGTCTATTGTCGGTGCTATATCGTTGGATATCATATAATACTTTGCCTTTTCTGAAAGCTCCACTATACCTGAAGCTTTATCAAGTGCTGCCTGTGCCTCTCTTAATGAATCCTCATCTATACTTACACCTGCACCACTAAGTCTTTCAACTACATCTGATGAAACTCCGGCAACACCTGCTGCCTTTTCTATGGTACTCTTACTTACACCTGTACCATAAGCCACATAATCATCTGAATGCATGGCAAGCTCTACCCTTATTTTGTCTATTATGGATACCATCTCATCTGGTGAAGAATCCATGATATTAAATCCTTCTCCTGATATATCAACTGCTTCCATTCCTGAAAGCTTCTTAACAAGTGCCTTAAAGCTTATCTGTGCTGTCTTTGCAGAATCCATGATCTGCTGTCTGACATCATCTGCTTCCTTTAAAAGTGACTCATATGTGTTGTCCTTTAATCTGCTGTTGTCCTGTCCATCAGACACTATAACCCCGCCAAATGCTCCATTTACACCATATGCCCTGGCTGCGTTATTCTCTTTATAGTTAATAGATGTACCTGAATTCACTCCATCTTTAACATTACCCTTATTAAAATCTCCTGCATATATTGAAACTGACATATAACCGTTACTTAACCTCCGCTCCCTATACGTTCTATAATCCTGTCTGTAATATATTTCGGAATAAATATATAAAAATTTAATGATACCAGGGTCAAAAGGTCTAAACCCACATGAACTCGCTCATAGGTGGGTGAAATACCTTGGGACCTGCCCCAATATGAGCATAAAAGTGGGATGATAATCCCACGATATGCGAATATTGGGGTGGATTGTGGGAGTGCGTAGCACGGAACAATCCGTAGGTATCAAAGTCGGGGGCTTTTGACCCCGACATCATTTAATTACTGTTTAACAGCTTCCAAGCAGCTGATTAAAATCTCCAACGCACAGTGGCTTTGAATAGTAGAAGCCCTGTATATTATCACAGTTCAGCCGTGTAAGAAAATCAACCTGCTTCTTCGTCTCAACTCCCTCGGCTGTGACCGATATTCCAAGCTCCTTGGCAAGAGTTATTGTATGATCAAGCAGTCTCTCGCCGCTGAAATCACCTATATAATCAATAAGACTTTTATCAATTTTTAGGGTATCAAAGCATTTCATGTTAATAGTTGATAATGATGAATAGCCTGAACCAAAATCATCCACAAGCAGTGAAAAACCGTTGTTGTGGAACTTGTCTGCAAGTACCTTGATATTAGCATTATCTATGGCTGCACTTTCTGTTATCTCGATAGGCACATACTTTGTATCTATGCCTGTTTCATTTGCAATGCACTTATAAAGCTCTGCCACTGATTCAAAATACAGTGTCGCCCTCGACAGATTAATAGATACCGGAATAATCTGTCTGCCCTTGCTTTTCCACTCTGCCTGCTGCCTGCATACGCTCTTAAACACATATTCATCGAGTGTCTTAATAAGACCATCCTTTTCAAACAATGGAATAAACCTGGCTGGAGATATCAGCTTTCCATCCCCACCACGCCATCTTACAAGTGCTTCAGCACCAACAAGCTTGTTATCAACTGGATTATACTTAGGCTGATACCATATCTCAAACTGCCCATTGGCTATCGCACCGGCAAACTCATCTTCCATAGCCCTGTTTTCGAGTATTTTTAAAGTATCCTCATGACTATAGAACTGATAACTTATATCTTTACGCTCTTTAACCTGATTCTTTGCAAAATTAGCCTCGCTGTAAACTTCTTCGACCTTTTTGCCATGCTTCCAGTGTGATATTCCATAGTAAGGTATTATATTAGGTATCTTAAGCGCTTCTGTTATATCTTTAAGACCTTCCCCGATTTTATGTATACACTCTATAACCTCATCTTTGTCATCACATCTACAATATATAGCAAAGCGGTCAGCATTAATATGACCTGCCAGGTCTTTAGAAGTGAGGCTTTTTTCTATACATCTCCATATATTCTTCAGTGTTTCATCACCTTTGATAATCCCACATATGGAGTTGATAATCTTGAAGTCATGAATATCCATAGAAATAAGGTAGCCGGGCTCCATGCAGTCTCTTAATGTCTTTTTAAAATGAGCATAATTACCACCACCTGTTATATGGTCTATATACGCTATACGTTCCAGCTCCCGCTGTTTTTCAGCACTTATATCCTCAAAGCCAGCAACCATATGATGTAATTCACCTATTCCGTCTATGTTAACAAACTTAGCTCTGCAATAAGCGATTCCATCATCACGCACAATACTATAGTCATACTGGTATGAATTCTTTATCTTAAACTGTTCTCTCAGATTATCAAGAGATGTCTCTATACGCATATTTTCCTTTTCATCACTGACTACCCTCTTATCAATGTATTCCTTCATAAGGTCTGAATATAGTGGAATATTCTTAAGAGAGCTGTTAAGCATGCTCTTTACTGCTGGATTGATCTTATATGGATATACCTGCTCACTGTCTACATCTACATAATATACACTGTTAAAATTATGTATAAGTGCACTGACAATATTGTTAAGCTTGGAGTCATCTTCTATATATTCAAGAAGTCCAACAGTACATAAAGGCTTATGATTATCATCGTAACTTATAGTACACATAGAGATTCTAAACATCTGGTTCTGAAGTGTTGAAAACTCTTTGCTTATACACTCGGTTCCCAAATCTACTGCTTCAAACATTTTGAGCAGGTGATTTTTCTCAATAATCATATTATAAAACTCTGACTCTTTTATATCTGTTATTTCACCCGTTCCACCCATACGCTCCATCTCATATCTTGAAAGCACAACCTTTTTACTTGATGGATAGTATGTAAAAATATGCTTATTCAATTGGGCTAAAGCCTTTTCAACATTAACCACTGTGTCCTTGTTAATAGTTCCAACTTTACTTGTTTCTTCCATAAACATCCCCCTATCCATTTTTCATATGTCATTTGACACTATCATCTTTCGTTTTTATATATGTCATTCGACACTATCATCTTTTGTTTTTTCATATATCATTTAAAACCGTATCTGTGAAAATAAATCATTACAAAAATTCCTATATATAATAAATATATCACCAGTTTTATTTTTAGTAAATCATTATATTTTCACATCAAAAAATGCCAGCCTCCATTTACTGAAGACTGGCATTTAATATTTTTAATTATATGATATGATGCCGGGGTCAAAAGCCCCCGACTTTGATACCTACGAATTGCTCCGTGCTACGCACTCCCACAATTCTCCCCCATATTCGCATATCGTGGGATTATCATCCCACTTTTATGCCCATATCGGGGGCGGTGGTATCATTATATTAACCTTACTTACATAACAGCAAATATAACGGCAGCCGCAATGACTATCTGTATAATAGCAAATCTGAATACAACCTGTGCATCTGACCAGCCCTTATTCTTTCTCATATGATCATGTATAGGTGTTCTTATATTCTGCATAAGATTAATATGAAGAAATCTTATGAATGAAACCTTAATCAGTCCAAGACCTCCATCAACTATAAGAATAATGGCAAGCGGTATGAACAACAGTGGACAATGCAGCTTAAGAAATGAAAATGCAATAAATATTCCTATTGCCCTTGAACCTGCATCACCCATAAGAAGCTTGCTTGGAGATGCATTAAACCACAGATAACCAAGTATACATACGACCATTATAAGTATTACATGTCTAAAAGAGCTTTCTATGTCAAATATTCTGAACAGTAAGAACACTGAGCTAAGTGTAATCGCTGAAAGAGTTCCACATAATCCATCAACTCCGTCTGAGCAGTTGGTTACATTGATGCTTACCCATATGAGAATAACGATAAGTATTCCATATATAACAGGGTTAAGTGTGACTGTAAGCTTAAAAAGTGCTATATCAAATGTGCCCGGGTTGTAGTGAAGATATGTTATGGCAGCCATAACTGCAATAATAAAGTCTATAATACCTTTTTTTAACTCTCCCCATGGAGATGAGGATGCATCATCAAGATATCCTGAAAGCATGGCAGCAAGTACCAGTATCAGATATATAATAATCTCTGATGTAAGATTTACGAAAATCATACATGTTATCGTGAATACAAGTATAAATATAATTCCCGCCCCACGTGGTTTACCTACAGACTTTGAACCATTAATTGCATAAGCTCTTCCACCATCTCTTGGAAGTATATTCTTTCCCATATATATCGCGAAGCATGTTAGCGCAAATGCAAACAATATGCTGACAAATGTGACTACATTTATGTAGTTTGGACTTATTAAATAATAAATCATAATATTTCTCCTTAATTAGTATTACCTTTCATAAAATGTCGTGTTCACACCATTTTATTCCGTTTTCGGTGTTCGGCGTGTCAATATATATAAATTGCTTATCTGTGCGAACACAAACGCGATTTATGCTTTTGACACTTACATCATATCATAATATGAAACCAGTATACTTTATGATAAATTCCTGCAATTATGATGTCAAGTGTTACATTAAACTCATTATAATCATTTATTATGTAACATTTTAACATTAAACTTAAAAAGGCAATAAAAAATGACCAATTGTCAAAAAATTAATAGTATTTAATCGAATATTATGATAAAATATTTTTATACAAATGAGTATGTGAACTGATATATGATATCAGTTAAATATAAGTGGAAGGGCGGAGTTATATGGCTGATATATTGAATTACAATGATGTGCGGATAAGCGAGTTGGATTCCTATCTTTTTGGACAGGGAACACATTATGAGATTTACAATAAAATGGGAGCACATGTTGCACAAAAGGATGGTAAGACAGGTGTATATTTCGCAGTATGGGCACCAGCTGCCAAGGATGTGTATGTTATAGGTGAGTTTAATGACTGGAAAGCCTATGGATATGACATGAAAAAGATTTCCGATGGCGGCATATATGAACTATTTATAGAAGGTGCCATGAAGGGACAGATGTATAAGTACCTTATTATAGCACAGAACGGAGAAGCTATATATAAGGCTGACCCTTATGCCAATGCAGCGCAGCTAAGACCTGAAACAGCATCTATCGTAGCAGACCTTAACAGTTTTACATGGACAGATAGTGCATGGGTAGAATCCAAGAAAAAAGAAAACCATCTTAAGTCACCTATGTCTATATACGAATGTCACCTTGGTTCATGGAAAAAGCAGGAGGATGGCACTGAAGATGGCTATATTAACTACAGGGATATAGCACCTGATCTCGCAGCGTATGTTTCAGAAATGGGATATACACATATTGAGCTTATGGGTATTGCAGAGTATCCTTTCGATGGCTCATGGGGTTATCAGGTTACAGGATATTATGCACCTACCGCAAGATACGGAACACCAGAGGACTTCATGTATTTCGTTAATTATATGCACAGCAAACATATTGCCATCATACTTGACTGGGTTCCTGCACATTTTCCAAAGGATGCACATGGTCTTGCCAACTTCGATGGAAGCTGTGTCTACGAGTATGCAGACCCTCGAAAAGGTGAACATCCTGACTGGGGCACTAAAGTATTTGATTATGGTAAGAATGAAGTATCCAACTTCCTTATTGCAAATGGTATGTTCTGGGTAGATAAGTTCCATATAGACGGATTAAGAGTTGATGCTGTGGCATCCATGCTCTATCTTGACTACGGAAGAACAGAAGGTAACTGGGTTCCTAACAAATACGGCGGTAACGGCAACCTTGAAGCCATGAGCTTTTTAAAACATTTTAACAGCATGATGAAAAAACGTTTCCCTCAGGCTGTTACAATAGCAGAAGAATCAACAGCATGGCCTATGGTAAGTGGTGATCCTGACAATGGTGAATGTCTTGGATTCACATTTAAGTGGAATATGGGATGGATGCATGATTTCCTTGAATACATGAAACTTGATCCTTACTTTAGAAAGTTCAATCATGGAAAGATGACTTTCTCATTAATGTATGCGTACAGTGAGAATTTCATACTTGTTCTTTCACATGATGAGGTTGTCCACCTTAAATGCTCTATGCTCGGCAAAATGCCAGGTGATAAGGATGATAAGTTTGCCAACTTAAAGCTGGCCTATGCATACATGAGTGGTCATCCTGGCAAAAAGTTACTCTTTATGGGACAGGAATTCGGTCAGTGGAACGAATGGAGTGAAAAGAAAGCTCTTGACTGGTACCTGCTTGAAGATCCTTCACACAAGGAGCTTAAAGAATTTACCAAAGCATGTATGATGCTTAACAAAAAGTATAAATGTCTGTACGAAACAGATTATAGTCCAGAAGGTTTCCGCTGGATAAACGCAAACGACAGAGATAACAGTGTATTTTCATTTATAAGAATAAGTCCGGATAAAAAGAGGCATCTTCTGTTTGTCTTAAACTTCACACCAGTAGAACGTATGCATCACAGAATCGGTGTTCCTATAAAAGGAAAATACAAGCTTGTTCTTGGTGATGATTTAAAGAATCAGAAGAAAACACTCACAAGTATTCACGGAGAATGTGATGGATATAAAGATTCACTGCTTATTGACTTACATAGATACGGCATCGCTGTTTATGAATTCAATGGTGATGTGAACGCGCATAAGCCTACGAAGATATCATAAATCTTTTATCTGATTGTTACGCTATCATGTCTGTCAATGGCTTAATTATATTTATCTTATAGGTACATATTAAAACAAAAGGCTGGGAGACAATAACCTACAATCAAGGTTATTGCCTCCCAGCCTTCTGTTTTAATATCACTTATTACAGCTGTTTCTTGCTTCTACTTTCCTTTTATGTTCTTCCATTCTCTTACGTCTTCTGTGTTCCCGCTCTTTTTTCTGCTTATCTATTATTTTATTAACACCATCTTCATCTGTATGCTTTAATATCCTTACATCATAATATTGTCCATCATCACTCTGCTTAACCTTCATTCTTCCCTTAAACAATCCGTGCTCATCACACACAAAAACAGAATAATAATTCTTTGAGGATGTGGCAAACCACTTTATACGCCTTTTCATCGGACTTTTACATATATAACAACTGCACGATCTTGCTGTCCTGTCCTCTGCCGCCTTATCTCTTGTCTTAAAACCCTTTGATATATACTTTTCATAAGTTTTGAAATTCATATATATCTCTTCTTTTCTTGATGATGGGATTCTATATGTATCTATACTTTCATATATGCTCACACTGTCAAAATCCATGTTAGAAAAGATTCTTGCTGTATATATAGCATCATTGATTGCTGAATGATACTCTGCATCTTCCAAAAATCCAAGCTCTTCAATCGCTATTTTCAAGCTCCTTCTTGTCTTTCCATCAGAGTATACCTTACTATATAACTTCTGAAGATCATAATATGTTAATGGAAAAGGAAAAGGATTTTCCACGCCAAAATACTTCATATTTCTCTGAAATTCTGTAAGATCTGAACCGCCCCATGTTATAAACTTATAATCTTCACCACACCATTCAAGGAACTCACATGCAGCACTCTTAAAATCCTGTCCTGATTTAAGGTCATCTGCTGTAATCCCAAGCATTTCTGATACTTTTCCATGAAGTCTCGTGTATACAACAGGCTTTATTATGCGTTCCCACTTTCCTGTTACTTTCTTATTCTCATCAAGCTTAACTGCACCTATCTGTATAATCTCAAATGGTAGTCCTAAAACAGTATACTCCTTACCCCTGCAGCTCTGATTCCACTCAAGATCCAACACTATATAATTCATACTCATCCTCATTTCTGTGCACATTCTTTGTACATATCGGGTTGTGTCACAAGTCAAAAAATCTATAGTGCATGCTCGAATGCCTTTTTACCTTTTGACCATCACATCATCATAAAATACTTTATCACATTTTTTATATTTTATCACCTATATGTTATGATGTTATGATGTTATGGTGTCAAAAAATATAATTCCTGTAGAGCTTGTAAATACTGTCTTATACTTTTCAGAAATAATAAAGTCATCTACTCTGTTATTTCTTCTTAAAGTCTGCAACCTTAAATCTTCGTATCGTTTCACGCAGATTCTCTGCTTCGCTGCTCATCTGCTGACTAGCTGCTGCACATTCCTGTGATGTTGCTGAATTCGTCTGTACAACATCATTAATCTGCTCAATTCCTTCGTTAATCTGCTTTATTTCTTCCGTCTGCTGCTCTAATGTATCCGCGATATCAGTAACTTCCTCTGTAATCATCTTAGAACTACCAGCAACCTCTTCTAACTGCGTTGCAGTCTCATCTGCAATCGTCATACCCTTCTTAACAGCTCTTACAGATGTTTCAATGAGTACAGCAGATTCTTTTGCTGCCTTAGCACTCTGGTCTGCTAAAAGATTTACCTGATTAGCAACAACTGCAAAGCCTTTTCCAGCTTCTCCAGCTCTTGCTGCTTCTATAGATGCATTCAAGGCAAGCAGATTAGTCTGTGAGGCAATTTCATTAATTGTTGCAATAATCTTATCAATCTCATTTGATGCCTCATTAATATCATTCATAGAAGCAACCATTTCCTGCATCTTACTGTTACTCTCAGAAATAGCTTCCCCAAGATTTCCAACTCTGCTGCTGATTTGCTTTGCAGACTGCGAATTTTTTTCCACCTGCTCTGCAACACCTGCAACTGTTGCTGTAAGCTCCTCTACAACAGCAGCCTGATTCGTTGCTCCATCTGCTAATTCATTAGAGCTTGAAGCAACCTGCTCTGCTGCACTTGATACTTCATCTGAAACTCTCTGGATTCCTTTAATAGTTTCTGCCATACTTTCCTCAAACAGCATAAAGGAATTCAATATTCCAACAAAATCACCCTTCCACTCTACTTCCGGTTTAACATCGAAATTGCCTTCTGCAAACAACTTCATTGCACGGTCTATATCATCTACGTAGCTTCCAAGAATAGCAATAGAGTTACGCAGGCTGTGTGCCAGTCTTCCAAGCTCATCATCAGACTTATAATCAAGTGTGCTGTGAAGATTTCCTTTCATCAGTTCATCTGCAGTATTTTCTACTGACTTTAATGGTGCAATAATCGTTTCAAGTACTTTCTTACTTGTCCTCTTTGCCAGTATCCACGCAATCGATAGACAAACAATAATACATACAATTCCTGCAGCTGCAAATATAAATGTAGTTATAGCAGCCTTATTGCTCGCCTTATCTGTAATATCACCTAAGCTCATTGCTTTTTCAACAAGCTTATTCAATGCAGGAGTACATTTATTAAGAATTTCTTCAGTTGCCTTATCCTTGTTGCCGCTTTTAATATTTTCTATGATTGAATAACCTATGTTTCCCCACTGAGAAAGATAAGATGCATATTCATTATAATCTGCCTCTGAAACAACCCCGCTCTTCTTTATAATCTGAAGCTGGGAATCAACATCCGTAAGCAATTTTTTTACTGTAAGTTCATAGTCATTGTAAGAAGATGTATCATTATTTAATGCCATTTCTCTTATATTTCTCGCAGCAGAATTAACATTTACTCTGCACATTTTAACAGCCTGGTCTGCAGCCGAAACATTTTCTACATAGTGATACATATTAGCAAATAACACACCTATAACTATTATAGAAAACAGCCCGGATATCAGCATCATAATGATAACTTTTTTGTAGCCATAATTTATCCTTTCCTTCAAATGCATATCTTCCAATTTCTTTTTCATCATATTTATATGTGGTGTCATAGGTTGTTATTTCCTTTCTTTATAATAATTATATTTATTTCAAACCTTTATAGCAGAATATATTTTCTAAGTCAACAGATTTCGGGCATTAGTTTTTATATTCTATTTTTTTAACAAAAGCCCCCTACCCCACTCCTAACTTTTTAGTACTTTTTTCACATTTTCTATATTTAAACAGCTTTTGGTAGTGTATATTGCATACAAAAATAATATTTTTTTTAGCAGACAGCTATAGAAGTCCATTAAAACGTATGCCGCAAGGCGAACATCAACAAAGCCGGTACTGGATTAAACAAATCCCATACCGGCTTTATCTATTATTATCTCTATATTAATTATCAATCTATTTATCTATTATTACCTTTATATTAATTATTTTTATCTATATTAATCTCATTATCAACTGGCCATGATTTTCTAAGTGCCACATAAGAAATCAGAAAGTTGGCAAACCAGCCTGCTGGTACAGCAAGCCATACATATTCAATGCCAAAACGTGGAGCACATATAAGGGCAACCAACAGACGTATTGCAAGGTTAACCATATTGGCAGTAAGAAATGGCCGCATAATTCCAAGTCCACGAAGAACACCATCTGTTGCCATCTTGATACCCATAAAAATGAAGAAATAACCAAGCCATCTCATATAATCACCAGACACCTGATATGCTAAATCAGTTCCATCTTTTCCTAAAAACAACGATGAAATCTGCGTATGTAATGTTTCAATAACTATGAATGCAAGAACTGCAAAACATACGTCTAATACAAGTGCAGCGTGGTATCCTTTTTTAATACGCTGGCTCTGCTTTGCTCCAAGATTCTGGGAAACATATGGCGAAACTGCATTTCCAATAGATACAAAGATTAACGCAAAAACATTTTCCACTCTCATTGTTGCCGAATATCCCGCAAGAGCCTGTGTACCGAAGGGATTTACAACTGCCTGTACTATCATCATGCCAATGGATACTGTTGACTGCTGTAGAATAGATGGTACAGCAATTCGAAGCATAGAAGATAACTCCTGTCTGTCAAACCAGTTAAAGCTGCATTCATATCTACGCATCCGGTGAAGGAATATCAGTAGTGAAAACACAGCCGAAATCCCCTGTGCAATAAGCGTTGCAAGTGCTGCACCAAACACTCCAAGACCTAAGCCTGCCACCATCCATAAATCCATAATTATATTAAGAATAGAAGAAAATATCAGAAGTCCCAACGGAATCTTCGACTCACCAATTGATGTAAACATCGTTGAAAGAATGTTGTACATAAACAGAAATATAAAACCCACAAAATAAACACGCAGATATAATACCGCATCATCCATTATATCAGCAGGAGTATGTAATGCACTCATCATTATATTAGAAAATCCAAAACCAAATATGCCAAGAAATACGCTTAGAATCAGAAAGCTGATTAATGATGTTGACACAATTGTTTTCATCCTACTATAATCCCTTGCCCCAAAATACCGGCTCACAAGCACACCAGCACCTACACCGGCACCAAGTGCTACACATATAAAGACATTCGTAAGTGCAGCACAGGCACCTACCGCTGCGAGTGCAGATGAGCCGACAAACTGACCAACTATTATTGAATCAGCCATATTATATACCTGCTGGAAAAAGCTTCCCAGAATCATAGGCATTGCAAATATTGTCAGCGCTTTTAGAGGCGCATCTGTGATTAAATATTCATCCTTTGACATTATCTTATTCCTCCATAAATATTCAAATAACAACATTACTATTAAGATATATTTTCTTTACATATGCTGCAACTGACTTATGATATATTCCGTTCTACGGATAGCTTCTTCCACCTGACATCTGGCATTATTGATTCGATCCTGTACCATCCAGTCCGCAACAAATCCATCAAAAAAATAGTCTGCGAAAGACAAAAAATCTCCTATATTAATATTCAAATCACATGCAATATTCACATCATTTAATTCTCTGCTGAAATTACGAAGATCATACTTTGCCTGTTCCATGTTTTGTCTTGCCTGGTCTATTTTAGAATGTTTAAGCATCGTGGAGAAAAATCCACCACCAAACATATCCAATAATCCCCAGTTCTTTGCACTGTTCAGATTATCTCTGGCTGTCTTTAAACTATTGATTGCCCTGTATCCAGCATCTATCGCTTCTCTTTTCTCTTTCCCTATATCATATCCCATAAGTTATTACCTCCGATTTTTCTTTTCAACTGAAATGTTATAAATGTAACGACTCCATCTGATATTAAAAACGCAGCAATGACACATTCAATCATTGCTGCTAAAATAATGTTCCCTGGGGGAATCGAACCCTAAACTGCCCCTTAGGAGCTCGAATCCACACAGAAAACCCACATTATTTTAAGTTAATATAAGTCAAGGAAAAACTTGATTTTTCTAACTATTCTGTAATTCCATGTCAAAATAAGAAAACGTAAAATCATCTGAGAAAAACGGTTTTCGCTGTCAAATCACTGACATTGTCACCCTGAGGGTTCAGCCATTCCGTTCCAGCGGATTCATATATATGGCTACCATTCCAACTACAACATAGCCGTAATGATAACACTGTTTTCTTATTAGATTACATATATTATAGCGTGTATGAAGTCGGATGTCGATGGTTTTTTGACCATAATTTGCTCGCATTTTAATAAAGACGGTCTTTATTGCTATTTCCAAAAGTATACTGCTCTATTGGTATTTACTATTAAAATTAGTATCATCTATTCATATTCCCTAATGAATACATCAAAATAATGCTTATACTCTAATGGAATAATATCATTCCACCAATTAATTCTGCATTGAATATGATTGAAATATTTTAACTTCAATATATATATATTGAAGTTTGAGCTGACATGAAAGAAAATATTGGAATTGTTTCCTTTCAAAAATATTATTGAAAAATTATCATTTAATTCTTCTATATAATATTCCATTACATTTATACTATAGATAAAATTGATCGTGTTTTGATTCATATCTGCTAAATCTATCAATGCAGGAACATCCACAAATGAAGGCTTCTTATCAATTATTGATTTGTAATGATTTCTATCGGTAAATGTTATAGGAATATATCTAAACCAATTAACGAAAACATATCTACTAGCAAATCTAAATGCCCTTTTATTATCTATATCAATCGCAAAATACAGTACTGCCTTTCCCGCATCATAACTATCATCAACAAATAATATTTTACTATTTCTAAAAGCATCTTCGATTTCTTCCTTAGTATTTGCATCCTTAATTTCGTACTTACAGCGATTACTCACATAAGCCGAAGCACTTAACAATTCATCAAAGCAATCCATATCTCTCTGATATGATACATATTCCTCTATTTCTTTAAGATTAAGTGGTTTTAACAGACTCTCTGTTACCCAATTTTTAAAATCATTCCATTCAAAATTTTTAAAGACTTCCAACTGAAGTATACTGAATATTTTAGATATACTATTTTCATCAAGTTCAGCTAAATTTATATTATTATTTTCAATATACTTAATTACTTTGAAAAATCGATAGTTCGCATTATACTTATCTAGTTTTTTGTCAATTATATGAAGATATTTTCCATCTAACAGCGCCAGCTCATATAAATTAATATTCATGGCATTTATCGCTATAGTTCTCATAGCATCTACAGCACATTTATTTTCCTCTACATTACTATTTTTAAAAAGAAATAACAATTCACCAAATCTGTACTTATTTATGTATGTACCTGTCGAAATATAATAGCTTCTCAACTTAACATATTCATCGTGATCTATTTCTTCTAAATATTTCAGTTCAAAAAACACTGCAAACGATTCCTGCACATTAATTGTCGATTTATAAATTCTCTCATATAATTGATCTAATTTTCTTTTTGTTTTTTCGTCATTTTCGAGTTTAGAAATGTTTGCGATCAAAAAATCAAGCATTCCCAAAGTTGTACTCGAAGCTAATTCTTGATGTCCAAGTTCGTGCAAAGTAGATGCTTCTACACTACGCATAGAATTATTTTTATTTATATCTATATGCACTCCAAGCCAATCAAATTCTCCATATAATGCATTATCTTCCATAAAAACACCCTTTTTAATCTCAAACCTCTTCTTCATCAATCATCGGTATATTTACCAACTCTTGCAATTTTTTCTGTAAAACTTTCTTATCCGGCAATTGTAGCTTATACTCTGAAACCAACATTGGAGACATCGTCCTACTCATTGCATATTCAACGACTTCATCATTCTTAGTTGCACACAATAATAATCCAACACTTGGATTTTCATTTTCTTTCTTTACCTGTCTATCCAAGGCCTCTAAATAGAAATCCAATTTAGAAACATATTCTGGTTTAAACTTACCAATCTTCAATTCAATTGCTACTAAACACTGCAATCCTCGATGAAAGAATAAGAGATCTATTCTAAAATCATCCCCTCCAACCTGGACTTTGTATTCCTCATCAATAAATGTAAAATCTTTACCTAACTCCAAAATAAAATCTTTCATATTCCTAATTAGTGCTTTTCTCAAATCATTTTCATGATATTCATTTGGCAAATCCAAGAATTCCATCACGTATGAATCTAGAAATGGATTTTCTCCCAATCTTTTTACACTTTCCGGCAGTAACACATCTTTTGATAACATATACCTTTCGTAATACCCACTATCTAGTTGACGTTGTAATTGTCTTTTGGAGTATTTCTCTTTGATACATAATCGAATATAAAATTCTCTTTCTTCATCACTCTTGCAACCAGACATAATCAGCAAATGATTTGTCCAACTAATTTGTGTCACCAGTGGTGTCACAACATCATTCTCTGCATAAGTCTCATAAAATTGTTTCATCCTATACAGACCTCGTCGATTGAACCCCTTTATTCCAGGAAATTCTTCCTGTATCTCCTTTGCAACAGAATCAATGTATGAATCACCAAACGATGACCTTTGAGATTCTTCGTGTAAATACTCTCCAACCTGCCAATACATACTTATTAACTCTTCATTAACCTTCTTCAAGGCATTTTCTCTAGCTGTATTAATTATATTTATCAAATTGCCTGCTAAATTAATTTCATTTTTCCCCATATAACTGCCTTTCTCATTTGTGACACCACTGGTGACACAAATATAAATATTTATTTAAAATATTTTGTTATCATCTTACAGACTAAGCTTTAGAATCTGTTTATTTACATATCTCTCTTATTTCAATTAGCGATTTAGTATCTTTTATTAATTTCCGTATCTCACGCGCATTTTCAAGTTTTGTTGACTGTTCTACAAGTATTTTTCTAACATTTTCTGGGATTATTTTTTCTTCATCTAACTCTTTAAGTTCTTTAGTGGCTATCATTTTTTTCGCCTCTTGTGATAAATCTTCAAATTTAATAACACCATCGAACCTATTAAAAATTGGATCTCCTAATTTCTCTTTTATCTCATCTTTAGATTTGTAGTTAGATGTGCAAATAATAATCGCATGTCTTACATCGACTCTATAATTCTGATCTTCATAAATTCCCTCATCAAATAGCTGATAAAAAGCACTGTGAAATACAGAATACGCTTTATCAAATTCATCAAGTAAAATCACATTAGAATCTCTCGCAATTAAATCCTTCGCAAAACTCTTTTCGTTATACTTTCCTCCAAATAAATAATTTGCAAATTCATTGTTTTGATACATTGAAAACTGCTTTCTCAGTATCTTTCCCCCAATCTGTTCTGTTAGAAACTGTGCCGTTTCAGTTTTACCAATTCCAGAATTTCCGTAAAACAGAAGAACAATCGGTTTACATTGTACATTGTTCATGATTGGAAAAATTGCTTTCAATATCTGCTCTTTTACTGCTTGTTGTCCTATAACTCTTTTATCAAATTCTATATTTATACTCCTAATTGTTTTCTCCGTGACCATATTGTATTTTTGAGGAATTTCTTCTATTATATTTAAGTCTCCGAATGCACGCTTTATTTGTTCTTGTAAATGAATCGGCGGATTTTGAATATACATATTTGTTATAGATAATTTTGAAATAAAGCTTAAAAAATTGATTATCACATGCTCATTTACACTACTATATTCATCCGCAAATATAACAAAATTATTTACTTTTATTTTCGATTTTTTTGTTTTGGAAGGAGCATTTTCATTTCCTGGTAAGCCAACCAATACCAACTGCATCTGTTTATTTTCATCATCCATCTGCATAGCAATATCAGATAAATTTCTATATGCCTTCGGAATTCTTTCTACAAATGCTCTATCTGATCCAAAAAACATTACTATTTTTTTCATGCTTCAACCCCTGCTAAGACAATATCATATACATATAGTTCTTCATTATGTGACTGAGCATCTCCATCTAAAATGCTTTCAGCAGTAACTTCCGCTTTTTTCTTCTGAAAATCAAACTCTTTATCTATTGTAAGTTCTGTTTCTTTACAAGCACCAACCTTAATTCCATAATATACCAGTTCCATTTTACTTAAATCTGCTAAGTTATAATTATTTTTAAAAGCATTTATATTAAATCGTAAAACAGAACTTGGTGTATCTTCTGTTTTAAGTAACATTCCATAGTAACCTCTTTCTCCCAACAATGCATCATTTAATTTTTCCATATCTATTGGCATCTGATCTTTAGGTACTACTGTAAGATAAGAACTATACATCTTATATAGTGAAATTGAATTCTGTGGTGCATATACTCCAGATTTTACAAACTTTTTTACTCTTTCGTCTTTATAAGCTTCCTTTATATAATCAGTAAGCAAAGTATTCTTTATTGTAGAATCAAATAACTTCGACACTTCACCAGATGCCTTTGCATCTACATTCCCCGCTAAGCTACCTTTGATAAAATTTAAAATATTGAATCCACCTTGAGCTTGTGCTTCTATTTCTGTTAATATTTCTGCTGCACGTTTTCTATTATCTTCTTTACTCCAGTCCAATCTTCCACCATTAGTAATATCTAAATAATCCTGCGCAGCTAATTCATCAAAATATATGATTTTCAAAAATGTTGGTTCTGTTTGCTTTTTATCATTCTTTCTCATATGACTATCCCCCCATTGACTTTTTTCTGTTTAATAAGTCTTTGGCATTTACTCAAATGCATAACAAATATTTTTACTGTTTTAATTTGAATTATATCACACGATATGAGAATAAAAAAGACGATACCATACAGACTATCAATCTATACAGAATCGTCTTTCTACCTATTATTATACTTTCATCGTCTTTGCCAATGATGTAAGTAACGCAGTCATCTCCGGATTTCCCAGCACCTTCATCAGCAGCTCTGCATCCACTCCATCCGGTACAGTAATCGTACTGCTGCCTTCATCCTGCTCTTTCATTTGTGGATTGAGTTTTTCCTTATTATAAAAGGCATTCTCCATAAGCTCTGCATTCTTCCTTTGGTCTTCATCCAGGATATGTCCATATACTTCCGTTACCATATCCGCCTGAGCATGTCCGGAATCTCCCTGCACGGCCTTGATATCTCCACCACTCAGTTTTAGTTTGTAGGTTACGCTTGTATGACGCAAGCTGTGAAATACTACATCTGGCAATCCCAGTGCATCTATGATTTCCTGCATTTTTGTCATTAGATAGCTGTCTCCTATAGGAAGACCAAATGTTGTTGCCATTACCAGATTATAATCCTGATATTCATTTCCAAGCACTTCCTTTATCTCATCCTGATCTGCTTTCAGATTAATCAGACATTGTGCTACTGATTTTGGAATAAACACCTTCCTGACACTGCTGTCTGTCTTCGGTGTTTTCAACACTCTGACCGTCCTGTTATTTTTTTTCTGGCTTGGAAATATCATGATAATTTCTTTTGAATTGAGTGCTTCTATTGCATCCTTTGATACTCTCTCTACCTGTTTATTGATGATAACATAGGCTTTGTTATCTGCAATCGCCTCTTCCAAAATATCCATATCATCCCAGGTCAGTCCCAGAAGTTCACCGATACGAAGTGTTGCCGTAAATGCAAGGTGAAATGCTATTTTGAGCATTTTGTTATCACAGGCTTCCAATGCCTGCATAAGCATCTCTGCTGTCCAGATCTCACGCTCCTGCTTCTTTGCTTTCGGAACGGTTGCATCCACAGCCGGATTCTTTGTACACTTTACCGCCGGCATTTTAAGAAGATCCTTATAATACTTCTCTATAAAATGTGTATTGATGCCTGCAAGCTTGGTATCTCCGATTGTGGGAAGAATGTAATTATTTATCAAAGCCACATTACCAGAGTAAGTGGAAACACCCCACTTGTCATGTCCATATATCTGCACATATTCTTCAATCAGTTCTTTCAATGTTGCACACTTTTGAACCTCAAATTTTCCGATAGACTGCTTGTACTCAATTTCTTTTTTCCGTTTATCTGCTTCTTTCTGCGTAGCAAATGTTTCAGATGTTGTATGTTCTTTTCCATTCTCATCCAGGATTTTATATACCACAGAGTATGTCTTTCTCCGGTGCCTGATAAATGCCATGCTATATCACTCCTTCCCTGTGCTCATTCAACCAGTTCAGGAACTGCTACCTGTGAACCCTCAGAACCTTTCCGGCTCCGACACACTGGAATTCTCCGGTCTGCATCCACTTGGTAACTGTTGATACACCCACTCCGGCCAGCTCCGCTGCCTCCTGTCTGGATATATATTCTTTTATCTCCAAGGATACTGTATCTTTTCCTGTAACATCTGACTCTTTTCCCGGTTCTTCGCCGTCTACTTTTTTATACTTCACCTGATTGACATACCACTTCTCGAAACTGACAAGATCAATCCGCATCATCCCACCAATCACTTCCGTCTTAAAAAAATTTTTATGGACCAGCCAGTAACTGTCTGTCTTTTTTAGTCCTAGCAGCTTTCGCATTTCAGGCACAGACATGGTACTACGCCTGGTCAGCTTCTGTTCGGCACTTCGCTGCTGAATCTGTTTCCTTATACTTCATTTTGTAAGCAAATGCTTTTTCGCTTGGACTAATCATTTCCCGTTGTAAATTTGAATCAACCATAGATACAACCGCTTCATCATCTTTTAATACGCGAATGATCACAGGTACCTTACGATAACCAATCTTTTCAGCTGCAAATTTTCTTCTGTGGCCCGATATAATCTCATAAGTCCCATCCTGCCTCGGTCTGACTATCAGAGGATTTAATATTCCATACTTCTTAATAC
>OOBM01000398.1_pt1 | contig 33820 bp, 26 predicted proteins | sample 1671581 | NCBI WGS metagenome assembly OOBM01 (sample SAMN06348171, study PRJEB24527) | human gut metagenome
GTCCTTGCTTCGATGTCAAGGAATGGCTGAAGGAAATCGACTTCCATCTCTAGAATGCCCGGACAGTTCTCAGATATTCGTGCTATTCGAGTTATTCGTGTTCAAAATCATCCCAGCTTGTAAGTCCTAAAAAGCTTATGGGTTGGGATTTTTTCTTTGTTTATTCACATCATTTCTCTCCCCTATCAGCACTCTCATCACACTTGGCATATACATTCTCATTCCCCAATCGCTTAGTTTTGATACATTTATTTTATATGAAAAATCATTCCCAGCACTTTCTTCCTCATTACCTTGTCGATGCCAAGAAAGAAGGCGGAAAGGGCTACAGATATGAGACATACCAAACCAAGAAGGATGAAATTGACAATCTGGGTAGAATCTACCAGCCTGTATATAATAATAGGTATAGGGAGACTCGCTACCGTCACTATCAGGCAAGAGCGATACACACCCCATATCTCCTTCCATTTGTAATCCACCATCTTCATGATGAGCCATGGCTTCTGCACCATACCCAAGATAGCATAGACGGCAAGACTGGTCCACGACAGAATCAATGGCGAATAACCTAACTTGAAGAAGGCATACGTTATAGGAAATATCAAGAGTCCCAGCGTTGGCGATGTCAAGGCATTCTCCCTCAAACGCCCCTTTGCATAAAGGGCTGTATAGAAGGAAGTATCAAACACTTGGAACAAGCTTTGCACGATGACAATCTGCAGGAACGGCACCGTGTATTCTGGCACGATGCCCAACCATAACTTCAAAAGAGGATAAGCCAAGAGACACACGGGCAAGGCTATCAAGTACATCATATAATATGAATACTTCGTACTCTCAAGCAACAGATGCTTAGATCCTTCATAATCGCCAGCGGCATATTTCTTCACTATCTGCGGATTAGCAGCCTGACGGAAGTTTGCCACAAACTGGTTAGCAGCCATGTTCACCTGCAGAGAGATGGCTCTTGCAGCCACCACGGCAGGAGCGAAGAACATGTTGAGCAATATCAGCACTCCTTGGCTGTTTAATGCAATGGAAGTACTGGCAAACATACTCCAGCCAGAGAACCCTGCTATCTCACGGAAAATCTTCTTATCAAAAGAAAAAGAAAAACGAGCTTCTTCAAAATGACGACTGCAATAGAATCGGTAGAAACACATGATGCCCACCTGCACTAAAAGGAGCAAGGTGGCATACATCATCAGCCTATCGAAGCCGCCTATAGCCAGCAGATAGCAGACCAGCAGCTTCGCTGACACCTCGAAAATGCTCATATAAGCATATATCGACATCTTCTCGTGCGCCACGATGGTTGCATTGTAAGGTACCTGAGTAAGGGTGAACACCGCCGTCAATATCGAGAGATGATAGGTATAAACCGCAGCGGTCATCCTCTCTGGCGCAATCACCATCTTATGGTAGAGAAACCAAAGTCCAATGGTCTCAGCCACTATCACCACCATGATGGCGATAATGATATGAATGTTGAGCGTAGTGGAGAATGTTCTCTTTAGCTTCTCGGCATTTCCCTCACCCAACGCATAGGTAAGGAATCGGGAAGAGCCTGTTGCCAAAGCTCCGTTGATGAAGGAGAGGAATCCAACCACTCCGCCCACAGCCTGATAGATACCATAGTCGTCTACTCCCAGCTTTTGTAAGATGATACGAGAAGTGAAGAGTGAAATCACCATCGTAAACATCATGCGGAAATAGAGGAAGAGCGTGTTCTTTGCTATAGTCTTATTGTTTGTCTTTTCTTGCATAAATATCACCCTACGGAATGGAAATCAAGATTGTCTGGGTCGAAACGCAGTCGGGAATTGATATTGATGGAATCAATCTCCTTCATCTCATCATCGGTGAGCGAGAAATCGAAGATGTCGATGTTCTGCTTCTGTCTGCCAGGATTGAGCGAGCGAGGTATCGGTATCTGCTCCAGCTGTATGTCCCATCGAAGGATAATCTGCTGTATACTCTTGTGATACTTCTTGGCGAGGCGTTGCATAATAAGATTCTTGGTGAGTCGGTCGTCGTTACGAGCCAGTGGTGTATATGCCTGGACGGCTATGCCATGTTCATGACAGAATCCCACGAGAGGTTTCTGCGTGAAGAGCGGATGAATCTCAAACTGGTCGACAGCAGGAACTATTTCGCAATTGTCCATGATGTCTTTCAGATGATGCTGATGGCAGTTAGCCACACCCAGCACCTTAACATATCCCTCCTTGTAGAGACGTTCCATCTCCTTGTACGTATTGACGAAATGGTCGGTTACAGGCCAGTGGAACATGAACATATCTATGTAGTCGAGTCCTATCTTCTCCAGACTACGCAGGAAATCCTCCCTGACAGTACCATTATACTGCTGATTGTTGCTGACACGTGAGGTAAGAAAGACATCCTCCCTTTTGAGCCCAGCCATCTTGATGGCTTCCAAAATCTCAGAACCATCACCATAAGCGAAAGAATAGTCTATAAGACGATAGCCTAAATTTAAGGCATTGGCTAAACTCTTTATATAATTGTGACGAGCAAGACGATATTTGATACGAGAAGTTAACTTACGTTCAACCTTTGCGAGGAATGTATTGGAAGGAAGAGTAGGCTTATTGACATGTCCGATAATACCTGGACCAATTCCTATACAAGGAATCTCTGCTCCATTATTTAATTTTATTGTTTTAATATTATTCATAACGTAATAGACTAATCTAATTCTCTAAAAAATGAGACTTATAATTCTACTAATTGAGGAACAACTATATTATCAGTTTCAAAATAAATTGCTCCATAAGAAAGTCCTACGCCAAGTGCACAGGCTGCAATACGCATCTTTTCATTTTTTAATCTCTTAGCTCGTTCTGTAACCAAAGTAAGAGGAATAGACGCTCCACTAGTATTAGCAAACTCATTGAGAGAGTAAGGTACTTTCTCTTGATTCAACTTTAAACGCTTACAAACTCTATTCATCAAAAAAGCATTAGTTTGATGGAAACCAAAACAATCAACATCGTCAATATTGATTCCTGACTTTTCCAATAAACTATTTACACTTATTGGATCTTGAGTAGTTGATAGCGAGAAGACATCCATGCCATCCATATGAGTATCAAACTTTGTTCTTGTTATTCCTGGACCTTCTTCTATAGGTATCAAACTGTCTTCAGTAATTGGATTACGAAATCCTCCAGCTGGAAGGATTATCTTATCCCAATCTTTCTCGATAGTTCCTAACTCAGAACGAAAACCGTAAGCGTCTTTTTCAAATTCAATTGCTGTTGCAGTTCCAGCATCACCGAAGAATGGATAGACGGATTTGTCTTGTTTAGATGCCGCACGCGTTGGCGTATCTCCAACAAGCAAGATAGCACGTTTAATACTACCAGAAGATAACAAATTTCCCACAACAGTCATACCATACACCCATCCAGAACAACCGAAAGGAATATCAAATGCTGCACACTCTCTTTTTAGCCCTAATCGATTATGCAAGATACAGGCTGTAGTTGGAAATATGTAATCAGGGGCAGGAGAAACAAAAACCAACAAATCAATGCTATCCTTTTCCCATTGTAAATTATCAATTAGTCTTTCACTTGCAGCAAAGCACAAGTCTGAAGCACAAATACTATCAGAAGCGACATGATGTTTATCTAGTCCAAAAAATGGAAGCATTCGTGCTTTCTCTGCTTCACTGAACAAAGGATAATCTTCTATTTTCTCTACAGCAGCAGGAACACATGCCGACATTCCCTTAACCGTTACATTTGGAATTTTAAAATATGCCATTATAATATAGTTGAAATTCTACTTAAAGTGTCTATAAGGTTATAACCATCCCAAGTTAAAGAAAAAGAAGTTGTCAGACCAAAAGGAACTATTCTATCAAGTCCTCGCAATCTATTTTCTATTACAAATTCTTCCAATTCTTTTTTATCAAAACCTAGATAAGCCAAAGTTTGGTATTTTTCAGTTACCACTTCCGCTATTTGACTTAGAGTTTCTATGTCAAATTCTTGGAAATATCCACCAGCACAACGGAATTCATCAATATTCCTAGGTAAACTATCCAAATGAGTTCGAACAATCAAGTTATCTTTAGTTTTAACTTTATGACAAGAAAAAGCTATAGCCTCACGATAAAACTCAGTAAGTTTATCAACACTCAACACAGACTGTAAATTGTATTTTCTAGCAGTATATTCATATATATAATCCCAGAATTTATCTTTCGCTTCCTCTAGACTTTCCTCTTTGAGCCAAAACAGCAAATGTGGAGCAGAACAAGCATTTTGATCAAAGAGATAGGTATCATTATAGAAATTTTCAGCCAACCTCTTCATTTCTGAATCTGAAGCCTCCATAATAGCCTTTGGCCTAATGGCAGCAATTGAATATCTATCAGCAAAGCATACATCAAAACTACGAGGTCTAATTGGATTTTGACGAATTGTTGCTATGGTAGCATCACCTCCCCATATAACTCTCACATTAGCAATTGAAGAAAAATAAGCATTCGCATCAGAAGACTTATCATATCTCACCAATGCAATACGCTCACCAACATTACGGTATTCTTTCTTATCAGCCAACAATAAACAATGGCGAATCACTAAATCTACTTGCGGAAAACGTTTGCTACTAACTCTAACAACGTTAGTATTACCAGCTAACAGACCTGTAACTAAAGAATACGCAAAATTGATAGGTACATTTGAAGGAGCTATATGAAATAAAACACCTCTACCTAATCTCAAGACCTTATTGTCACAATATTGCTCTTTAAGTTTCATAAGATTACTTTTGCGACAGAAGAACGCAAAGGTAACAACATCAGGGTAGATGCGACACTCCCTATCTTTCAGTAAAGAAGAAGATAAAGCATTGAGATATTCGATGGTTTCTTCTTCAAATACCAACACTGGGCGATATTGAGAAAATTGTTCCCAATCTATAGATTTGGGATACAATAATGTTAAACTAGAACTTGGCTGCATAAGTATCACTACATCCGCGGATTTCCGCATTTTTAATTCGACCTAATATTTTAAAATATTTCCCTTTCAAGCCACATGGGCAATCATCCTCCCCAAGCAATACACCCTCATCTTCTGTCAATAAGACATGACCAGGATAACTTTCAGGTAAAACACTTACGACCTCCATGAGTCCCTTCTCCCCTCTATCTGCAATAGAGAAATCTTTAGGACGACGAATAATAACATCACTAAAGGCAGATGTATGGAGATGTCCGCATTTGCACTCCATATAGATACATCCTGTCTGTTCTACCATCCCATAATAATCGTGAACATTTTCAGGAAGAATGCCACATACATCATTAAGTTTTTGCTTATATTCCTCTGGAGATACCTTTTCATTTATCAATTTTTTCCATCCACCACCATGTATGAGAATTCCCTTTGATAAGTCTGGCTTATAACCACATTCTAACAATTTCTTGTAAAAATGCTGCCATATCATAAATGTAAAACCAAAAAGAAAGATTGTCTCACCCTTGTGCATTTCTAGAAAATTCTTCATCCCTTCAATGTCAAGCTCCATATTTTCATCAAGAGCATATTGGCGCTTGCTTCCAAACATGGAGAATCCAAGGATACCAGCACCTCGTGCTGAGAACATATTACGGTTCTTAATAACAGCAGAAGAATCCAATATCAGCATGGGTACTCTCTTTGTTCCCAAAAAATAACTTACTATTTTAGTAAGACATTTCTGTTGAGACGAACTTGTTGTCCTATCAAGATAAATACGAGACACCTGCTGACCAGAGGTACCAGAAGAAGTCATAGTCTTGACTACATCTTCTTTTTTGCAGCTCCTAAGTTCAAACTCCTTAAACAGACGAACAGGCAAGAATGGCATTTTTTCATAATCAGGCAAATTGTTCACATCAATTCCCCAAGCATCCATCATTGCCTTATAGGAAGGACACTCTTCATAATGCTTACGAGTCAACTCTTGTAGTCTTTCATTTAGCATTTTATGTTTTTGTTCTCTGCTTAATGAGTAAGGTTTTATTTCTAATATTTCATTTATGTCCATAACCTTAGCTTTTTTATATCATTGCTTGTAAATTCTTATATAAAATTTTACCAGAGCCATTCTTTGGAATTTCAGGTATTACCTTTACCTCAAAAGCACGAGGGTTAAAACCAGTCTTAGCCACTAATAAATCCTTTATTTTCTGTTCTAAGCCATTTTCGATAACAAAGATTGTAATCTTGTCATCGACACCTGCACAGGCACAATTTGACGTAATGGCTTTTACAAGTTGTTCTGTTGCATCAAGATTAGTTCGATTTCCCCATATCTTAACAAATCGTTTCATACGACCTGTTATATAATAATAACCATCACTGTCTCTTCTTGCAACATCGCCTGTATGCAGCACACCGTGATTTTCATCTCCTTTACCTAAATCACTGCGTTTTTCAGCATAACCTAAACAGACATTGTCACCTTTATATATAAGTTCTCCATCAATGTCGATACCATCAATTTCATTTCCATCTACATCAATCAAAGAAAAAACGCCTCCAGGTACGGGAATTCCTATAGAAGAATATTTCTCTAGCGACTTTTCATGAGGCAGATAGCTCATACGAGGTGCAGCTTCTGTCTGTCCATACATAACTACAAATTGTTTACCATTCGCTTCTGCATAATCAACGAACTCCTTTACATATGCGGCATTCAATTTTCCACCAGCCTGAGTCATTGTTTTTAGGAAAGGTAAATCCATACGGAAAAAGCGAAGACGTTTCAACATTTCGTAAGTATAAGGAACTCCACTGATACTAGTTGCTTTCATTTCTTTCAGAAAAGTCCAAAACTCTTTCTGTATAACAGCTTTATCTGTCAATAGAATCGTAGCACCTTTTATGAGATGACTATTAATGACCGACATGCCAAAACTATAATACATTGGTAATGTAGTGAGAGGTCTCTCTTTCGCATCTATATGAAGGTATTCAGCGATAGACTCTGCGTTAATTTGCAAGTTTTTCTCTGAGAGACGGACTAGTTTAGGAGAGCCTGTACTTCCAGAAGTTGTCAAACAAAGAGCCAAATCGGAGTTAATCTTATTATCAGATTGCACATCTGTATAATTCATCCCTAGTAGTGAATATCCTTTATACTGATAAAGAATATTTCCACAAATTTCCCCTACTCGCTCACTAGGCAACCATATATACTCTGGATGATATATATTAATAAGGTGCAAAACAAGTTCCAAATCCTTACTTCCATCCAAAAGAACTAATGGGACATGTTTATTCATACAAGCTACATATCCAACAAAAGAAGCCAAAACATTTTCACATAAGCAAAATAGGAATCCATTTGATGGAATATGAGTATAAAAAATATCGACTTCTTTTTGAAGTTCAGAATAAGTCAATGTCTCACCACGGTCAGTTATAACAGCCGTATTATTTTTAAATAATTGTAAATCAAACATTTTTCTCTAACTTTTTCAAAATATCCTCAGCCATTAATTCCGGTGTCAATCTGTTTTGCTTTACAAGACCTTCATAATCACTAGCTAGATCAAACACATCCGCTATACCTAGACGCAATAGCGACGGATAGCCAAATTCACCTGATAAAACTTCAGCAACAGCAGCACCAAGACCGCCAATTTTACTGTGCTCCTCGACTGTAACCAACAGTTGTTTGTCTTTCTCCTTCAAAATAATATCTGTAGGTAAAGGCTTGATTGTATACATATCTATCACTTTGGCGTCTATACCATAACCAGACAGAATATTCGCAGCTTTAATTGCATTAGAAACCATAGTACCGCAGGCAAATATTGTGATGTCATTTCCTTGGCGCACAACATTCGATTTACCTATAGCAAAATCGGCATCTTCTTTATAGACTATTGGACAATTCAAATTCCCTGTCAATCTCATATAGACTGGCTGGTTGGAAGCTAAAGCCAAATGAAACAGCTTTACTGCAGATGCAGCATCCGAAGGAGATAAAACTTGCAGATTGGGAATTGGACGCATCATTGAGATATCTTCAATGGTATAATGTGTGTTACCCGCAAAACCTTGGCTTAGACCTGCTCCAGAACCAATAACAACAATCTTTTGGTTCATATAGCCTAAGAAGTGCCGAATCTGCTCACAACTACGCATCGTTATAAATGTTGCATATGTTGTGACAACAGGATGGTATCCTTCTGCTGAAAGACCTGCAGCAATACCCATCATATTTTGTTCTGCAATACCAACATTGGCAAACTGTTCTGGATACATTTTAACAAATCGATCTAAACCTGAAAGGGTCGCTAAATCCGCAGTAAGTACCATCAACTTATCGTCTTCCTTTGCAGCATCCAAAACGGCCATACCAAAAATTGCTCCACGCTGTCCTAGCATAGAACACGTGCGTGATGTAATTCGATTAATCTGAAACATTCTCAACTTCTTCTTTAGCTTTATTATACTGTTCTTCGGACAGAGTGTGATGATGCCATTCTTTTTGACCTTCCATAAAACTTACACCCTTTCCCTTTATTGTATTTGCTATAACACAAATGGGGCTATCGCTTGGGCTATCTAAAGCTAAAACTAGGGAATCAACATCATGCCCATCAACAACTCTAACCTCAAAACCAAACGACTTAAATTTTTCTCCAAGATTAAGCTGGTTCATTACATCTATTGTAAGACCATCATATTGTAATTTGTTTCTATCTACAATTACAACAAAATTATTTAGATGAAAATTTGCAGCAGACATTGCAGCCTCCCAAATTAAGCCCTCATCACATTCACCATCTCCAACTAACGCAAAGACACGAGAGTCAAGACCCTTTTTCTTGCAAGCAAGCGCCTGTCCTACGGCAAAGGACATACCCATACTAAGGCTTCCACCAGAGAATTCTATACCATTATTTAAATTGCGCATAGCATGACCATGAAAATGGGACCCATTTGTCTCAAAACTATCAACATCATCATCAGAAATGAATCCGACCTCGTGAAGAGCAGAATAATAAGACAAAACACAATGCCCTTTGCTTACAACTAAACGATCTCGGCATTCTTCATCGCGTTTATCTAAATTGTAATGAAGAACATGACCATATAAAGCTGCAAAGATTTCAACAGAAGAAAGTCCTGCACCTAAATGTGAACCATTCTTCCCTGCATTAAATGCCATTTTTAAAGCAGAAAGCCTTATCAACTTAGCAAAATTCTTTAAGTCCATAAAAATCTATAATTAAGAATATCTTAAACGGAGGTCAAACGCCCCACCATCTACACGTACAGTTGTCCCTGTCACAAAACTTGCTTCATCGGAAGCCAAGAACCTGATGGCCTCTGCTATTTCCACCGCCTTTCCAAAACGGTGCAGAGCCATGCCTTTCTTGATATCATCAAAGGCATTTGCCTCCATCCCGTCAAGCATTTTCGTCTCGGTCAAGCCTGGAGCCACGGCATTCACTCGGATGCCATACGCCCCGAACTCGCTTGCCAACTTCTTGGTAGCTATCACCAAGGCAGCCTTGCTTGCTGCATATTCCAACTGAGAGGTGTCCTCCCCCCATGCAGAGATGCTTGCCACATTGACGATGCTTCCGCTTTTCTGGCGTTGCATCACTCGGGCGACCAATTGGATGGTCTCCAATATACCGAAGAAGTTTACCTCCATCACCTTTCGGATGTCAGCCATGCTAGTCATGGTGAAGAGACGGTTGGGGCTGACGATGCCTGCGGCATTGACCAATATATCTATAGGTTGCTTTTCCTTAATAATTTCTTTAACACCCAACTTTATCGCCTCAGAATCACTCAAGTCTATATAAACTGGCTTAATCCAAATGGAATATTTTTCTTGAAGTTCCTTAATTCGCTCCAAGAAATCAGTGTCTTCACGATGGACTACAGCCCAACAATTTACCCCATGTTGGGCAAACAGCTGCACCGTAGCGAAACCAATTCCGCTACGAGCACCGGTTATAATAGCATTCTTTCCTTTCAGCATTTTACAATTCTACATCGTATTTCTTCAAAATCTCCTTACCCTTCTCGTAGGAAGAGAAATTCACGATGTCATCAGTGTCAAGCATGATATCGAAGGCATCTTCTATGGCTGCCATCAAAGTCATATGGCCAACTGAATCCCACAGTTCTACGCCCTGATATTGCAAACCATTCAACTTATCTTCCGAAATCTGAAGATTCTCTGTAAACGCATTGTTGTACTTTTCTAAATTTGTCATAATCGTTAAATTTATTTTGTTAATTTTTATTCTTTACCAATTCAAATAACTCACCTAAAGTTTCAGACTCTTTTATATCTTGCCCTGATAAGATTACATTATAATTATCTTCTACCATTGCAATCATTGTAAGAGCAGACATTGAACTCCATTCATCAAAATACTTAAATTCAGCATCTTCTGTTAACTCATCTATCGAGGTCTCTGCAAAGACCTCTTTTTTACAGTTTTCTATAAATTCTTTAAAATCCATAATATATATATATTTAATGTTTCCATAAAACGTTTTCATCAATTACTTTGGCTGGATTACCAGAAACCATTGTAAAAGGAGGTACACTATTGTAAACCGTAGATCCTGCAGCAACAATTGCACCAGTACCGATTTTGACCCCAGGCATAATTGTACAACTCTCACAAAGCCATGCATGGTCACCAATCTCTACAGGTCGACTATTTTTATATCCTTGTCTACTAACATAATGACCACCATTATTATCGCGAATCGTCACATTCCGACCTATTGCAACATTTTTACCTATTTTAATACTATTATCACAAATAATATTACAATTTAAATTGAAACCAGAACCATCTCCAAATTCCAACGTTGCCCCCTTAAATACTTCAACATCTGCCCCATAGAACATTACAAAATTTCCCTTAACATTTAAAGTTCCTCCTTCTTCTATCAAGAGGCGAGTTTCCAAATTCGAGCCTTTTATTCTTTTAAGTCCTATACGAAGGACACCTTCAAGATGCAAATTAGCCTTGGAATGTATATCTAAAACAACATTCTTTAATGGTAAGAAAAGACCTTTTTGTCTACCAAGAAGACAAGACACCTTATTATATTTTACATATTGAGCCAATGCTCTCGGACCATTACTAAATACTTCTTTAAAATATTTTGCAGCTAAATAATAAGGCTTTATGCATGATTTCAATCTTTGTTTCCACGTATCATGCAAATGAATGTCCTTTGCTATTATTTCTTTCACAAAGGATTCGAAATCTTCTTTATCCAATCGCTCATAGAATTCCTTTCTGTCTATGACAGGTTGAGGATGAGGTGTAAAAAGAGCAGGATTTCCACCAATACAATCTTCAAAAGGAACTTCTTTAGAAACTAAATGATTTCCAATAATTTTAAACAGTTCAAGTCCTTTAGAATTGTTACACATGACAAGAGATGTTCCCATGTCATTATCCAATTCCTTACCTACAAATTTTTCTGCGCCCCAAAAATCAGCAATTGTAACATCTGCAATTCTTGGGAAACCGATAAACTTACATTCATAGCAAGATGGACGACAAAAGGCATGAGTATGGTGATAGCCTAAATCATATAAGCTTTCATCACATGGATCATACTTATAATGACCATTTTTAAAACCTATCTTCATCGTTCTAGTTCGCCATCCTAAATCTTTTATCTTAAATTTGAAGTATGTAACTTTACTTTCCTCTTTCTCTTCCCAATAAGAAAGATACTTATGGAAAATTTTAGACGAAGGAATACCTCTGCAGATATAATCTACTATGAATAAGTTATCATTATCTTTAAAATTAAGATAACTCCTAATTGCAGCCATCTGACAAGGTGAACCACAGATTAGCACTTTACGTCCATCTTTAAGGTATTGCTTTACTTTTTTGTAGAATCCAGTAAAATCGCTCTGCAAATACTTTGAACCACGTAACGGTGGAAGTTCATTTTTCTTTTCTATTAACACTTGGCTTACAGTAAAATCATCGTTATAGATTGCTCCGCCAACAACTCCACCATCCTTTAATATACGTTCTGCGAATGCAGAGAATAAGCCTCCAGATGTACTATCGAAACGAACTTCAAGATTCTTATGAACACTAGCAAAACACTTTGCTTTAGTATACTCATTCTTCTTCAATTCCTCAGAATGAATGACAGGACAAACCTTCTCACATAATCCGCAATCAACACACTTTTCCTTGTCAACCTCAGGATACCAGAATCCTTCATTGTCAGTTTTGAATGTGATGGCTTCATGAGCACATGCATCGCCACAAGCGTTGCATCCGCAACAATCTTCTTTTCTTTTTATATCTATCATAAAATATTATTGTAGTTTCTATGTATATTATTCTCCGAATTCCATTACTGGTTGAAAATATCTTTTTCTCTAAACTCTACTAATCCTCATTTATTTCTTTATTACTATTTTCCAAACTCTTTAATTCTCTGTTCCTCTTTCAATGAGCAAACAAGCAGTTGTCCGTGCTTCTCGGCTACGATATAGCCATCCAATCCTTGAACTACCACCTTGCTTTCATCGGCTGCATGAACTACGCAGTTCTTGCATTCATACAATCGGATGTCCTTACCTACCTTGGCATTGCCAGCCTCATCCTGTGGAAGCAAGGTACGGAGGCTGCCCCAGCTGCCTAAGTCGCTCCAGCCAAACTCAGCTGGCAAGGTATAGATTTTCTTCGACTTCTCCATTACGGCATAGTCTATGCTTATCTTCTCGCAGGTTGGGAAGAGTTTGCCAACTACCTCTTTCTCCTGTTCGGTATAGAAAGAAGGTGCCATCTCGTCCATGATACTGGCAAGGTTTGGCTGGAAGGTGCGGATTGCCTTGCTGATGGTATCAATGTTCCATACGAAGATTCCGGCATTCCAATAGTAATTGCCAGCGGCAAGGTATTGCTCGGCTGTCTCCAAGTTTGGCTTTTCCTTGAAAGCCTCAACCTTGTAGATTTCATCTACTGATGTTGGCTCTGCTGCGGCGATATAGCCATAGCCTGTTTCCGAGCGGCTTGGCTTGATACCGATGGTAACGATGGCGTTCTTATCGGATGTATAGCTCAATGCCTTGCTGAGCACTCGCTGATACTCCGAGGTATTGATGACCAGGGCATCGGATGGTGTCACCACGATGTTGGCATCAGGATGCTGCTTCTGGATCTTCCAGCAGGCATAAGCAATACATGGAGCAGTATTGCGAGCCTCCGGCTCTGATAATATGTTATCTACTGGCATGTCAGGGATTTGCTCCTTGACAATGCGAATGTATTTCTCGTTTGTCACTACCCACATGTTTTCGACAGGACAGATTGGCTTCAATCTATCTACTGTCAATTGAATGAGGGAACGGCCGACACCCATCACATCTATGAACTGCTTTGGGTAATCAGGGGTTGACATTGGCCAGAAGCGGCTACCTACACCGCCAGCCATGATTATGATTTGTATGTCGTGCATAAATCTTGTTCTTTTATATTAAAGATTTTCTAAAATCATCCCGTCCTTCTTTACCATTAAAAAAGGCTTTTTTCGAAAACCTACCCGTCCTTCCTTAACGTTAAGGAAGGCTCCACCTTTCTCACCAAGCCTCTCTTCCCTCAGGGACGAGAGGATGTAACCGCCCTCCGGTGCTCGGAACCGCTACGCTCTAAGGTTGGCGGACCATCAAAGGTCTTCGCCATATTGTGCGGGATGGGACCGCCTGGGGCATAACGATACTATGTGCATAAGTTTAATGCTTATTTACACAAGTCTGAGAAAAACAAAGACTAGCAATAAATATATTGTTATCTCCTCATTAACTTTGCTGCAAATTCAAAGAAATCTGCAACATTTTTGAAATCATCAAATTGTTGACAATACATACTTGCATAAGGTTCGGGAAACCTATTGCGTATATCTGCCTTTATCATACTTGCCAAAGCTTCCTTGGTATAGGCTTTCAGCAATTCGTTGTATAGTTTTTCCGTCATAATATCCACCATTATTTCAACATCCTCACTATATTCATATCCTCATAGACAACAATTCTACAGCAAAACATTCTTCACTATGCGCTTGTTATTATCTGATGCTTGACTTGATTTTTTTATCTTTATTTTTGCCCAACCAAATAAAAATAACCTTCAGTTATGGCATCAACTATGTCGGTATAAGTCTTACCCATAAACTCAGAGAAAAGCTGCAAATGTTTTTTATCCTCTTGCTCTTGATAATAATCAAGACTCAACTCATTTAGAAATAAAAATATATGCATATCCTTTAAAACCTTCTTATCATCCTCAGCAAAACTATCCTTCCATTGTATCAAATTGGGACATTCGTTAACAACCTGTTCCAAAAGTGAAGTAAATATATCTTTATCATCTATTATTTCACAGTCTATTTTTCGGTGGTTTTCTTCACCAGATGAGACAAATGTTTCAACATTATAATGTATATAAGGTACGCCTTTATGGGGTAAATCTATTCTTATTAAAGTTGGTGTGCCATTGCTAGAGAATAAAAATATTTTCAAGCGCGTAGTGAAATCAGTACAACCTCTATCAACCGCAGGCACCTTTGTGTTTAATGGAGCAACAGAAACCAATATCTTATAAAGAAATGAACCTCTGAAATTATATAGTAAGAAGAATGCCATATCTGTTAAAACTTTGTACTTTTCAGATGTATAGATGGAATCAAAGAGAATACCAACCAAACAACAAAAAGCACAATAACCTTTAAGTTGCTCCACCATGGTATACATTGACATAAACAACTCTAAGGAGTCATGACGACGAGTTTCTTTGAGCTTTGCCATATGCCACATAGTCTTGAAAAAATTGACTATCGATTTACTCTCACCAAAGAACTGAGGTATCGGACGAAAACCACAAAAAGTAGAAAAATCGACCTCATTACCTGTGAAACATTGAAAATTGTAAAGGTATTGTGGTATCCATACATTGTAGCTAATCAAAGATTCTTGCAATTGTTTCAGCAGTTCGACTCCTTCATCATCTAAACTACCTTCTTTTATGTAGGTATCAAAACTTACAAAAGTTTTATCCATTGACTGATAAAGCCTATTTAGAAGAAACGAAGGTAAGCATTGTTCCAATTCATATTCAGTTGGACTTATCTCTTTGCCTGTTTTATCTTGGATTTTTACATATTCATGCCTGTTGATTTCATAAGCAATCTTATCAAAGTCCATATTTAATGGAACTGGCAGACTAAAATCTAAGAAAAAAGTCTTTAAATCTACAGAAGTTACCTTGAAACTATTGGCATAAGCAAAAATCTTAAAAATAAGATATTTCTGATATCTTGTTAATATGCCATCAAATTTCAACTTAAAATAGTTAGAAACTTCATACTTTGCAATCTCTGCTCTCAACTGCTTAATTTCTTCATATTCGTTCATCATAATTCTATTTTGTGCAGATTCATATTGATGTCAAATGGTGAATCGAAATCCTTCAGCATTGCATGCTTCGTATCTTTCTCTGAGAGATTGGCATGTTCTGTTGGGATTTTCCAATCGATACCAAGGGTATCATCGAGGACTCTACCTTTTACGCAGCGTACCAAATTGCTTTGTGTGTAAGGTGGGCACTGGAAGTGCAAGCTTCGCATTACGCCATAGCTACTCATTGACTCGTTGTCTTGGCAGAAGTGAACACTGTGACCCAGGATAGGAGAGACCTTCTCTTCAAACTCTCGCTCGCTGAAATTGTCGAATTTGGTATCAGGGATAGCATATGGGGCACTTTTTCCTGGTTCCGAAAGCATCTTATAGGCATCGGAGCGGAAGCGGATTTCATTAAGATTTTTGTCCTCAACTCTCACAAAGACAAAGGTGGTAAGAAAACAGCCTCACGGACAACACGTTTACCTCGACTGTTTGTCATGATACGTCTTTCCAAAGTGCGTCGGATCTGTTGCTACAAAACCATTTTCAGCTACATATCCTTCACTTTTTGCCATGGCTTCGCCGTCGTCCCCTGCAATAGTGGACGTAACCTGTGATTGTATATTTGTCTCTTTCATCATACGAATCAAGTTCGTTTTTTGATGTCGTTCATCTGAATCTCGATTTAAGAGACACAGAATCTCTTTGCAAAAATACGAAAATTGTTGGAAACTAGCAAATTATGCGTGTTAAAAAATTAATATCATTCTACGAAAATCAACATTATTTTACTATTCTTTTCGTACATAATTTCCTAAGTCGTTGATTGAACGAAAGTTTTCGGTTTTTCTGTGTCTCTCATGTAAAGATTCAGGAAAAATGGTTCATTTTGGTTCATTTTACAAAATCCCTCTTTTTATTCTTTTTTGTGGCTTATAGGGCTGCCAGTATTTTGGCGTTGGCATCATCTACTTCTGAGCTTTTGATAGAATTGAGATAGATTTGTGTGGTGCCTTCTCCATCTTTCGTTTGGTTGCAACCTTTGTGATGATGGCAGATACACCTGATACAATTGCCTCTAAACGAACAAAGGGAAACAACCAGTCTTTGGTCGTTCCCCTTTGTTCGTTGTATTCATTCTGATTACATCACATGATTGTCAAAATGGCTTTGCATGCAAATCATCCCGTCCTTCCTTGTTGATAAAGGCTTTTTTCTACCTCTCCGTCTCTCCTGCAAGGAAAGACTTTTTTTCGAAAACCTACCCGTCCTTCCTTACCGTTAAGGAAGGCTCCACCTCTCATCTCGGTCTTCTCTCCTCAGGCGAGAAGAAGGAAACCGCCCTACTCGGTGCTCAGAACCGCTACGCTATAAGGTTGGCGGGGCATCAAAGCCCTCGCCAAATTGTGCGGGATGGGACTGCCGGGGGACAACTTGCTATAACTTGCTGGTTGAGACCACCATTTTTGTTCCTCATTGCAGTATCGCTCTGCGCTTGTCGCCACTCGAATGAGGAATATTATTTTTTATTCTACTTTTGAGAGGATTACTTCTGGGGAGGTACCCATCAGGGTTATGGCGGAAATCTTATGACCGCCATTGGCGTTTAATGAATGACCACAATGATAGAGGGTGTCATCTATGATAAGCCAGCGGTCATGGGACTCGTTATGCCATTTTCGGATGTCGATATGATTATCGGGGAAGAGGCGGTCATGCTCATCCATGAGACGTTGCATTCCTTGACCTACACCTACAGTATAAATAGTCGCTGTTACTTCAGGTTTGCGAACATCTAACACACTTAAGGTTAGCGATGAAACATAACCATCAATGATGATTACTCGATGATTGGCTGAACGAACAAGGTTCTCTAAAGCAACTCTTGCTGTATAGAAATCGCCTTCGAAGAAGACCATCTCTGCAGGAGGTGTCGAAGTCCGAATAAAGAAATCAAGCTGCTGTTGCTGCTTAGCCTGGATATCCTCAATATGGGTCATACGCTTGTCTATATTCTCCTGTAGGGCTATCAAGTGACGGTTCACGGAATAACCTTGAAGAAGGTATTGCTTTATAACTGCATTCGCCCACTGACGGAAACGGGTTCCTATCGGACTCTTTACTCTATAGCCTACAGAGATTATAACATCCAAATTATAGATTTTAGTACGATATCTTTTGCCGTCTGCGGCAGTATGTAAGGATTCCTTACATACTGATCTTTCTTCTAACTCTTTCTCCTTAAAGATGTTACGAATATGCATAGTTATATTGTTACGAGTTGTTCGAAACAACTCCGTCATCTGTGCTTGAGTAAGCCAAACCGTATCTTGATCCAGTTTCACCTCCAACCTAATGCTTTCATCTGGTTGGTAAAGTACTATCTGTGAATCATCAGCCATAGGCTGTATATTATTGTCGTTTGCCATAATCATACATTTTAGCGACAAAAGTACGACTTTCTTTCGTAATCACCAAGAATTTAAGAGAAAAAATGCATTTATTAACCTATACTTGGCTTAGGGCTAAACATTACAATACACAAAATGATTCTGCTTCCTTACCGGTTCTGCGGCGATAGTCATCACGCATTCGCTTTTCCATTTGTGCTGATTTTTCTACCTCTCCGTCTCTCATGCAAGGAGAGCTCCACCTCTAACCAAGCCTCTCTCAATAGTCTTTACGACCCCTTCGGTTCCCCTTATAGGGGACAGAAACCTCAGGAGGAAGGATGTAACCGCCCTACTCGGTGCTCAGAACCGCTACGCTCTAAGGTTGGCGGACCAAAGCGGTCTTCGCCATGGTTGTGCGGGATGGGACCGCTTTGCTATAACTTACTATAACATTTTACTCAGATAACTCATATTAGTGGGCTACCAGCCAAAAATGTCACTATGTGTACCTGTATCGGTTAAAGCAAGACTCTTCATTAATTCATCCAAATCATTAGTAGCAAAGAGTTTTTCATTCTTTGCTGCTTCTAATGCCTTGTCTAATCTACAAGCCTTAGGGGCTTTTTGCTTTTTGGCAACCCACCCGAATTTCTTAATCAATGATTTGAAAAGAGAAATATCGGTTGCAGGGACATCTAATGTATATGTAGCTGTATTCATAATTGTATCTCCTTTTTTAGGTGCAAATATAAGGGTTTTCTGTGAAACTTCAAGAATGTATACCAACGGTTCCATTTGTATGCAACAAGATTATTCTACAACTTAATCTTCTTCAACGACTTCGAGTAAATTTCTACTTATCGTAAGCGTTGCACCACTGATATACTTGATTTCGCTGCCGATGACAGCTTTCTTGCCATTATAGCTCTGTACGTATGCTTCCACACCTTTCATACTACCTGCTACCACTCGCACTTTGATTCCTTTCTTCAAAGGAACAGGGGCAGCAGTGACAGGCTCTTCATCATTCTCTACAAAATATCGATAGTTGGCAACAACCTGGTCGGGAATTTGATATATTTTCCTTTGACCTGGCATCGTCAGCATCTTATACACATCCGAACGGAAGCGGATTCTGTCAAGTTGTCTCGGAGAAACATTGCAAAAGATGAAAGTGGAAAGAAATAGCTTTTCTTTCACTTTTCGCTTATTGGAACGTTTGTCTATATAAACTACTTTTACCTTGGGAATCCAGTAATCAAACCAAACATGATTGTGATTAAGATTGATTCGTATAGAATCAGCTATTCTCGTTTCACAATTCACTCTCACTACAGCCACATACCATCCTGCATCAGCAGGTTTTTCAAGCCCTTCATTAGGCTTTTCCGGAACCTTTTTCTTAGCGTTTTCTTCACTTTTTGCCACGGCTTCGCCGTCGTCCCCTGCAATAGTGGACGTAACCTGTGATTGTATATTTGTCTCTTTCATCATGCGAATCAAGCTCGTTTTTTGATGTCGTTCATCTGAATCTCTACATAAAAGACACAGAAACTCTTTGCAAATATAAGATAATTGTTGGAAACTAGCAAATTATGCGTGTTAAAAAAATAATAAAAATGATAGGGACACCTTCGTCTCTACCAAAGAAACAAAGATGCCCCTATATATAGTAAGGTATCAGATAATGTGGGTATAAAAGGATTATCAAAAAATAAGTATTGATATTTAAAAACCAGAATATACTATCTTACTGAAATTTTCTGACCCTTAGCCTGAGCACAGGACTGGGTAGATGCCTTCACAATGTAAATGCCGGATGGAACACGCAAAATCATTCTCTGCTTATCAGGCAACTGATAACTGTGAACCATCTTGCCATCCAATGTAAATACCTGAACCCTGTCGAGTTTCTCACTACCCAGAGCAGAAACAACGATCATGCCTGCAGCAGGTGAGTAAACCTTCACCGGTGCGCTCTGCTCTTCAGCCTCCATGCGGTCGATACCGGTTGAGGTACGGGTCTGGGTGAGGAAGTATCTTCCGTGGTCACCCGCCTTCACCTTCACAGCCTCGCCTTCATGAAGTTCTGTAAAGCTTGCCGATGCAGCATCGTAGAGATAAACAGGAGCATCGAGCTTGTTCACACCCTTCAGGGTAAGTGAAACCTCTTCAGCCTGCTGGCTCACGATACCGAGTGGAATCCAGGACAACTCAGGAACAGCATTCACAGCCACCGCCTCGTTGCCGGCAACGGTATAAACCTGCGGAACATCCTTCAGGTTCTGATCATACAAGAGATCTACATCCTCCTGATCATCATAGTCGGCAGAAGCCTCCGGACGCAAAGCGATGCGTGCCTTTGAAATCTGGCCGCTGGAATTCTCTGTCGTTGCTTCAATGCTCTTGACATAGTCTGATGCCATCCGAAGGCCAGGAGTAATAGTGCGGTCTATACACATCGTAGACGTGAATCTTACATTTTCTACCATTTCGCCTTCTTTCTTCTTGACAAAGAACGACTGGGTAGGCTGGATAGCGTAGTTCTGCTTATCCAATTCTGCATTGGAAATCGCCTTCACTTCGCCATTCTCTACCATCCATATTGCCTTTCGCAAACCAGTATTAGCCTCGAAGAACTTAGCCATCGAGATAGAGCAGGTATATGGATTGGCCACGAGATAGAATCCGCTGTTGTTATCAGCTCCCAAGCTCTGAGTCATCTCAGCGAGATGCTTCTCTTCGTTATTGAAGGCAACGAGAAGTTTACCATGACCATTCTTCTTATCAACAGGTACAGGTTTACCACCAGGAGTTGTTGATCCATCATAATCGAAGTACTGATAGCTGGTATCAGCCTTTGGCAAACGGAGGAGCGCTTTCTCAGTCTTATCCTTTGGCAAGAGCGCATTACCCGCCTTAATAGAGAAACCACCGAAGGTTCCGTCTGCGGCATAGCTCTCATCTACCTTATTATATACATGGCTCCAGTAGCCGAGATTCATATCAAAATTTTCTGGAGCAGCTACACTTGGGTAATGAGATGCAGGATAATCACTCTTAGGGGTGATTTCCTTCACATCACTCTTCATCCAAGCTCTCTGATAAACCGGATACTTGCTCCGGCTATATACATTCGTATCAAACGTGATATCCGTAAACGCCTTGGTTTCCTGTCGGCCATTACTTGCCGGCACATACATATCACCGGCGTAGATATACTGCAGAGGCGAAGCCATGGTGTACCACTTGTTAGGCTCCAGTTCCTTTTCTACCCAAGCCTTGTCATATATCAGATAGCACTGGTCGCGAAGCTCGCCCTGAGGCTTGAAGTAAATCTGATGACAGGTATTGCCATAGAACTTCTCGCACTTCAGATTACCTGCTTCCAATCCCTTTTCAGTAGCCGCTTCATCCCAGAACGCCATGATGTCATACTGGATATACTTCGTAGCTTCATTACCCTTGCCATTGGTCAGCTTGGTAGCAATCTGATTGGTGCTACGGTAAACCACATTACCGAGGTCAGGGAATGGCAATCCCTTCAAGTTATCAATAGTAACCTTGGTAAACTTCATTGGCACATAGCTATTCAGTGTTGGGATTTCTATCTTCGATGCAGATGCTGCCGCAGAAGTACTGCTGCCATAAGTCTGATAATCGGTATAATCATCATCATACAATTCTGCAGATGATGAGCGATGCCAGTTGGCATCATTATTCCAGTTGGCATTCATACCGCCATCGGCAGTAGGATACCAGGTAATGAACTCCGGTACAATCTTCACCTTGAGATAAGACTCGCCCGGGCAGTTGGTAGTTCCCGCAGAAGCAGCTCTCTGTTCGAAGACGAATCTGAGATCATAGTAGTATCCCTCATGGAAATTCTCTACGGCAGCGTCAGAGAACTTGAGGTCGAGGGTAGACTGCACACCTGGCACGATTTCAGCAAGAGTACTAGAACTCAATGTCGCAACAGATTTCTTCAATAAAGAAGCATCCCATAGAGGGTCATTAGTTGTTGCAACATAAACATCTACAGAAGTATTATCTGCACCAGTCTTACTATCATCAATAAACGTCAAAGTCTTATCCGTAACACCAGTCTTGTAACTTGCGCTATGCAATGGTACCTGGAGAAAACCCTGGGAAGTTTTTTCCAATAACTTCTTTATCTGTGGCAATCCGATACGCAATGAAGCTTCGTAGCTGTTATCTTTAAATGGATAATCCACATCATTGAATCCGAAGTTTAGCTGCGGACCATCTTTCGCAATACGCAGAGGCACAGGAATTTTCTCTGTACACATCAGATATTCGACACCATTAACAGTAAATACCATATCCCCATCATCATTTTTTGTACCCGTTTCTGGTTTCATATAAATTTTATGAGCACCATATCCTATTTGGCTAACAGGTATCTCAATGGTTGTTGATGGTGTTGCATCGACAGGCGTACTGCTGTCATCAATATACCACAAGAATGGCACACCAGTAAGCGTAATCTTCTCGCCAGTATTAGGGTCAATAGTTGTAAGACTTCCCTTTAGTGTAACCTTAGGGTCAGAATCAGTACAATTCACACGATACTCTGTAATGACTTTACCATCTGTATCAGTAATCATTGGTGTCTGACCAATCATCTCAAATATAGCACTATAGATAGAGCAGACCTCAGAAGGTTTACCCCAATTGGCATCTGGTGCATCTGGATTACTATCAGCACATACGGAGACATAATACTTCTTACCCTTTGTGAGTTTGAAAGGATGATTAGCCAGGATGATATAGGTTTCACCATCAGCATCTTTTTCTATCATTTTGACACCATCAATTTCATACTTTGCACAGGTTTCCTCTGAATCAAAGACATCAACAGATGCATAGCTCTTGGTCGTCGTAATTTCTTTAGCTGTAGCATCACCAGGTCCTTTTAACGAATAGTTGTAAAGACCTTCTCCTGTAACAGGCGAACCATCTTCGTTCACTAAACGGTAATGAATCTTCGTATCCTTATGGTTAAGTATAGCATTCAAAGTTTCGTGAATGGCACGTATCTTCAACTTGATGCTACCTGTACTCGTTTCACCGCAGGCTGGTCGGTCCTGATAGATTTCAACCTTAGCTGGCTTTAAATATATACGGATATCATCAACGGCATAGTCAGCACCTTGAGTACCCTTACTATAGTTATCTATTTCGATACGGAAGTCAGAATACTTTTCTACTTGTGCTTCTTGCTGAATCGTAATCTTACCATATACCTGATACCATTTAGCCTCTTCAGAACTAAGACGGTTTGTGCCAAATTCACCGGAAGAGAAAGAATGTAATAACTTTTTATCCTTTATATTACCATATTCATCCTTCTCCAAACCAAACAACCTAAACATAATCTGCGGCTTGGTTCCTGGGCCGGTCATATCAGCAATGCAAGCGCTAAACGCCATCTGCTGACCAGTACAAAGACTTGCAGTAAACTCAGCAGAAGCGATGGTACGGCTTTCATCTGAAGCATCTATATAAAGGAAAGAACCCGACTGAGATTTACCTGTTGCCTCGTAAGTTCTATCATGCAGTTCTTTATCCGAATACCACATGTAACCATCTGTACCAGTATCTCTATTACCTGAGATATCTTTTATATTAGCCGTCTTATAAATACCATATTCACCATGCTGAGGAGAATGTTTGGTATTATAATATACACCAGCATCATTCTTATTTGCACTCTTATCAATCAAATCCTTATAAACGAAACCATAACTGCGCCTGTTCCATGCTGATGGATTCTTACTTTGATTATCATCAGGACTTGTAGGCGCAGACAATGTTTGTTCTGGACTATCATTATCAAAAGAGACAACTGCAATATTGTTATAGTTCTCATCAAGATAAGATATTTGGCGAGTCACATCTTCAGCACCCATTTCTTCGAAAGTCTTTGGATAGAAACGGAAGTATCGTATACTGAAATTGGCCATCGGGCTACTACATTTCCCAGTCTCATCCTTAACATAAGCCACTACGTAAAAGTGATCACCTGGATTAAAGGTTGGTTTGGTAACAGTAACACTATCCAAATCAGTCCAAGTTGCACCATTCAGAAGATTTATGCTCAAATCAAAGAAACGTGGGAAATCAGAAACGTTACCTGGTCCAAGAATACACATCTTGTCTCTGGTACCATTATAAGCTCGCCATTCTATCTTGGCAGCCTTCTTGATATCAGAAGAAAAGTCATCTTTCGTAATCTTACGTTGAGCGATAATAGCATTTGTCTCTGCTTCTGTTGAACCGGCAGGATAATATACATGCTTTTTAGGATTGGCAGGATAGAAATAATACATAGTAGGATCTACAAAATCCAATCGCAAAGTCATCTTCGAGTCATCATTCATAAATCCTACCGTTACATTCTTATTATCCTCAAACGTAAGGTCCTTGCTATCATTTACAAGAGCTTCCTTGAGAATTTCAGCCATTTGCGTAGACGGAATAATATGGAAAATGTATCTGATGGATAAGGTTGGTTCATGTTCCATATAGGTTCCAGTAGCATCTATTCCATCAATGTAGCGGCTTACGTCACAAGCAATAGTTTCACCCTTCCAATTTGGGTCATTAGGACGAGTATACTTTACACCAACTGTTTTTTGTGTAGCATGCTCCATCAAATTGAAAGCCATCAATCCCTTATCTACATTATCTGCATCTTTCACAGAATTCAATAGAGAAGAAGATCCCTCTACAGATAAATTTGCTGATGCATTATCTGTATCATAATTATACCATCTGTAATAACCTAAAGGCTCCAATGCGTCACCAGAGGATTCGAAATTCTGTATAGGCAACATAAGAGACACAGTCCTATGGTCAGCATCATCAACAACATAGGTATACTCCCATGTAGACACCTTCTGGCGCAACTGATTCTTCGAGGCATCGATTACCTCATAATCTCCATCTGCATTGGCATAACCCTTGTAATGCTTGAAAGGGCGTTCTTTAATCGTATAGATTATTTTCAACGAATTGGTTGGTTCTGATACAATTAAATTATTTTCAATTGTTGGAACATCATTACTTGCTTCTACTTTTATTGTATAAAGAGATAAATCTTGTGAAGTTCCTTGAAGGATTCTAAATTGTATATCTTGAGGAAGAAAATTATTATTAGTTCCAGAATAATAAAAAACACCAGCTTTTGCCTTATAAGCAACCCAAGGCCAAGAAGATAAATCTGAAGTATTTATTTCTTGCCCTCCTCGATGAATCGTAAAAATAGATGCATCCTGCAAAGTATTATCATCTTTTTTGAAGATACTTATTTTGAGAAACAAAGGCTTCTTGGAAACATCATACTGAGTTCCGTCTGAAGTCTTCTCAAGCATATTATTTGCTAACAGTATAGATTCAATATCATTGATCAAAACACCTTTACCTTCCGATGCTCCCCAGGCTGTCTTAAATTCCTGAATATAAGCATTCAAATGTTCCTCTCCCCATATAGCATTTGGCAGCAATGCAAGCATTGCTACCAACATATATCTCATTACACTATTAAAAATCTTAGACTTAAACATAAGCTTCAATGTTTTTTAATATAAGTATTATTGTTTACATATCCAAAATGCACCGTTATGGCGCCTTGCTGAGTACCAGGTTAAATCCTGAGAGATAGCTACCCGATATACCAGCGTTACCAGCGTTGGTGCAGTTGTGGTTCCATCATTCACTTTTACTGAAAGCTGATAGACGATAGGACCTATCTTCTTGCCTAACTCACCTAAGGTTTCTGCCTCTATTCTATCTTTGCTAGAAACGATATATGGTATCGTACTGAAGGCTTTTGATTCTGCTCCAGGCTCCGATTCCGAGAGTCTCTTCCACTCAAGATCAGTGAAAGAGACAGATGATCCATTACTATACTTCGTAACAGAAGGAACGATATGGAACTCCTCTAAATCATGGAAAATGAGATTGAGCTGTTTTCCGTCATCTTTCAATGACGGAGCCGAACCGATAGATCCAAAGTCCTCTACCTTGAGACGTAGCTTGTAATCGCTCAGCGCCAACTTTAAGACATGATGGTCGTTGCGGGCTATCTGATTCCAGTCGGTATACATGAAATATCTCTGTGAACCAACATTCGTTTCGAGCGTTACTACAAAGTAAGGATAAGTATTGCCGGCTTGACTCTCGTTGACATAGAAAGAAACCGAACGGCTGTTATCTGTATCATAATCGGTTGTGTTCTTGGCTACTGTCAAACCAGATGTAATCGTATGTGTAAAATCATCTCTTTTAGCATTCTTTACCAAATTTGGCGTTTGGGCAACATTCTCAGATGAAACTGGCGTTGCAGGAAGCAACATGATATTTTCTGTTCCTGCAGCAGGATTGCTTGTAATATCACTGATACTCACATTATTTACGGTAATATCTTGACCTGTCATATTGCGGAACTTGAGCGTAATCTTGGATAGCATTCTTACTACATATAAATCCGTGATATTCGGTTTGCCGTCAGAGCCGATAGTTACCACCTGTTTATTACTCATAGGGATACCATTCGCTTTAATATCCATATCATTACCATTGATAGCAAATGATTTGGAATTGAAGTCAGGAGAAGAACCCTCCGTAATCGTACCGAGTTCTGCATCTGATATATTGGCAAAAGAATAGACCGAATAAGTTCCTGCTTCCAAACCGGTAACTGTTACATCATCTTCCTTATCTTTGCCTTCAGCTACGGATGGCTGCTTAACAACTTTCGCTACCGTTCCATCAGACTTTACAAAGACAACTGTCCAACTCTTCATGTTCTCTTCTTTAGAACCGTCCTCCCATGTATTGGGACTTCCTGCAGTATAAGTTTCTGCACGGGAAGAAGCAGAACTTCCTGATACTGGAGACAGATTAAAATGGAGAGTATATGTCTTGTTGGTGATACTTCCCGGATCAGAAGCATCACTATCTGGTGAACATGCTGCAAAAGTCAGAAGCAGCATCACCAGGCAAGCCATATATTTCATTATATGTTTTCTCATTTTAGTTATACTTTGTAAATTAATCTTAGAGTTTAATATATTACTTCCCCATGGTCGTAATGTGCCCAAGGGACTACATGTATGGTCAACTTCAAACCTTTTGACTTTCCTTCAACACCTTCTACCTTTACCTGATAGATGTTGTTGCGAACAACACCAAAATGCATCGGGTCAGCGGTGGTTCCACTTCCTGAAGGGTCGCTATGACGGAGCGTATAGGTATATTCCTTTTCTTTTCCAGCAAAACCAGCCTTAGGCTTCTTTGTGGTTGCATCCCATTCGGAAGACTCGTAATACTTGCCTTTAAAGATAAGACCAGTAGAATAAGCCTCGGCATTATCGGTGGTCGTATTCTCCATCACATAATCGAGGATGTATGATGCAGTTTCTACTGTTGTACTGGTAGAAGTTGTCTCCTTTACATTATATAAAGATGTAGGACCCTCGGCATTACTCAGAGTTGTCGAAGTATGAATATTTGTCCATGGACAAACCACATAATTAGTAGAAGCCTTGGTTGTAGGATTCATTTCTTCTTCACCGTAATAAGTAACTGTAGATACAGCTGCATCTGAAGAAACTCGCTTTATCAGATATTCTCCCTTTGTCATAACCTTGGTAGGAGTAACAGATTCGAGCTTAAAACCACCTACTACATTCGTACCATCCATTACATTATAATAATAACCTTTACCTGTATCATCATAAGTAGCATTTGGAATGATGTCGATACGGGCAGCCAGGCGCTCGATGTCAACAGTTACCTGATACGGATCTGTTTCTGAACCTTCCGTTTTGAAATCTATCTTAGCATCATTCTTTGATGACATGATGAAGTTTGAGAACTTTGTAATATCAGCATCTCGGGTGCACACCTTCGACATTTGCAAATCTCTTACTTCACTTATCTTCTTTCCTTTACATATGGAAGTCATATCGTCTGCATTGGCTATCACTATAACATGATAATTCTTGCCAACAATTGAAGCATCTATTTCTTTTGGAACGGTAGTATAAGTTGCATCGCTGCCGGAAGAAGTTGTAACCTTATTTAAATTGGTAAATGTATATACATAATCTATAGTAGCATTATCATCCGACAGGTCATCTTTATCAGATTTATATAGTAAGACAGCAAGGGAATTGACATCATTTTCTTTATTGATTCCTGGTTCTCTTCCATTTCCATCTTCACCTCCTTTAGGTTCTGTAGTTGCCCTACTCGCTCGTGTATCTCCACTACCTTCCACCGTTACCTTTACCTGCAGATATGCCTTCATATCTTTGCTTGGCAGAGGCAAATCACTAGTAGTGTCACTTGCACAGGATGCAAACGACATAACCAGCAAAAGGGCTAGCAATGAGAGGGTTATAGTTTTCATTTTAAACATACACTTTCTTTTTATATCGGCTTGCTGAAAGCCGGGTAGGACATGTTAATGGAGTTCTTCGAACTGGATGCGCTTGCTCCAACTCAGTACATTCACACTGATGGTGATTAAACAATACTTGAGCTTGCCCCCCTGAATAAAGAACTGAAGTTTGTAATCGTAGGCACGGTCTAGGAATTCCTGTGCACTGTAACTGTACTCCTCGCTGGTGCGAAGACGACTCAAGAGGTCTGGCAGGTCTACATTGACTACCGTATTTCCGGTCTCCTTACTCTTAATGAGGAGTCGGCCATCCAGGTTGTAATCTTCGTGTTTCAGAATGCGGGAAGTCATAAAGTCAGCATGGGCTATCTTGCCCTGCTCGTCCTCATCTACCGTATTCCATGTAGCATGAGGGGTATAAATGAGTTTACGGCTCTCATCGAGAGAGTTATCCCAAAGGATGCGGGCATTATGGTCTTCGATGGTCATCGTGTAGTCGTTGACATCCATATCCTGTGGAGAGTCAAGGTCACGAAGCGCCACATTGATTTTCTTGGTATCACGCACCAGAGGGATGGTTGCATAAGAAGGTTTTGAGGATGATACCTCTACTGCCTCCAGCAGTTTACCATGCCAGAGGGTATCGAGAGGAAGGCTGTTGTTGACAACCTCATCATACTCTCCCCTATTTTCATGATCGAGATTCACTTCCAGTTTCTGCATCTTATCTCCTGTAGCCGATGGAGCGGTACGAACGAACTTGGCACGGCCTGAAGCTAACTGGTCGGCGTAAGCATTCTGTCCGGCAAGGGCAAGGAACTGATATTTACCTGGCTGCAGGTTCTCGACATGCATTACATAATTTGGGTCTTTGAGAGGCGATGATAGCGCAGAATTCGTCTCGGTCTGTTGGGTTATATAGTTTCCGTTCTCGTCGAATACATACAGCGTTACCTGTCCAACATGGTCATTGAACATGTCGGCACGCTGGAGGTTATAATCATACTTAAACTTCACATATACACCATTAGGACAATCGCTGTAATCCTGGTGCCACATATCGTGACATGAGGTTGCGACGGCCAGGGTCATGGCAGCTGCCATGACACCCTTTAACCATTTATTTATCTTCTGCGCTATCATATCGCTAATCAATTATAGTTTTCTATATTTATCGTTTTATATTACTCACCGAGAGTTGCATCTTGTGTACGCTTAGCCCATGAAAGGACGTTGATCTTGACAGAGATGTAAGCTGCCAATTCATCATCTGTATCACCAGTAACCTCAGGAACAACTGTGGAACCAAGTTTTTTGATACCTTGAACATCAATATTATACCAGTTATTACGGAGTACACCATAACGACCGAGATAATTTGCAGCCTGATTATCTGTTGGATATGCACCAGTACTTACTGTAGGTAATGGATTCTCTGAACTCTTCCATGGAGTCAATTCGTCACCAAAATGCTTAATTCTTACAGGATAGTATGAAATACCATTCTCATAAGTAGCAACCTTGATTGTTTTCATAATGTTTGTAATATCTGCGGTCACTTCTGGGGCTGCACCAGAAGTATATTTAGCATTACCTGTAGCATTGACAGAAACGGTAGGTACGTTATTACCTGCTGTACTAGCAACAGTAACATCCAAATCATTTTCATCAATTGTTTCACCAGTCTCCAAGCCTGTCTTAATCCATGCTTGTACGTCAGTATTGTTCAAGAATGCACTCTTAACAGCCTTCTTCATACCGTCCGCATCGAGAAGATCCTTCTCGTTATCATTAACAACATAGAAAGTTGAACCAGAACCGAGCTGCGCAGCAACGATAACACGTGTTGTTACATTTTGATTCTGGTTAGGAACATCGAAAGTATTTTCCAAGCAATAATCATGCTCACCAAGATTCTTCAAAGTTGCAGGTGCTTTTTTACCTATGGTGCTGAAATCTGTTGACAGAGAAGATGGTGTGGTATTATAGTTAGGGTCTTTCGCCCAATAGGTACGATACAATGATACACCACTCTCCATAGGAGTATCACCAACAAAGCGATAAGGCTTAGCTGGTTTATCCGGAGCTACAGCATTAGTTGCAAGAGAAAGCCAATCTGAAGAATTTGAAGTATTTCTCAAATAATAGGTCTTCTTATTGGTATTATCCAAAATCCAACCCTTAATAGTATATGGTACTGATGCATTATCGGTCAAATGACCTGTATTACTAGTAGCTGTAACATCTACCTTGGCTAAAGCACGCTCTACATAAATAGTTGCAGAAGAATTAGCCTTAGCCAAAGCTTCGGTAGCATAGATATGATCCTTATCTATCTTAGAAGCGACAGAGATTTCAGCACCAGTTGGAGAAGTTTCTCCACCTTTAACACTTGCCAAAGGAGCATTCATCATCAAGAAACCTGTTGTTTTAAAATCAGAAGCATTCTTTGTCAGCTCTAAGCTTTGCAAATCTAAAATTTTCTTAGTTGAAGGAAAATCTTCACCATTTACTTCCAGTGTAGCATTAGTTTCATCAACTGTAAGTGTTCCATTGTTATTCAATACAACAATTGCATAGAAATTCTTAGTGCCATCTGCTAATCCACTATTAATCTTTTGGGTAATTTTGGTTGTGGTTGTAATATTATCATTTGTAGTTCCAACCAAGTTCATACTCAAATTCTTCAACTCGTAAGCGCCAGCAAATTTCGCTTCTTTCTCATTGGCACCTTCAAACAGAATCAAGGTACCATTTTTAACTGCATACTCGTTAGCAAGTCCATCATCAAACACGTCGTTCTCAGCACGACTCATAGAACCACTACGTGTAGGCAAATTCAAAGAAAGTGAGATGTATCCACTACCACTCTGATTAGAACCTGTGTTGTTACCACCACCATTCAGATCATCGCTACTTGAACAAGAACCGAGCATCAGCCCTGCCAATGCAACGGAAAATAATAAAGTTTTCTTCATCTGGTAAGTTATTATAGTTGTTATTAATTATTATTTCTTTACGTTATAAACGTTCTTAAAAATCTAATCATATTACATTTTTATATATTTGGTTTACAAATCATCTAATACGTTAATATTTGAGTCACTTTCTGAAGTTGTACTTAGAAAAGTTTTGCCTGAGCTAGGAGCCTGTCCTAAGCCAGGGCAGTGCCCTGACTCTAAGGAATAGCTATATTGTCCTAAACAGACAGTATGTATAACTTTATAGATTCTGTAAATTTTCTTTTGCAGAAGCAACACCAGCCTTGGCAGCCTGCTCCAGATAATAACGAGCTTGCTTCTCGTTGCCCTTCAGTATCTCATAGACTCCTCGGGCATTCTGGGCATCGGCACTGGTTCCAGCCTTGTCTAGATATTGTTTCGCATCATCTGCATAACCGGCATTCAAGCGGGTTATGGCTGCATTCAGATTCGCTGTCTCATTCTCTGGGAACATGCGGACGGCAATCTCCATCACATCATTAAACTCCTTGCTGCCTGGCTCGTAAGTCTGGGCTACCATGAACATCTCTTCCTGGCTCAACTGCTGTGGCTTGGTCTTGATAATCTCCTTTGCCTCTTCCACATCAAAAGGTTTCACCTTATAAGTAATGTGGTAGTCGGAATGGCGGAGGGCTGGATACCAGGTGTCGAGCATAAAGCGATACTCTGAAGGATACTGCTTCTTAATCTTCAACTCGCGGGCATCCGGATTCAGACTCTTGTCTGCAATAATCGCCAGAATGGCATCCTTATGCTCCAGGTTGCTACCTTTAATATAAGCTATCAGACCATCCCAATCCTCTGGAGTAGAAGAAACCGTGAAGAGGTTGTTTGGCAACTTCACCATCCGGCGGACATATTCGGTCAGCGTCTTGGCACGGTTCTTTGCCAGATAATCATTATGGGTGTAAGGACTCTCAGGTGATGCATAACCATGAATGTTGATGCCGCTCACCTCCAGGTTCTTATCATCTTTCAGGGCATTGATGGTTCTTACGATGCTGTCCAACTGAGCCGGATTGCGACGGTAGTCGGCATGTAGCTCTATACGGTCTACCGGGAAATCGATATAAGCGCGCTTATCCAGATGACGGACCTTGATTGCCTCTACCTCCGGACGGACGAAAGAAGCTACCGGCTGGCGACAGCGAGAAACCGTGAAATCATTGCCATCCTGCAGATCACCACAACCGCAGAGGTCTTCGTGAATTTCGAGATCGTAGTTCCTTACCTTGGAAGACAGAGGAACGGATGCCAGATACTTCACGGTCTGCTGCTTCTTGTTGTCTCGCTTCACCACCAAAGCCTGAGGTGAAAGCTGCAACTGTTTCTTTCCAACCCCTCGGTCAAACATAATCTGCTGTCTTCTACCGTTGATAACAATCTCAGGCATCTTGAGCAACTCTCCCTTATGCTTGATCATCGGAGTATAGACAAGCTGGTTGTTGGTAGGGAGATCCAGGGAATCGAGATTCAGATCCATCGCAACCGTAACCCGGTCATTATGATGAGACATCTGTACATTAGATACCTGAATCTTATCGGCAGCCAACTTGAGACTCTTGCAATCCTGGGCTGCAAGAGGCATAGCCATCAAAAGAGAGCTGAATAATAATATGTAGTTCTTAAAATCTTTCATACTCATAGATTATGTTTAATGAGTTACAACATATAAATAAGAGAAATGGCTGCCTTGGTAGGACCCACGTAGTTGTCATGAGATGACTTCTCCTTCTCGCCACAGGCACCGCACTTGAACTTGTCGTACTGGATATAATCATATCCGAAACCTACAGAGGTTTCCAGGTTCCAGTGCTTGGAAAGAGGCCATTGATAACCAGCGGTCACACCACCACCTACATACCATCCTTCATAGCGATGGTCACGTAGTGATTTGAAAATGCCAAGGGGTAACTTCACTCCTCCTGCATTAAACTGTCCGCCCATGGCATGAACACCCAAGAACCAGCCATTGAAGCTCTGACAGAACCAGTAACGGTATTCTGGTTGCAAAAGCCAATGACGAAGGCTTGACTGGTCGCCACCGGACTGTTTCCAAGGATTGAAGCCAAAGAATACCTGAGCGGTATGCTTCTTGCCTAAGGCAGTCTCGACACCGAGATTAGGAGTTGTTGTAGCCCAATATAAGAGGTTGGACTTGACTCCCGTGATTTGCGCATAATTAGCTAGCGATACAAATATGAGTAACACTGAAGCTAAAATTAATCGTTTCACCATCTATTAAAAGAGTTTAGTTAAATCTATTTTTTTTCGCTTTTATTATATAAATAGGTAATTATATAAATTAACCGTTTACATGATAGTTCGCATTTTCTTGGGGCAAAAGTAATAAAAAAAATGAATAGGGGGGGGGTATTTTTCTTAACTTTTTAGTAGAAAATAACATTTTAGTACGTAATTTTGCTAATTTTATAATGAAAATCCACCATTCATTAACATTTTATACTTAAACATCACTAAACGCGAATTCAACAAGCAAGTGCAAAATTACGAAATGTTTTTGTAAAAGCACTCCT
>OOBM01000399.1_pt1 | contig 33783 bp, 36 predicted proteins | sample 1671581 | NCBI WGS metagenome assembly OOBM01 (sample SAMN06348171, study PRJEB24527) | human gut metagenome
ATCAATGAAGAAATCAGAGAAGTCAGACGATTAAGAAAAGAACGCAATGGTATATGCAGTCATTGATACAAACATATTTGTATCAGCCCTTATCACCCACAACTCAAACACTTCCCAAAAGAACCGCAGGTGAGGGACAGATGGGGCAAAAGCACCCCTAACCAAGTATATGTGGGTAATCCTCCTTGATAAGGCTGATATAATCCCACGTATCTGCATCTACTTTATCTTTCTCTGATTCAATTTTAATCCAAACATTACGCAGCATATCTTCCAGCAATTCACACTCTTGGCTTATGTAAGAAATTCTGCTATATGTTTTGCTTCCCCAAGTTTCAAACTCCTTTTCCACTTCATCCCAAAGATGCGAATCTATCAAACGACAAAAGTTGGCCAATACTGCTTTATAGTCATGCAATGGAACATACGGAATATCTTCTTTTGCGATATAAGCTTTTCCGAAGATATCGGGGCTCATCACTATCCATCTTCTTCTAGAAGTATTGGAATGACCTAAAGCATCCAACTTATGTTTGGCTTGCTGACAAACATTTGCCTTAAAGATAAAAACAGCATCCATCGTACTATCATTAGCACCATTTTGCATATAGTGAGCCTCATAATCATCCATATCCAAGCATTCAATCCTTTTATCAAAAGGAGCCATAGCATAGTCTCTGTTCGAGACATCCACTAAGGTGGAATGCACATTCTGGTAGATAGGATGAGTATGAAGAAAATCATTGTCAAATATCTGTGTCGCCATACTGCTGAATCCTTTCCAAAGCTATGTTAAACGATTCGAAAATAGGCTCAATGTCTTTACCTAACCACTTAAAGTTATAACGATAAGAACATTCTTGCTCTTCGCTGGAAGATATGTAGAAGTTTGTCTCCTCCAACACCTCTTCTCTTTTGGCAATGGCCTTGATGGCAGCAATAAAGTCAGGATCATGACTAGCCAAAATCAGTTTCGTTCCCAATGTCTTATGTATCAACACTAGCAGTCTGGCATATTCCACAATCCACTGCGGATGCAAATGAACTTCAGGTTCATCAATCATCAAGATAGTTTTATCATCCAAATATCCATTCTTGATCAACTGATAAAGATAAGCAAAAGTCTTCATACCAGTAGCTATTTTTTCCACAGGCAATTTAAGATGCTCATCTTTTCGTTCGTAATAGAGTTCTGTCTCGCCTAGAAGACTATCACTCTGTGAGATTTTACCATTAAGCAATCGAGCGATACGCAAGAGAAGCATCTTTGACTTATCCAAAGTCCTACCTAGAGAATGAGTCATGTTACTATGAAGACGCTGCAAGAACACATTGTCTGCCAAGTTTTTGGCATTCAATGCCATAGGAGTATCAATATAAATAGCTCGTTCTATGTTAAACAATGAACCCAGACTCTCCTCAGAGATTATATTGACATCATCCTCCCAGAGTTGCATCGACTCAGGAGCTACATCATCTTCACGAAGATACTCCTCAATAAAGCTATATACGTCTTTTATAGAGCGCATACTAAGTCGCTTTTCCCAATCTTCAAGCATCTTATCGGTCTGTTGAAACATTTTCTTCTCAAAATTATCAAATGTTTCAATGTTATCAGAATCCTCAATTAATTGCTTTAAATAGTTTATAACCCTCACCTTTCTTAAGACAAATACATCATCCGAAAGAAACTCAGGTCTTACCTGTTCTGTAAACTCGGCTACTATAGAATTATATTTTTCAGCCACCTCATCAACAGCGGCTCCAACATTAATTTCTTTTTTCAAAGCATCAATATTGGCCGATAACGTCAAGATTTCACTTCTACTACTGCGATACCCCCATATTTCTCGAATAGCACGTGCAAGAATCTGCAAACTATGTTTGAATTCATCATTTACACCCTTGCCTACATACTCATCGAATCTAGTGGCAACATCCACCATATAATACAACCATTTGGAAATGGTACTTTTGCCACTTCCATTAGGTCCAGCCAAAACTGTTATTCCATCTACCAGAATATCAGCATTTTCTATGGCATGATAATCGCTTATGTTAAATCTATATTTGCTCATAACAATTCCATTTTAAAGCAAAAATAAAGATTTCTCTTGGAAAAAGCAAATCTTTAAGCAACAAAACGTTCTTTTTTAACATTCTGAAACGATTATAGCGCTAATTCCTGTTCCGAAGATACTCTAAAAACTCATTAGAAGCATCACCTGCTTTTGCAATATTCAGAGAGGTCATGACAGCATTATGATTCTTATCCCATGCCTCATACCAAGCAGAATCATGAGATAACTCAGACAAAGTCTTTGTATCCACATTCTTGTATTTATCAATAGCGGCATCCAACTCTTCTATCTCAGCTTTATTTAATTCATCCAAATTTAGCGATATCTTCCGCCGACATTCTATTCATATTTCTCATAATCAATACCTTCTATATCTAACACCTTCTGCCGCCAAAGTTACGCTTTTTTCTTCGAAACCACCAAGAGAATCACAAGAAATCTGCAAGTTATCAGCAAATAACCACGAAATCAATCGTAAACTATAAACTATTAACTGTAAACTATAAACAGCTATTCCCTACCTCAGCAAGCTATAGTAAGGCGGTCCCAGCCCGCATAAACCTGGCGAAGACCGCTTTGGTCCGCCAACCTTAGAGCGTAGCGGTTCCGAGCACCGAGTAGGGTGGTTTCCCTCTTCTTCCCTGAGGGGAGAAGACCGAGATGAGAGGTGGAGCCCTCTTTAAGGGTAAAGAGGGACGGGGTGATTTTCGAAAAAACTCTTTCAATAGTTTCTCGAATCTGAGAAACCAGCTCCCTTCTATGGGCAACAATCCAAACATTGCAATTAGAATGTTCCCTCAAAAACGATTCTACGACCGAAGCGAGTAGAACCGTTTTTCCCGTACCAGTTGGCATTTGTGCCATTACGGACCGATGAAGGCGCAACGCCTTCTCAATCCGTTCCTTCATATCCTCTTGGTAATCAAAAAGTTTGATTTCCTTCATTAACAATGTCTAAGAACCAATAATGATGTTATACCAATTTCATAAATCCGATATACATCAAGGCATCAGCGGTGCTCTGCTGTACAGGATTTTCCTTATCAGAAGCCCATGAATATTTCGCTTGATTTTTGCGAAGTTCCTCACGCTTCTCTATATATTGCTTCTCCAGTTGGTTCAGAATCAATTTCTCAGCAATCGCATCAAAGCAGGACGATTGCCATAATTGTATTCTACCTCCTCCACAAAATCCAAGATAAGCTTCTTGGAAACATCACAACAAGTGTACATACCCTTGATGTCATCCACGATATGGCCATAACTCTTCGATTTTGCATAACTCAAGTGCTTACGCAAATCATCAATAACATGCTCGGTATAAGCAGCTTGGTCTTCCTCGCTCATATAATGCGCATACTTTTTGAAGAGTTCTACTCGGCTGAATGACATTCTGTTGTCCATTAGTATCTTCAAGAGACACTGATACTTCTTTTCTTCCACAATCATGTTGCACACTTCGATGCAATCATCATCCGTGATATGTGGAATATCCCCGAAGAGTTTCACAACAAACTCATCCCAATCCTCCTTGGCTACCAACTCTTTCAGCTTCTCGAAGTAAGGTCGCTTGTCCACCAAGAACTGACGGAACAATCTGCGATATTCTTCAATAACGTTAGCTTTGTCATTACGTCTTTCCAAGATTTCTATCTTTTGCAGATGCCAAGGTTCAGTGGTATTGTATCCATCATCTCCATACACAGCAATCGTTTTGTCTATCTCTTTCAAGGCATCATTCTCCAATCCCTTTTCAAGAAGTTCATTGATTTTGAAGGAACAGACATCCGGCACATACTTATATTCCTCCATGATTGCATCCACTTCATTCTCTCTACCGTGAGTCTGCAGATACTCTATCTTCTTGATGAGCAACTTGCCCAACTCCTCGAATCTGAATAGCGAACTCAACTGGTCAAAGTTTTCGTCATTCACCAATCTCTTATATTCGTAGGTATGATGCTTTATCTGCTTATCAAGGTCTGCAAGGTATGTATCCGCATCCGACAATCGAAAGTTGATAGCCTCACGGATATGGTCAAAGAAGCACAGGCAATAATCATCGTATGCCTCCATCTTCTCAATCTCAGCCATCTCTTTCTGTGCCTTAGCAACAGATTCAATAGGAGTAGCCTCGTCTCTCAGCATCAGAGCCAACTCTTTCTCCACTTGATAAGTGAAGAAATCATCCCCATCACACTCTTGGTCGTTATACACTTCCAAGCGGCTGTATTCCTCTGCCACAAAGCGCAGAAAGTCCAAGCCGTTTCGCACTGCTTTCCCATTCTCCTTGGCATCCACCAAGGACTTGAATTGTTTGTATTTTGTGTAGGATTGTATCATACTTATTCTACTTCAAATATTCTATAAATATCTTTTTCACATAAACCAAATTCATTTTCCACCATTGCCAACAAAGTAATGCTGCGATGATAAGTGTTGAAAGGTACAAACTCCAAGACCAGCCTATTATAATTGTCAAGAGAACAGAAGAGAACATATGTCCAAAGAATAGATTCCTTGCCAAAACTGATTGATAGTAAAACTCTTGATACTTATCTATTTCTGTTTCTTGTTTTGCCTGCGTCAGACCTTTTGCCGCCTTGGCGTTATCAATGAAACCTGTCTCTGGTAGTTGGAGTTTATACCGTAAGTCACTGATTTTCTCTATGGAAAACCTTTTGAACGATTTGTTTAATACTAACCGTGAAGGACGGTAAGTATCCGCTCAACTCCGTATTGCATATCTCAAAAAAATATTGTACGTAAGCATCCAACCCCTATGACAATACAACTCCATCCCCAGTGTTTACTGGGGATACAGGGTATTTTAAGAATTTGGACTTTTCTGATTTTTAAACAGGTTTAACTAAAAGTGCCTCTGTCATCAAGGCATAATCCCTTCTTCCAGCTACAATCATGTCAAAGAATCCCCTGAAGAAATCCAGTGGAGCCATTGCCATTAGCTTGCAGGTTTCAACGAAAGTAAGGAAGGTCGCTGTAACTCTGGCACCCTGCTCACTGCTAAATCCACCGAAGTTCTTTCGGAGATTTGTGAATGGGCGGACTGCGCGTTCACAACAGTTGTTGTCTATCAAGACGCTGCCTATCTTCGTATATGCCATCAGCTCTTCCCAATGCTTGGTCATATATGTCAAGGCTTGTTGTAACTTAGCAGAGAGCTTAATCTTGTTTTTCTCAAACTGTTTCAACAGTGCCGTCGCTTGCTGATAGAGGTCGTGTAAAACTGGTAGGGATTCCTCACCTCGATGCTGGACTATCTCTTTTTCTGTGCGACCCAATACTTGATTCTCAACTTCGACCTTATATAATATACCGATCAAGTCTATGAATGCCTGTGCCAAGGAGTCCTTGTAGTCACGACTCGCCGAGACAAACAGTCTTCTAACGTGCGACCAGCAACATACATGAGTACAGTCCTTCAACTTATTGAAGTAAAGGTATGCAGCATAGGCATCGGTCATCAACGTGCCCTTGAAGTCACCAAGGAACTCCTTGATAACCTCTTTCTTACGACTGCCATACAGATAATAGCAGACCTTGGTGGTCAAGTTGACAATGACCCACATATATCGTTTCTTATAATGCACCTCACCATTGGCATCCGTCACCTTGGTGTCAACCCAGGACTCATCACAATAAATCGTTGAGCCAGGTTTCAATAGCCATTGTTTGATGGTCTCCTGACAATTCTCCAAGAACTCTGCCCCATGTCGCAACCAGTTGAAAATAGTAGACTTAGACATACGCATCTTCTCATTAACCATGCGATACATCTCACGTCCACTCATTGTTCTTGCCATGCATCTTACGCCTACGGGCTTGCAGTTCTCCAGTAAGCTTGTCAACCTGATCCTGCAAAACGGCAATCTTACGATCTGCCTCTGCCTGTAGTTCCTTCTGCTTATTACCCAAGGCAATATTGGCATCCAGAAGTGTCTGGACAGTCTGAACCAATTCCTTTATCTGATCTAGATATTGCTTACGTTCCATATCCGATAATCCATTACTTGCCGAAGAATTGTCTACCTCCAGCAAGTAATTGGAATGCATTATCATGCGCTCTATGTCTATATGTATATCTGCCATAATATGAAACGTTTGCAGATGCAAAGATAATCATATTATGAGACTCCACAAAACGCATAAAACTTATTTAACAATCTAATATTCAGTATTTTACGCTATTTTAGAGACTTAACGTTAGTCGTAATACCACCCTATGTCAGACATGTTTGCAGTATCGCAAAACATCGAAAACAGGGCTTAACAAGCCAGCCTTAAAGCTTTCTACAACACTCTGAATATCATTTATTTAACTCTATTTTACCCCAAAAAACGAATACGTTTTTTCAGAAAATTAACTATCATTTTCGCCATCAAGCTGCTTCCTCATAGCATTTTAGCTCTATTGGACCTATGCTTTTTACAACAGGGCATGAAAGCATAGCCACTAGATACTTCCACTCCAACACATAAATTGGAAGGACACCTTCAAACTCTAGACGGACAAAACTCATGTTCTTGTCAAACTTCTGATAATACATCTGACACTCATTATGCTCATGTCTGATGATCTTTACTATCTTTTGATCCTTGGAAGTAAACACGTAAGCGGTGCCATCCTCTGGATCTTCGCCCAAAGAGCGTATCACTCCACAAAGCTTGTCATAACCTCCACGCATATCCTGATAGTTGGGAATATACTTATATTTTACGGCACCATTTAAGCTAAACATAAGGCTTGAAGTTTAGAGATAAAACTTTGAAGACCAGAATAGCTCAAATTATGATGCTCTATCTTCATACCATTGCTAAGCCCAAGATTGACATACTTGATGACAACGGCATCCTCGGTCGGAGCTGGAGATAAACCGGCTGAAGGATTACCCTGCTTGGATGGTGTTGGAACTGCACTGGTTGAATCTGGCGCACCTGCAACAACACACTCCACAACATTTGGAGCCTGGAACTTCTTCTTGTACCACTTTTCAAATACATGATAAGGAACTCCATTGGATTCGAAAAATTGATTTACCGAAATGCCTGCTGGTACCGCCTCCGCTTTATAGCGTTGCCACAGGCTCTCAAGATCTTTACTACTTATTGCCATACTTATAACATTTAATGTTTAACATGGCGCAAAGGTAGCACTTATTGTTCAAACCGCCAAAATAGGGGTTGGATGCTTACTATTGTACCTTTGCACGGCGGCATCATTTTTCTAATTTTGAGACAAGAATACGCAATTTAGCCCTCCATCAGCACAAGCTAATGGAGGTTATACCTTAATTTGACTAAATATTAAATTCATTTTTATTGTTCCTCATCTTCCCAGAACTCAGGAAGAAGAGTATAATACTTATCCTCAGGCGTAGAATCTATGTGCTTCAACACATAACAAAGCCAACGCTCAGGATTTTTATCTAGCACCTTACATGTAATGGTGATATACAAAACCAGTACATAAACCTATATCCACTTATCCAAATAACATTTAAAATCCTCTATACCTATAACCTCCACTTTGGGAAAAGGAATATTTTCCAGGACCTTAAAGTGCTTGTCTTCTGAAACAATACACTTTGCATTTGCAGCAATGGCACAATCTACAAACTTATTATCATCTTTATCTGCCTCAATTAAAGCAAAAGTATAATGAGGATCTTTGCGAATTATATTGGGTCTAGTCAATATAGCATAAACTATGGCCTCAGAAACTTGAGGGGATATATTACGAGATAAAACCTCTGAATACTCCTCTATTATTTCATTGGACACACAAAGGTTATAATCGCCTCTAAGAAAAGCATTCCACACCTTACGATACGGACTTCTAGGGGCGATTGACATAATCAAACTATTTGTATCCAATACAATATTCATAACCTAAAGATTATAATATTGGTTTATTGTATGGAGTACGTTCATGGAGATGCCGAAAACTCTCGATACGTTCTTCATTCAAGGTTCCTTCATCCCACATTCTATCTAATTCTGCATCAGCCATCTGAACAAAATAATCGGAGATTACCTTATTCAAATCTCGCAAAGCCTCAGGAGTCTTTATAAATGACAGCATATCGAGGATTTGCAATTGAGCTTGATTCATTGTTGCTATCTGCGCCATAATAATTCACTTTATTAATTTCTAACCGCAAAGTTACGCTTTTTCTTCGAAACCACCAAGAAAAAAGCAATAATTCTGCAACTCATCAGCCAATTACCCGCAAATTCCCCCAATATAGACAGTTAACTATTAATTGTAAACTATAAACTATTAACTGTAAACTATAAACAGCTGTTCCCTACCTCAGCAAGCTATAGTAAGGCGGTCCCATCCCGCACAACATGGCGAGGGCTTTAATGCAGCATCAGGTCTCCCCCCGCAACAGCCAGGCGGTCCCAGCCCGCAAAACCATGGCGAAGACCTTTGATGGTCCGCCAACCTTAGAGCGTAGCGGTTCCGAGCACCGGAGGGCGGTTACATCCCTAATCCCTATGGTAGGGATTTAGGGCTTGGGTATAGGGTAAGGACCCTCCCTCAAGGGAGGGACAGGAGGGCCTATTTACAATACATCTCCTCATAATACTTCTGATACTCCCCAGAAGTAACATGATCCATCCATTCCTGGTTATCAAGATACCATTTTACGGTCTCCTCGATACCCTCCTCAAACTGGAGAGATGGCTCCCAGCCGAGTTCCTTCTGCAACTTTCTAGAGTCAATAGCGTAACGCATATCGTGACCCTTTCTGTCTGTTACATAAGTAATCAAATCCAAGTCAGCACCCTCAGGGCGACCGAGCAATCTATCAACAGTCTTGATTACCACCTTGATGATATCGATATTCTTCCACTCGTTGAAACCGCCGATGTTGTAAGTCTCGGCTATCTTACCCTTGTGGAAAATCATATCGATGGCACGGGCATGATCTACTACATACAACCAGTCGCGCACGTTCTCACCCTTACCATATACTGGCAATGGTTTGCGATGACGGATATTGTTGATAAACAGCGGAATCAACTTCTCAGGGAACTGGTATGGACCATAGTTGTTAGAGCAGTTGGTCACGATGGTAGGCATACCATATGTATCGTGGAAAGCACGGACGAAGTGGTCTGAGCGAAAGTGAATGGATCCTTGATACTTCTATCTACATGGCTCTCGGCAGCGAAATGGATGATGCCATCCACCTTATAGTCCTGCATCAGCTTCAGCATCAGGTCGAAATCACAGATATCGCCCTTAACGAAAGTATAGTTAGGCTTGTCCTCGATGTCCTTGAGGTTAGCCAGGTTACCAGCGTATGTCAGCTTGTCGAGGTTGATGATGTGATACTCAGGATATTTGTTCACGAAAAGTCTTACTACGTGTGAGCCGATGAAACCAGCACCGCCTGTGATTAATATATTATGCATACTTACTAATTTATTTTTTAGGAATCCCTCAACCTTGCGGTCCCATCCCGCAAAAACTGGCGAGACCTCTGATGGTCCGCTAACTTTAGAGCGTAGCGGTTCCGAGCACGCCAAAAGTGTGCGGTTACATCCCCGCTTCCTGAGGTTTCTGTCCCCTAGAAGGGGAACCGAAAGGGTCGTAAAGACTATTGAAGAGGGGCTTGGGGAGAAAGTGGAGCTCCCTTTGGAAAGGGAGACGGAGGGATTCGAAAAATATTTAATACTCAAGATTCTTTGTCAAAGAAGCTTCATTCTCTTCAAGAATGGAAAGCAGATTCTTGCCATAGTCATTCTTCAGCATTGGCTGAGCATTCTCACGCAACGTATCACTATCTATCCATCCTTGGCGATAAGCAATACCTTCCAAGCAAGCAACCTTCAAGCCCTGTCGCTTCTCCAAGACTTCGATATATGCTTAGCCACTTCCACCACTTATTAGGATAGAAGTACAAGCCTACTACAGCATAATTGCTCTTTGGATGCTCAGGCTTCTCTTCGATACTCAGGCAATTGCCTTGCTCATCAAACTCAGCAACTCCATATCGCTCAGGATCGCTTACTCGATAACCAAATACAGTAGCTTTGTTATTGATAATATATCATCGGTTTATCAAAGATAGGAATCAGCTGCTTGCTGATACCCTTTGTGATTGGATACAAACGAGTACCGCTACCACCTGCTAATACGATTCCTTTCATATTTATTGATTATTATTTTAAACCCTGTCTGTCATTATCCTCGAACCAGTCAGCGAGCGCTTCCTCAAAACTCCACTTAAACTGATAACCGCAGTTCTTCAACTTCTCACCACAGATATTAGTAGAAATCTGGAGCTTCTTCACTCTGGCAGGACAGATACCCATTGGTGAGCCAAGAAGCATGGCAGCTCTAGCCATAGGCATGATAACCCAGTTAGGAATATCAGGAACAAACTGAGTCAAACCTGTTACCTTCTTCATAGCCTCCACGATATGCTTGATAGTATAAGCAGGTTCGAAACAACAGTTATACAACTCAACACCATGCTCATGATGTTCCAAGCGATACAGCATGAAGCGAACCAATTCCTTTACATAGATACAAGCCTTGATGGTATCCTTTCTGCCAGGATACGCAAACTTATGACCACGGATAGCCCAATACAATCTGGTGAAGTTACCATTCTCACCCTTTCCGAATACCACACCAGGACGAACGATAGTGAGCTGACGATGAGCCGCATCACCATTCTGCCACTTCTCATGAATCTTCTCAGCTACCAACTTAGAGATACCGTATGCAGTGTTAGGAGTAGGCAATGTTGTCTCCTTCTTCAATTCCTCAGCAGCACCGTATGGTGCGATACTAGAAGTAAATACAATCTTCTTGATATTCCATTTCTCAGCAAACGCCACAACATTCTCTGCACCACGGATATTCGTTTCGAAATACTCATGATCTTCATGACCAGGAGTACGATGCACGGCTGCAAAGTTGAAGATAACATCATCCTCTGTAGGAGTAAATGGCAAGTTCTCGATAGGCTTGCGGATATCGTACTCGATGAAAGTTGACTGCAACTTCTGACCATCACGCAAAGCTGGCTTGTAATCCTTTACTACCGGATTAGGAGTACCAGGCTTAACGATGTCAAGGTTATATACTTGGGCGTTAGGATAACGCTCCTTAATCAAATTTGTAAGATGGGTACCGATGAAGCCAGTACCGCCAGTGATAATATAATTCATTTTATATATTTATCGGTTATAAACTCAATACTGTAATTTAGTTATTTCTTTTTAACGATTGCATCGAACAATTTCTCATGTTCTATGACGACACGTTTTAAATCATATTTGGATATTACTTCCTTATAAGCATTCGATACAAGTCTATCTGCTAATTCTTTGTTTTCATATAACATTAATACAGAATTTGCCATCAAATCTATATCATCAGCAGGAACAAGAATACCTGTTTCTCTATCTTTTATAATATCTGCAGCAGCATCAACAGCAAAGGCTACAATCGGCTTCTTTGCCAACATATATTCTGGAAGAACTAAGCCAAAGCCTTCCCATCGAGAAGTAAATAAAGCTACATCAAATAGAGAAGTATACCGAATAGCATCAGTTACTTCACCAGTAATAGTAAAACTATCCTGCAAATCATTTTCTTTAATTATATCTTCAATAGGTACATCGTCGCTTTTACCACCTACAATAAGAAAGTATGCATTAGGTATGACATCTTTTATTCTTTTTGCGGCTTTCACAAAAAGGTCTTGCCCTTTTTGAATGGATATTCTACCAACAATACCAACTACATAAGCATCAGATGGAATACCTAATCTATTTTTTTCTAAATGTGAATCAGATAGCAACTTCAAGTTACGTTCTACATCTATACCATTTGTAATTACAGCCAATTTCTTGGTAGGAAAACATTTAGGCGTTGAATTAAACTCAAAGTTAGATATTATGATTATTATATCTGTGAACCAAGAAAAAACATATTCTATTGCCTTATAAACAAAAGTAGCAATTTTACTACGATGCATATTAAAAGACCAACCATGTGGATTATACACAACTTTAGTTTTTGTTCCCAGGCAAGCAATTCTTCCATATATGCCTGCTTTTGCAGAATGACAATAAACTATTTCTGGTCGAACTTGACGAACAATCTTCATGCATTGTAATATTGTTTGCACATCATGTGGAGATATATTTCGGCACATTGGGATTGTTATCACTTTATCCGCTAGAGTTCGAAAGTGTTCGGTATTATAATATTCCGAACCAAGAATTACCTGTTCGTACTCTTTGCTTTTTAGTCCTTTTATTAAAGACTCTAAATAGATGGTTACACCATAACCTGCGCTTTGTGCTATATGAAGTATCTTCATGCTGCCACCATCCTTTCTTCACTTATGAGAGTTGATTCGTGTCCGATAGATACTAGTACAATAGTATCAACGTTCATTTTGAGGAAGACAAGACTTGCCCCCTCATATTGCAAATTATAAACCATATTATATTGATTTTGCAAGTATTTAATTCTATTTTTTATAAAGAATTCGTCAAGGAATAAAACTCTAGATTTCTCCACCATAGAAGTTCTCAATTCTATGTCATTTACGAGTTGGATAATCCTATCAGCGTAGGCTACAGTATCCAAAGTCAAGAGATAACCTATCTCAACTTTTCTGATGACTGGCTGATGTTTATCATCCTTACCACAGACAATAACATACTCTTTACCTTCCACCTTATAATATATAATAGAGTTCCGGATATAAATATCCAATCCTCCTATCATCTGACCTATATGTAATATCTTCATAGCGAACTATTTATTAGTTCCCAAATCATTCATTGGTAACATTCTCTTCAATACTTTTAGAAGCAAAAGCTGTAACCAAAGGAGTTAAGAAAAAATGATAAGACGTATCATGTTCTTTTTTAAATTGTGCAACGCCTTGCGGAGACAACAAATCATTTATTTGTTCACCTTCCGCTAATATACATTTTATTTCATCTTTAGAGATTTGATAAAAAGCAAGGATCGAATTTTGTGATTTCTTGCGACGCTCTATATATGGTAACTGGATCAACGCCTCAAATTCTTCTTTATTCGAAATAGAACCATAAGTAACGAACTCGGTTACATAATATACAGCTTCAACTTCCTCATTTTTAACTTTCAATGCAATTTCATTTATCTTGCGATAAAATGTAGTCCTAAGAGTTGCATCAAAAGTAACTATTGCTATGGTATCATCCGTATATTTAACAAAGAATGTTGGCATTATATGCTGATGTTGTTTTAAGTATATCTGCGAATGCATAGATACGAAAAAAGCAAAATCATCATTTAATTGTCTCTTCACTCCAAAATTAGCATAAAGTTTCCCTACCGGTATTTTATAATACGGAATGTTAGATTCTAGAATTTCTCCTCCAACAAACTGGTGTTTTTGGGGCAAATAACAATAATCCCTTGTGAATGTAAAGGTTTTACTCTCAATTGAGCGAGCTAATTCTATATTCTTTTCCAATAATGTAGCACATGTTGAATCTTGACTTTTAAAATCCTTATACATCGCAACCATGAAAGCCATCATTGCTTTGATAGCTTTCATTGATAAGCCGAAAGCATCTACAGTCTTATCCTCTTCTGTAAAGAAATACACAAGAGAGAAATTAACTTCATTAGGATTTTGCTTTTCGAACTCACTTATTAATTCTTTTTGAAGTTTTTCAAACGACTCATCATGTTCTATTGTATATTCTTTCTCTAAAATTATCTCCGAAGAAATAGCGGAATAAACAAATACCTTCAAATGTTTATGAAGATTGAATGGCTGCTTGTGAACCGAATCTACACGTTTATCATTCATCCATTTTGATAGTTGTTCATCCTTCAACAAGAACTCTTTCAGATTTTTCTGATATATAGGATTGTTGTTTCCTCCTAATGATTTTTGCAATACTAAAGTAGAACTTCTGTACTCTGAAAAGAAACCATCAAAATCAGAGATATTATCATAGAAATCATTGGAAACACTGAAATTATCCAAATGTTTTAAAGCACTATAAACTTTCTGAAGAAATGGGATTAATATTTTATCATTTTGCTCCATAATCGTCATATTTTTAACATTGTCAATATGCTACATCAAACCACCATATTAATAATCAAATATCAGCAAAGAACTCTTTCGTCTGAATTTGTTGAATTTCACTTTTCCTTTGTTGATACCAATAACGAAATGTATCACTCATTTTATGCTCCTCATTATCAGTACAAAAAATATTCAACTTATTATTCTGAAACAACATAGAAGTTCGACCGTAGTTCATCTTATGAAGAGTACGCATAATTTCCATTCTAGAAGTCTCATCATAAGTAAAAATCGTAATCATCCGTTGTTCACTTTTATCTAAGTTCTCTTCACATTGATGTTTAAAGAACGATTGAAAATAATGATAATCGTTATCACCAAGTGAATGCCCGAAAAATACGACCTCGTCAGCATCTCTTAAATCAAATCCTACAGGATGACTTGAATAATGCGGATTAAAACTTTTCCGCATAAAGTCGTATACTCCATCTATGGTATCTACTTGATCATTTATTCCTAATATTGCAGAGTTATCACACAAACAACCATGCACATACTCAATATTAGACATTTCTGGTATTTGAAACTGTCTTGCAACTCTATTTAAATCAGTAAAATTAAAAGAATAAATCTTGCTAAATACAGAGTTTGCACAAGCCAAAGTAAAAACTTTAGCTGCTAATGTATCTGTCTTTACGTTTGTACTTTGAACTTTCTGTAGGTACGAAATCATTGAGGCAACTATAATTTTAAAATCTTGAGCATCTTCCTGCGCTGTTGCAGGTATCAATGCTCTATAAGATGAAACTGTATTGCCCATCTTTTGAACATAATTAGCAAGTTCACCCTCTAAATCAAACCATTTCTCTATTTGAGATTTTTGGCTTAGATATCTATACAACTGGCTTTTCAAGTTTTTTGGCCAGAAATCGCTTTTAGCAAAATCTGAATACCTCGTATTTCTACCTAAATCTAGATCAAAGCCATTACCGATAATTAGCAAACGCTTCGGTATTTTATTCTTTTCCATATCCTTCATAATTAATAGTTTTACCTTTTCACTTCCCCCACCATTTTCTTCACCAGCATACGGAATTGCTTATAGATGCCCAACTGTAACATTAAGATTCTAATATGCTTTTCCATATAATAAGATTTCTTAATAATGATATTCTTCTTGGAACTCCTTTTACCCAAGCAACAAATTCCGAATATCATGATTCAGCTTTTGCAGTTCTTTCCTTATCTCTGACAAATCAATAATTTTATCACTTTGCCAAGACAACACTCTACCCCTTCGCACAAGATTTTTCCCCTTGATATAGCAAAAATCATACATGTCATTTTCATACTCCGTATAAAATTCATTTACACCTTTCAAAGCATAATTATATGGAGCATAAAGCTCTGCTAATTGTAAATCAGAGAATCCATACAACATCATTTCCTGTATTGCATCTAATGACCTATCAGGAAACAAGAAACGGTAACATGCAAGTATTTTTGTCCATACAGTTTGTGTAGGTATGTCATATTCCCCCTTAATCCAAGTATTTCTAATCAGACTACAAACATCCATATCAAGAAACTCCTTACATCTTCTGACTGACATCTGCATAATTGCCAATGGGACAGAGAAACTATCTTCCTTGTTACTAGACAACTGTTGAACAACGCTCAAAACTTCTTTTGTTTTACATATATCCAAGAGTTTAGCTTCAACTTGCCTATGCGCCTCTTCTTTTATAGAATACGAATAGGGCAAAGTGTTTAGAAACTTATTCATATAGCCTTCATAATTCGCCTCTTTACCATAGAAATGGTGGAAGAGATGACGAGCTATCTCGTAATCCATTACAAGGATTATCTTATCAAAACCAAATTTGTTACCATTAGAAACCTCAGAATAATAGGGATTATCTACCTGAGACGACAAGACATTCATGATGCGGAACAGATGAGCTGGATCTATTCTGTCCAAATCTTCAATAATCAAAACGGACTTTGCAGACATCAACTTTAAAGACTTTTGAATAAGATAAGTAAAAGCATCACATTCGCTGATACTACCCGTCTTTCCATAAAAACCATTGAGGTAGTCATCTGCTACATGAAGAACATCTTGACTTTTATATTTCTCATGAATGGTAAAAGCAAAATCTTTCAAAGCCTCATACCCATCTTTCAATCCTTCTATGGGAATGATTGAAGCAACAAAGTTGGGGTCACCAGTAAAAGTGTGTGGATTAGGCATAGATCTTCATTAGTCTGAAGAGAAAGAACTTACGATCAATAATACCTCTGAGTTGTGCTCTGAAATGCTTGATCTTTGCATTGAGGGATTCTGCTGATGCATTGGTAGAGCGATTGACAAAATAGTTAAGGATCTCATCCTCACGGTCGTACATGGCGGCAGCAATATCATTGAACGCTTTGTTGCCGAACTCACCGACCTTCGAGTACCATGAATGCAGGCTGACAGCACCTTGCTCCTTAGTACACCTCTGCGAGAATATCATTCGAAGAGAGTGGGTAAGCGAGAAAGCCGTCTTTATGTCCGGAAACTCACGGAACAGTATTTCTGCACGTTCCTTCTGTGTGTCTGTCCATTTCTCGGGTGACATCATAAGTAGCCCCTTACTGCGTGCAAGGAGTTCTGCACGAGTCTCTCCGTTCTCAAGTCTTTCGGGATAGTACCTTGCATTGCGCCTTATGGCATTGCCCTTCTCATCCACAAATGGACCATCGTTCTCCTGCAGCTGGCGCATCATCAGACGGTGCTCTTCCCTAGCATGGGCATCAAGTGTCATCTGCTCACGCCTATACTCTCTGCGTACCTCTTGCAAGGCTTCAAGACAAAACTGCTGATGATGGAACCGGTCGAGCGTACGCATAGCCTTCGGAAAGCATTTCTCTACTATGTTGTGCATACTCTCAGAGAAGTCGAGAGTAACCTCTTCCACGCTCATTCTCAACGCTTCTGGTATCTTCATCAATGCCTTTATGACATCCTTTGCCTTAGTGCCCTTGACTACAGCAATAAGGCATCCCTTGCGACCATGTGCATCCTTGTTCGAGGCTATTGTGTATACCTCTCCCGTGGACAAGCATGTCTCATCTATGCTGACGTGAGGACTTATGTTCTCTGGGAAGATGAGCCACTCGTCAGCATGGCCTAGTTCAGACCATTCACGATAGCCGCTTAGGTGGTCCTTGTAGGCTCTGCCATACTCATCACCGTCTATGTGATAGTCATCCTCAAACGAACGGGCCGTTATAGGGTGCGTCTCCAAACGCTTCTTTTAAAAAATCCGCCAACTCGGTTGAGCAGCGGGTGGACTCCTGAATGAGATTGCATTCGGTCATCACGTTGTGCCCATCTGCATCAAGCCATCTGCGACGGCGCACGTGAAGCAGTACTTCATGACCTCTAATCGGAAAGTCGTGAAACACACTTTCGCGTGTAAATCCATTGAGGCGCAGGTCTTCTCCGTCGTCAGGTTTCTGCTCGTTCTCATCGAGATAAAGGTGAATCACCTGTGTGTCACCTTTCTTCTCGACACGTACAGTCTTCAAGTCAAACCAGTCAAGCATGCGAGCTGGCAATAGGCATTCCGCTAAGAGTCTATACTGTTCCATTTTCTTCTAACGTTTACTCTATAAACGTACACCTGCTTGCTTTTATTGTGCTATGCTATCCACACGCTTTTGCAAGTGACCCCAAAGTTGCCTAACTTTAACAAAGACTCTTTGTTGCATACCGCATCAAATATCTTATCATACCCCTCTTTAAAGTCATAGATACGATTATCCTTTATGAGTTGAAACAGAATATCACGCTTGATATACTCAATGACATCCCGATTCTCCTCAACCACGTAGTTTACTGGATGGAGAGTGATGAAATAGTAATCATTCTTCTTTTTATCATAGCTATTTATGAACTCATTCAGAAAGTAAGACTTACCGTCTCCAAACCTAGCAGAAAATATGATTCTGCTCTCATTTTCAAACACCTGCTTGAAGTCTTGAATGTTTTGAGAAATATCAATTGTGTCCATTAATTTTTATCTTTTCACTTCCCCCACCATCTTCTTCACCAACATACGGAATTGCTTATAGATGCCCAACTGTAACATTAAGATTCTAATATGCTTTTCAATCTTGGTTCTGAAAGTAACAGGAAAGTATTTATCGAAACACTCTTTTGGCGAAAGGCTGTCTAAATCTTCAAAGAATGCTTGGCGCTTTGGATTGTTCTTAGGCTGAGCTGTCAACTCATGAACACCAGCTATCAGCTTATCAACACCTACCTCTTTTATATAGGCATCATCTTCTATGGCATTCATGATTTCTGCAGCCTTAGCTGAATGAACAAGAACTTTAGTTACACCTTTATCATTATCCAACTCCTTACTATACTGGTACACCTCGAAGCAATCCCATATTGTGAAGTCTGTCACACGATACTGCTTCTTGAATCTACAAGCATAACAGCTTGGTCGTACATTGATGCCAGAGAAGAACGAGCGAAGCCAAGGATCGGTATCAATACCCGCATGATAAGAGCCTTTCACTGAATCGAAACTCATATTCGAGTATTTATACCCATAGAATTTCTTATCTCTAAACTTCAGATTCTTTAAGTCATCTCCGTATGTCAAGGATTGATATTCTATATATTTACGTAGTACTTTAGGTGAAGGAACCGCTCTACAAACCACATCTACGATAATCAAATTATCGTATGGCTTTCTTAGGTAAGATACCAAGCCTTCCATCTGGCACGGAGTACCGCTGAAACAAACTAAGCGCCCTTGCTTCAAAAATTCCTTAGTCTGTTGATAAGTATCCCCTATCAGACTCTGCACATACTTGCTATTTCGGAATTTCCAAAGTTCATCCTCACTTTCTATATAAATGTGTCTTGCCTCATTATGCTCATTGAGAGAAGCTCCGAAAACTACGCCACCTTGTTTTAATACATATTTGGCAATAGCTGTATATGCTCCTCCCGATGTACTTTCCGAAAGTACCTTAGCATCTTTGTTCTGAAGCAGATAACCTTTCTGAGGCTTTTCCCCCTCGGGTTTAACATTTATAATTGGACACACCTTCTCACACAGATGGCAGTCTATACAGATATCCGTATTCACCTGAGGATAACGGAATCCTTCCTTATCCTCCACCATCGAAATGCAAAGCTTTGGGCATGCGTTTTCACATGCCCAGCAGCCACAGCAATCCTTCTTATCTTTAATCTCTATCATATTTGATACCAGATTTATCTAATGCATCAAAAACAAAGTTCTTGGTAAACTGACGCAATTCCGCCAACTTCTCATGAACCTTACCATAATCAATATCCAACTGCAACATAGCCTTAGGATCTTCATCCCCCTTCAACAAGCGTTTCTCTTCACCCACCAATGAAAGTAAAGAATAGATACGACCATTGGTTGAAACAATACTATCGTTGTTATATCTGCGGAAAGTGAAGAACTTCTTGGCATGAAGCATAGAGAATACAGAGCAATGGAATGAATCAGTAAACACATACTCTGCATCACGAATCAAGCGGATAAACTCCTTCGGACCAACATTGTATGGAGCTTCATCAGGGAAACTTTCATCACTGGCAATAAACTCATCACAATGCTGCAACTGTACTATCTTATACCCCGTTAAATCCTTTACCTTCTTAACAAACTCACGCTGAATAGGATTATTTCCTAAGAAGTAGCAGAGCAGATATTTTTCCTTTATGAATCGTTCCTTACTGATGCCTTTCCCCCATTCCTCTGCAGTAAATAAAATCGTAGGATCACATACCACAGGTACATCTTTTCCTATCAAATTCTTGATAAGCTTTTGACCACTTACCTCACGAACAGAGCAATAGTCGATACGAGGCAGAAACTCCTTAGCCAACTTTGCCTGTGCAGAAGGCAATTGAGATATGCCAAAGCTAGTTGCTAGCGCCATCTTTGGCACCTCTCTTGGCACAAAGTTCAAGGTATAATAGTTGGCTGCTATATTAGAAGGCAACCAAAGCTGATCACTTCCAACAACAAACATCTGATAATCATTGGCAGCCTTGCCCAGTTCAGCAAAAGAACCATAACGCTTCGATAGATGAAATTCATGCTGAGCGAAGGTATCAAACATATTATATCGCTCCATAAGATGTGAAGCATAGGTATGATTACTTTTCTTAGCTATCACCTTCTTTACCGTGGCCCATTTATCCTTGATGGTATTGGCATCAAATATCTTGCTCAAAAAATACTTATATTTTGCCTTGTTGATTTCACCCTTCAGGCCATCAATCATGATGGTTTCATTAGGAACATGAATATCATCAAAGAACTTCTGAGTGGCAAAAGCCTGGAGCTGACTTCCATAATTAGGCTGGAAGTAGCAAGTTACAAGTGCTATTTTATTCGTCATACAAAATATCAATAATTATATTTACCTCTTTTCAGCATAAACTGTTTTGCTCTACCAAATATATCAAGAACAAAATACATTTTAATCTTAATAAAAAATAAAGCAATTTTTCTGAATTTATCAACTTCGTTATAAGAAGCTTTTTTAATCGCTTCTTTGAATAATAAATTCTCGTCTATTATTCTAGCAAATTTCCTTGTCCTTTTCACAAGCGAATCTGTATTTGCTGGATGAAAGTAAGTATTCATTGCCATTGCTAAAATAACATATATAGCCTTATCATACATAGGCTTTCGAAAATCTTCTTTATTACTAAAGGCAGCAATATCTTCCTCCATAACTTTAAGACAATCGATGATACACTTAACATTAGCTTCACTTACACTTTTTGAGATTGAGGTTGGATTATATCTATAATGATAAAAATACTCATTAATAAATAAAGCCTTGTGTGCATAATAGAACGAACGCATTGCAAATATATTCCCCTCTAATCCTTGTTTTGTTCTAGAATCGTGGGTAACATTGTATTTTTTTGCAAAGTTCATTCTCACTAATCTTATGACAGGAGAAGAAACTCCTAAATTATAAATCAAGGTATCAACCGCCAGTTGCTTACACTCTTCGGAACCATATACATGAGTATAATCATCACATTTCCATTCTAACTTACCAGTTATCTGCTGCCCATTAACCTCATGAACAAGTTTCCAAAAAACGACATCAATATCAGTATGAGAGTCTAACTGATGAACGATTTTCTCCATCATATCGACATCAAGCCAATCATCGCTATCCATAAAACAGAACCAATCACCTGTTGCCATTTCATAACCAGCATTGCGGGCAGAAACCAAGCCTCCATTTTGCTTATGTATAACCTTGATGCGATTATCTTTCTTAGCAAAATCATCACATACTAATCCACAATTATCTGGACTCCCATCATCAACCAAAATAATCTCGATATTAGAATAAGTCTGATTTTGCAAACTAATAATACAATCACGCAAATATTGCTCCTGGACTTTATAAACAGGCGCTATGATAGAGATTAATGGATTACTCATTATTTTAAAATTAAATCTTTAGACAATACTGACTTAAGCTTCCCTTTGACTTCTAAAGAATGGATGTATACACACAAAGCTTCGAACTTCTCCCATTCCCAAGAATACAAATCATGCTCCAATGGGTGTCCTTTCTTACATATACTATGAAGTATCAAAAGGCAATCAGTTTTATTTTCTATTGCTTTATTAACAATATATTTAATCTGGTCAAAACTGTTATCTAACAAAACTGGCACACCATGGAGAAAATACCCATCTTCAACTATATTTGCCAAAGTATTCTTATAAGTAATATATAAAGGCCATTTAAAACCACATATTCTTGAGATTTTTCTAATATAACGATAAACAGGCGAAAACTTATCATAAAATTGGCTTTTGCGTACATACAAGAAATTAGCCCCTTTGAATTTATTCAGAGGATTCTCATTTAAATCCAACTGAGAATGAGGGCTTGCAAAGCCGAGTTTCTCATTTGTACTTAACCAGCCTTCCAAGATTCGCTGACCTTTAACAATATCATTAAAGTCATTTACGTGAGTATGGCTATGCCCCGCAATTTCAACATTGCCATCATCATACAACTCTAAGACCTGCTCTTTAGTCATTGCAGGACAATCACCAGCATCTGTAGGAGCAGAATTCTCTACATAAGCCGTTGTAACATTCAAAGTACATTTCACACCATACCTAGATGCAAGTTTTATTGCATCATACTCATCAAAACGAGCATCATCAAATGATAAAACTATTCTTGTCATATTTAATCTAAAACTGAATGATAAGGAAAATGTAATTCTGGAAAAAATCCCAGATGTTTATAATATCTGTAAAACAAATAACAAACGAGGATAAAAATATAAATAGTCTTTTTGTTTTTATCTTTTGTCCATGATATAATCAAGGAAATTAGAACATATTGGGAAATTGACAGATAACTACTTAAACGAGCTAAAGATTCTATTGTTCGTAAAAAGACAGTTTGAATTAACATATACAATATAAAAGCATTTATATTTATCTTGAATAACCTAATTTTACTTTCATTTCTAGTATCTCCAGAGTGACTAGCAATCATATCTTTAAAATAGATATAGAATAAAGAATAAAAGCCCATATTTAAAATGAAAGGCAGTATAGGATTCGTGTAATTAGCATCCGATAATACATTATTGTGACTATATTCATAATAATAACCCGCAATAACAGAACCAATAGAACCACCTACATGACTCACAATAAATCCCATTAAAACAGGTATTAAATATTCACCAAATATAAAAGCTGCAATCATTAACACAAATACAACTTTATATTTCAAGAAAAACTTCTGAAAAAATAAAGCTATTGGTAATAATACAATTGCACTCTGATGACCAAAATAGGCTATAATATTCAATACTATATATTTCCTTCTTTCAGCTATAGCCAAAAAACAAAAGCCTAGAAAAAAGATTGCAACAGCTAAATCTTGTCTTACAGGAAAGAAATTTGCTGAAGTGACAATACCAGCAAAACATACAATCGGCTTATTATTACTAAAGAAAGTACTTATTTTATAATATATACTTAAAATAATAAAATTTGAAACTAATAAGAATGACGTATATGTACCAAATATCTTTTTACAAAGAACCATTAAGAGGGCCCAGCCTGCTTCAAGGTTCTTATAAACCAAACCATCATCTTGAGTAATATATTTATAAAAGTTGCTAAAATCTAATTCGTTAAAACTTTTCTCATACCAATACCAATCTGTACCTAAATCCCAACGTAGACCTCTGAATAAAGTTAAAACTATTATCCAAAAAAAGATTACTCTTTTCTGCGTCTTCAAATTAGATATGAACGAACTGAGTATAAGCGGTATATAGATCAATGAATAGATTGAAAAGAAATTATCCCATTCCATAATCTTATTTGTTTTCTATTAACTCATCAAAAAATCCTATATATTTTTTTGCAATATTTTCCTCACTGAAGGTATCTCTTATTTTCCAACAATTTTCTACCTTTATTCTATAATCATCTGCAGTTATATTAGAAGCTAAATATATAGCCTCTTTAAGGAAACCTTGCTTATACAAGATTGCAGATTCTTCATTATAAGTATCAGAGAAACAACCAAAGTCAGGTGCTATAATAGGCAAGCCATAAAATAAAGACGTTAATAACGGACCTGATTGGGTAGCATCTCGGTATGGTAAAACCAAAAAATGATGAGAACTGAATAAATCAGGAATTTCTTCGTTATCTACGAATTTGATTTTTAAATTAAACAACTCATGATGTATAATTCTTTTTTGACAATCACTCCACGATTCTCCTTTTCCTGCAATAGTTAAAGAAACATTAGTTATGCCATCAGCATACAATGCCTCTATTGCGTCAATCAACAGGTCAAGACCTTTATAAATATTGATGCTACCAAAAAAAAGTAACTTTACCCCATATGTTATATCTGAAGCTTTTAAAGACGAAGTACCAAAATTTTTATAGCTCATTCCTAAATTAGGTATATTCTTATGAAAAATATCGAAATATACCTTTTGTTGATTTTTAGAAAATACACAAGGATACTTATACAACACCCCCATTGCTAATGTATTTAATTTCCACGTTAGTGATAACAACAAGGATTTTTTATATGAATGCATTTTGACATCATGAATGCCGTAGACTATTTTTTTGCATTTAATCAATGGAACCTGTAACATCCACCCCCACTCTGCCATAGAAGTGAATATTAAATCTGGTTTTATTTTATTTATCTGATTTCGAATGTTCATGAAAAAAGACAAATTTTTGAGACTTCTAACTCTAAAAAGGCGGGTACAAACAATCAATTTTATAGAATTTTCGGTTGCATAATCTATTGCCTCATTTTTAGAGATATTGACGTTTTTGTTAGGCTCATCTATTAAAAACCACGTCAAATCATACACCTTGTTTAAGTGCTTTAAAACAGTTACATCGGTATCGCCGAAACCACCTAAATTTATATAAACAAGTTTCTTCTTATTCATGCTCTAATATATATATAATTTTATTTACTAAGCTATATTCACAATTTTCTTCAACTCTAATACTCTTCTTCACTCCAGCATTCTCTCCAGCTTCCACATCACGATGGCTATCACCAATCATATAAGATTCTGACAAATCTATATTGAAGTCTTTGGCTGCCTGCAACAAGAGACCAGGCTTTGGTTTGCGACAATCGCAATCTATTTTGTATTCTGGGCGTTCTCCTTCGAATCCCTTGTCAGGATGATGAGGACAGATATAAATACCATCAACATAAGCACCTTCCTTACCCAAGAGGGTTGCCATTTTCTTGTGTATCTCGTTGAGTTCTTCCCATGAGACCTCTCCTCTTGCTATCACAGGCTGGTTTGTGACAACAATTGCCAAATATCCACTTTGGTTAATCAGCTTGATTGCCTCTGCTACTCCTTCAATCAGTTCAAAGTCATCTATATTGCGAAGGAATCCCACATATTTATTGATGATTCCATCACGATCAAGGAATATGGCTTTCTGCTTGTTTGTAAGATTCTTTGCCTGAACAACACCATTTTTATAATCAGCCTCCACTTGATGAAAACGTTCAGGAGTACCCATGTCCTTTACATATTCAGGACTGTCATAACAGAACATCATGTTTGAGCCACACAAAGGTTTGAGTATCTGTCGGTCCAAGTCGACCTTTCCTTGTGGGAAACCAGTCACATTGTTGATTTCAAGAGATTTCAAACTAATATCCAAAGCCTTGGGATCTATCACATGAAGACCAGCATTCACACGATTGTCATACCACTGAGGACGCTCATCTTCCTTGGCAAGCCATTTCTCTACATGACCGTTTTTATCAGCAATGATTAATCCACTGTCGTATGGATGCGAATTAGGATGAGTAAACAGAGTAACAAGACCTCCATGATTCTTATGGAATGCAACCATACGATTGAAATCAACATCGAATGCAGCATCCGCATTCAAGAGAAGGAAAGGCTCATCACCTATTTTTTCCCTCAGTCTAAACAAAGCACCAGCATTGCCAAGAGGAGACTCTTCAACAAAATAATCTATCTTTGCCCCAAATTGACTGCCATCTCCAAAATAGGCAATAATCTTGTCAGCTAGATAACCTACGGTCAAAATGATATCTTTAAAACCTTGAGCACAGAGAGATTTTATTTCTCTTTCAAGGATAGGCATACCAGCCACTGGTATCAGTGGTTTTGGTATGTTAGGAAAAAGTTCAGCGATGCGGGTTCCTCTACCGCCCGCCATAAGTATTGTTTTCATACGAGTTTAGTATTGAACACGAATCTCTCGAATAACACGAATAGATATAAATCCGTGTGATTCGTGTAATCCGTGTGAGTTTATCAATTACCGAAGAATTTCTCTTCCAGCATCAAGCACAAGCAATGATATACAGGAAGATGAAGTTCCTGAATCTTATAAGTCTCGGTCTCAGGAACATGGATACAAACATCTGCGAATGTTTCCAATCTGTTTTCGTTCTGACCGGTCAATCCAATTACCTTCAACCCCTTAGACCTTGCAGCTACTGCTGCATAAAGTATATTTTTACTGTTACCAGAAGTTGAGATACCCAAGAAAACATCACCAGCTCTACCCAAGCCATTCACCTGCTGAGCAAAAATCAATACCGGAACGGCATCATTCATAAATGCAGTTGTCAATGAAGGTTCTCCTACCAAAGAGATGGCAGGAAGCGAGCCTTGCAAATGATCAGCCAACACTGTACCCATCTCTGCATCAATCTGCATCAATCGGTCAATCTGAGCAGCATAAATCTTGCGTTTCAATTTAAACTCCTTCATCAACTCACCGACTATATGCTCTGAATCTGATGCAGAACCGCCATTACCAGCTACCAACAACTTACGACCAGCCGAATAAGCTTCCTCCAAGATTTGGTAAGCTTTCAATATATCATCTTTACAACTTTCCAATTGTGGATAACGTTGTACCAAAGTTTCAATATGTTTATCCATTTCATTAATTATCTTTTGCCTGTAAGCACCTTACTAAGTTTCGGTGCATAACGATTAATTATAATATAAATTTCTCTTGAAAACATAATCGTCAAAGACATAATGACAAATTGTAATAGGAAACAAACGATTTCGCTTGATGGTCTTAGCAACGCAAAAATGCCCTTGCTAATGTATCCAACAAAAAACGCATGAGTAGCAAATATAAAAAAGACTGATTGTATCAAATCCCTTGAGATTTTACGACTAAACTTTCGAACAGCAACCAACCCAACAAAATACAAACATCCGACACCAAAGATATTCGATAGTAAATGAAAATAATAATCTTTAGTCATAGTATCTAATACAGCAAAGGGAATCCAACATAAGCTAATTACCATAAGCGCATAAAAATTGGGTGTCTTCTCTGCTTTTAAGATTGCCCAATAGCAACCTGCAGAAAAATAAAACAGAGATCCGAAACCAAGCCCTGGAATCATTTCCACTTTTAATAGCATTCCTGCAAACAAAAGCAGCAGCCATAGAAGCTTTAACTTCTTTATAGAGAAATATATGACAGGTGTAAGCAATACACACATCATCAAGTCTCTTATATACCAAAATGGATAGTAAATAGGGCAAGTACCATCAGGAGTACACCAAAAAGACTTAATACAATAGAAAAAATCTATAGGTTGGTTTACAACGTTGGGAAACAAACCAGCCAATACTGGCATATGTTTAATGCAACATTCCAACAATGCCAAGGCATTCCATATCAAGTAAGGTATCAACAGAGATTTTACTCTTCGTTTTAACTTGCTTTTATAGATTTCTGTCGTCAAACCTGCTACCTTATAGAAAAACATATAACCTGAGATAACGAAGAACACAGGTACTGCCGACCTTCCTATGGACTCTTGGAAGAAATACAAGGCATCATGATACAAAATGCCGAACTCAACATGCTCATCTGCTTGTAAAGTGTGTATGAGAACAACGATGCATATCAATGGAAATCTCAGGAAATCAAAGATTTCAATTTGCCCCCCCGAATTTGCTTTTTACAATTCATCACATTAACATTCATTTATACTGTACCTTATTCAATGCTGTCACATTATCTGTTGGATAAATCTTCCAGCCATGCGCACCTCCATCTGAGAACTGGAATGGCATCACAAAACCATTGAGTTTCTTCAAAGCCTCTTCCACTTCTTTTTTACGGGTAGGTTCTACCACGAACATGATAAAACCGCCACCACCAGCACCAGATACTTTACCAGCCTTAGCACCAGCAGCCATCGCAACATCCATAGCCTCCTGAATGATAGGATTGGTGATGTTATTTGCCATTTTCTTCTTATTCTCCCAACCTTCACGGAGAATATCAGCAAATCCATCAATATCACCCTTCAAAATAGCTAGTTTCATGTCCTTGGCACTCTGCTTAATCTTATGCATAGCTTCCACAGCATCATTGTCACCATGAGAAGTATTCTTCTTCTGTTCCTCAATGATAGCAGCACTACTACGGCTCTTACCTGTAAAGTAAAGAAGCATACTTGCCTCCAACTCATCGATAATCCATCGCTTAATCTTCAAAGGATTTACGATGACAATATCATTCTGCAAGAACTCCATATAGTTGAAGCCACCGAAAGCTGCAGCATACTGATCTTGCTTGCCACCAGACAATCCCAAATCCTTACGTTCAATTTCGTATGCAAGCCGGGAAATCTCATAATCACCCAATGGCAATCCAAGCCACTCTACAAATGCCTTCAGGATACAAACCACCATGGTAGATGATGTTCCCAAACCAGAACCTGCAGGAGCGTCATTGTAAGTAGTAATCTTGAAAGATTTAGCACCAACGCCAAAATCCTTTACCACCCGATTATATACACCCTTAATGAGACTTGCCTCACCATCAATCTCCAAACTTTCTGCTATCGGATAACTCTTATTGCAATGCGCATCAAACGCATTAATAGTTATCTGGTTGTCATCAGTCTCTTCGATTGTACAATATGCATACAAATTAATTGTAGCATTCAATATCAAACCTCCGTATATATCGCTATATGGCGATACATCAGATCCACCTCCTGCCAAACCAAGGCGAAGAGGAGCTTTACTTCTTATTATCATAGTACAATTATGACTTTTCTATTATTTGTTTATAAGATGATTCTATATAGCTATCTAATGATTCTAAATATTTTTTTGTTTGCATTTTAATCTCATCCATATTTATACCACCATCAAATAACTCTCTCAGGCATGAGATATAATCTTTTGCGTCTACACACTCTTTAACAGGAATGTTTGAGGGATTATATACACCTTCCAAGGAGTGAGTATGAGCTAAAACATATTTCCCATAAGATATAGCCTCAAAAGTTTTAACTTTTAATCCTGTTCCAGAAAACACAGGATTTATAGCTATATCTCCTAATTTATAAAAATCATAAGGATCATGAAATCCTCCTAGTAATTTTATAGAGCCGTCAAGACAATCTTGTTTAAGTACCTTACATATACTTCCCCCTATATAAAGCTTCACATTAGGAAACTCTTTATGTAAAATAGGGAAGATATGTTTTATAAACAGCTTAATACCATTTAAATTATGAACATTACCACCAGAAAAGAAAAGTAAAACTTGGTTTCTGACAATTGGAGTTTCAATATATGTAAAAGGCATAAAAACTGTCTTTACATTTGTTTTTGGAGCAAGATATTTATAATAAATTGCTTCATTTTCTTGTATTGCCAGAATATCTGTTGCCCTATTTAAAGCCATAGCCTCTTTATTAGGGCTATAAGAAAACCATGAATATTCTCCTTTGAAAAGCTTATATGAAAATACATCATGTGTATATATTAATTTGTGCTTAACTGATGATTTTTCTAACAGTTTTGACATCCAAATATAATTAACCATAATAGTATCTATACCTTTTGCAGAAACTAAATGCTTTACAAATTTAGGAATGAACCATGGGCAATACAAATCTAATGACTGATAATTGATTCCAAGTTTTATACATAACTTTGAATGTAATTTCTGCAAAAACACTTGAATTTTATTAGTCCTGAACAAGAATAATTTTTCTTTCCATGCAAATTTCATTTCAGATATATCCTCATCAGTCATTGATCCATTAATAACTAATAAGAAATATACATCATAGCCCATTTTTTGTAAAATATCAGCATTCTTTCTAATACAAGTCCTATTTCCTGCCGTCAATGGGTTAGAGGGACAATCACTTACAATTAAAATTTTCTTTCTCTCCATTTCTATCACTATTTAATTGTACTATTAAGAAAGCAAAAACTAGCCGTTCGCATTTTCTCGAATCCTAAATCTAAGATTTTCATCAACGCCCCAACTCTATCATTACCTCTTCTTACATTCCCCATAAACTTAAATTTCTTACCAAAGATTATAGAGAAGACTACGCCATGATATGAATCGGTGATAACCATATCACAACATCTTATATTGTTAAGCCATTGCTCTATTGAAACTATACCTGCATCGAGCAACCCATTGATAACGTAAGGTAAACCACATGAATTAAGTTCATTTTTAATTGAGTCATTCATATCTAAAGCATAGCAAAAAATCTTTCCTGTTGTAACGTCACTTACATCTTTTCTCTCTTTTATCAATGTTAAATAGTCCTCTGCAGAGAGCAAAAGGGTCGGATCTAATGTCCATTCAGCCTTTGGTTTTATCCAACCATTTTCTTGAAATATTTTTAATGCAGACTCTTCTCTTACAGAGACCGCATCAAAACGAGCATATAGCTTAGCTAACTTTTTTGTCTGCTTAGCTGAATACTCATTTTTATTAGTACCCATTGATACAGAATAAGCAATCTTCTTTATATTATCAGGTACAAATTTTAAGAAGAAGTTTTCACTACCTATGCTATGAGTCATACCTTCTCTCCATACTTGGTCTGAGCCTACAATCACAGCATCATAATTACCTACATTCAAAACCTTTTTAATTCCAGAAACATTTCTTACCTCAAATGTGTGTGGAATATATTTTTCATAAAAAGCCAAAGCATTTGCATCTATGATTTTTCGAATATCCTTATTATGTTTTTCCAATAAAACATCCACATTTTTCTGCCCTAGCAAATACTTCTTGATTATTCGCTTTGGAATGCTATACGGATATTTGTACCAAGGCAACGAGTAGTTGCACTGTAGGTTGATATGCTCCACCTCATGCCCCATTCCTTGGAGCACTTTGATGAGCGCATATCGCTGTAGATTTCCTCCATAATTATTGTCGAATGGAAGATTCAATAATGCTATTTTCATCTAATTCTAAAATTTTCCTATTAATATTTTCAGATATTTATGATTGAACAACCATATTGTGGCTCCACTCAATGCAGTAGCCAATATGAATGTTATGATATAAAAAGTAAAGCCTGATATTGTTCCATAAGGTGAGATGATGTTGGGAAGTACCTTAGCCGCTAATCGGAGATAAGCGAAATGAGACATATAGACCACCAGCGAGCCTTTTCCTAAATACTCCAATACCTTATTGGCATTTATCTTCCGAGCAATCCACAACATTGCAATAGAGCCAGTTGTGGCATAAAAAAGATACAATGGTATCTGATGATACTGAATGGCAGTGGAGTGAGTGTAAGAAGGAGTGCAAGCCTTTCCTATAATATGTGTACCGACAACGCATACTATATAGGTGATGGAGATTGGCGCCAGATATTTCAGCAACTTATCCTTATGACTTTTCAAGAACTCTCCTATCCAAATGAATATCATCATACAGAGTGCATTGCGATAATGCAGATGGTTATTGAAATGTGCAGCATCCATTGATACGCCATCGTAGATATGGTTTAGGACAAAGCCAAACAGCATAATTCCCAGTGCTAGGACACCACGATAATAATCGTTCTGGATATATCGACATAAGAACCAGTATAAGATTCTTGCCATGAACAAGGCTGTAAGAAACCAATAGCTCTCTTCCATAAAGAACCATACCTGGTCACCTAAGCCCGCTGTCTTTTGCCATAGTTGAGTTTCTCCCCAGAACAAAACATCAAGTCCTTTCCCGATGAGGGCAAAGGCGATGTATGGAATAAGCAATGCCTTGAAGCTTCCCCATAGGAAGGGCCTAAAATCTTTTTTGAAATTTGAGGTATATCCGTTGGTCAAAAAGAAGGCTTGCATATAAAAGCCCCAGAACAACCATGAACTGCCCCCCCCACAACTCTCGATAACGCTGCTATCAACGCCAGCCCAACTAACGAATGCAGGGATATGCTGCCAAATCACCATCAGGATAAGTAGCCCTTTGCATACGTCTACATAATGTAATCTTTCTTTCATCTATATCTATTATTTTTTATGAAATGAGCCCCCGACCACCTTCCTACCACAAGCAGAAAAGTAGCTTAATAAATAGCCCGTGGCTTTGGGTAGCCAAGGGGCTCAAAAAGTTATTGTTATTTGAGTTGTAACCTTTTGTAGGAACTTGCATGTTCCTTACCTAGTGCTACTATAAATTAAAATAAACATTGTAAATTAAAGAGACATTAGGTTTTATCCCCAAGAATCACTCGTATCAATATTCATTGTTCTATCTATGATATGTACATCACCTTCTGGATTTTTATATGAAGCCGTGAGAGTGGATGAGAAGGGATAACTCATATTCATCTCATAACCGTCACCACGGCGCATATCACCAGCAGAACCATACTGATGGCGGACATTGATTTGACCATGAACTCGCAATACAACTTCCTCATCATCCTGGCTTATTGTTTCTATGGAAGTTAAAATATAAGACTCAACTTCATAATGAGTAGATAAAATATCTAAATCATTTTGAGTATTGATATAGAATTCTTCTATCATTTCTTCATCTATACTCTCGGCAACAGCATTTCTAACTTGTACCCTAACGACATCAATTGTTGATAAGAAAAGTTGAACCTGATCCAAGACATCCAATGCCATTTCTTTGATTTCTTGAGATTTTACATAAAACGTTTTGGGAGCAACATGGGTATATTTACTAAGAATATCTATACTGTCACGTAAATCTTTGTCACTTGAATCATGTTCAACATCTAATTGTCGCTTGACATATTCATCAGAGAGCCAACCTTGAATTGCATATTTAATTCTCTGACTTCTAGTAACTTTTTCTGGATGTTGCTTATCATTAGGCTTAAACCATGGAGCATTAATTACATCCTCATCAGGGGCAAGCCTTTCAAGTACAGTACGAATTAACTCACGCATAGAATATGCGAAATTATTCAAACGAAGCTGATTTTTTTCATCATCGACATTAGCTATAGCAGCCTTAAACAAGTCTTGTTCAAATCCAGAAGCTAAATGTCTCAAAATAGCATTTTCTAATTTTGCATCCATAACTCTTAAAATGTATATCACCAATACAGCGTCCCCACTATATTACAAGTAGTTACACCTATCGTTTTTTTGAAAAAAGTTATTTTGTTTCTTTTGTAAACATCCAACCCCAATGATAATCCATCTCCAGTGCTTACAGGGAATACTGAGTATTTTAAGAAAGAACTATAGATCCTTTCCCCCTAAGAATTGACCTAGGGCGGACATCATGCGGAGTTGCTTGGCAGATGGGGCTTTGATGCCTTTGTTGGCCATATCCAAATAGAAGTTGAGACTGGTGGTTAAGGCTTTGGTTAACTCTGATGGCATCAGCATGTGCCATTCCTGGTTCTCCTTATCCTCGTAGGTTGCTACCAAGAATAGTTTCTGAAGCTTATACTGAGTCTTGCGCATCTTGCGTACCACGTAGGTGCTGGCATCGCCTTTTACAAACTCATCCACCATCTGGAGTTCCTGCTTATTCAAACGGCTCAAGATCTCGATTGGATTATCCAACATCTCCTGAGCTATTCGCCTAGCAGTCTCATCTTTTTTCAAATTGGGACTGACGTATAAGTCGAGCTTGTCACTTGCTTTCAGCATATTGACTTTCGTTGTGCTATTGAGTAGCTGAACCAAGCGGATG
>OOBM01000415.1_pt1 | contig 33058 bp, 26 predicted proteins | sample 1671581 | NCBI WGS metagenome assembly OOBM01 (sample SAMN06348171, study PRJEB24527) | human gut metagenome
GACTGCCTGTAGCTTATATTTGTCGTCCGTTCGTCACCAACTAATATTCAATTAAACAACAATTATCTTGTCTTATTCTTTATCTCTGTATCTATCTTCTCAACAAACTCATCAAGTGGAAGTGTTGTTGTATCCTGCTCACCATGAAGTCTATATGATACTGTCTTGTTTTCCTGTTCGTTAAAGCCAATAACAAGAAGATATGGAACCTTCTGGATCTGTCCCTCACGCATACGATATCCAAGCTTTTCTGCTCTGTCATCAAGTTCTACTCTTACATCCTTTGCAGAAAGTGCATCTACTATTTCGTGTGCATAATTCATGATTTCTTCATTGTCTGTCTTAACAGGCATTACTCTTACCTGTACTGGTGCAAGCCATGTTGGAAGATTACCCTTTGTTTCCTCAAGTATATATGCCATGAATCTGTCAAGAGAACCAAGTATAGCTCTGTGAAGCACAACAGGTGTCTTCTTCTCACCATCCTTGTCTACATATGAAAGATTAAACTTGGCTGGAAGACAGAAGTCTAACTGGCATGTTGAAAGTGTAATCTCGTTACCTACAGCTGGCTTTACATTAACATCAAGCTTAGGTCCATAGAATGCTGCCTCACCTATTTCTTCTGTATATTCAATTCCAAGGCTGTTCATAACATCTCTTAATGCATTCTCTGCCTTGTTCCACATTTCATCATCATCATGGTACTTTGTCTTGTTTTCTGGATCACGAAGTGAAAGTACACAACGATAGTTAGTAATTCCAAAATCCTTGTATGTGCTGAATATAAGATCAACTACACTTGATATTTCATCCTTAATCTGCTCTGGTGTTACGAAAAGATGGGCATCATTCTGACAGAAATGTCTTCCTCTCTCGATACCCTTTAATGTACCACTTGATTCATATCTGAAATCATGTGCTATCTCACCGATTCTTATAGGAAGATCCTTATATGAATGAAGTCTGTTAGCATATATCATCATATGGTGAGGACAGTTCATTGGTCTTAGTACAAAGCTTTCATCATCAACCTGCATCGCTGGGAACATGTTTTCTTTATAGTGATCCCAGTGACCTGATGTCTTATAAAGATCTACTGTTCCAACACAAGGTGTAAGAACATGCTGGTAGCCAAGCTTTCTTTCTTTATTCTTTATATAATTCTCAAGCTCCTGCCATATAACATATCCCTTTGGAAGATACATAGGAAGTCCACGTCCGACTAAGTCATCAACCATGAAAAGCTGCATATCTTTGCCAATCTTTCTGTGATCTCTTTCCTTAGCTTCTTCAAGCTCCTGAATGTGTGCTTCAAGCTCCTCTGGTGTTGGGAAACACACGCCATAGATTCTTTGAAGAACCTTATTATTGCTGTCACCCTTCCAGTATGCACCTGAATGTCTAAGCAGCTTAAAGTTACGGCATAACTTAACATTATCTACGTGAGGTCCACGACATAGGTCTGTAAAGTCACCCTGCTCATAACATGAGATTGTTCCATCTTCAAGATTAGAGATAAGGTCTAACTTATACTCATCATCCTTGAACATCTCCATAGCCTCTTCTTTAGAGATTTCCTTACGGATAATCTTCTTGCCAGACTTTGCAACCTTCTTCATTTCCTTTTCAATCTTAGGAATATCCTCATCTCTTATAACATCATCACCAAGATCTACATCATAGTAAAAGCCTTCTGCAACTACTGGTCCAACCCAGAACTTAGCCTGTGGATAAAGATGCTTTATTGCCTGTGCCATAAGATGTGCACATGAATGATTTAATGTTTTTAACTGTTCATCTTCTTTAAAATTAACCATTGTTTTTCTCCTTCTAATAAATCATTTCTTAAATTCTTTCCCTATTCTGCCATCATTCATATAACAACATACTTATACAGTTGTTTTAATATTAAATATATTGTTATAACAACTTCATCTGGCTGTTATTACAACGAAAGCACCCATAGGTAGGTACACTTTCGCCTGCCTAAGGGTGCTTTCACACGGTTCCACCTTATTATTTCACTTTCATGGTCTGTAACGTACACCATACGGTAACGCTTCGAAGCATACAGCAGCTTAAAGCCTCCTTCAGCCTCTTTTACGCACAGCTCAGGAATGGTTTTCATGTAATAGTCACATAAACTGCTTCCACCATATGCAGCTCTCTCTGTATGCTCCACATACACTACTCTTTCCGTCATAGCTTTTATTTATTTGCTTTACTGGTTGTTATTGTACCACGTGATTGTTCAATTAACAACATATTTTTTAAAAAGAGCCATTATTCTTTACTCTTAAAATGTATTTCTGGAACTGCTACTCCTTCATATGTGACATGTGTTTTCTTTTTATCCACGCCTTCTGTGTCCTGTTCTGTTTCTTTTGTCACTGCCATATCAGGGCTTTCATCATCCTGACCATTTATATGAATCTCTGGAATCGCCAGATTATCATATGAAAGATTGTAACCTTTTTTAGGAGTGTTATCTTTATTCCTGATTTTTTTAATAAAATTAAACATATCGTTCCCCCTGATTTAAAACAGCTATGACTATCAGCCAATACCAACAGTTTAACTGTTTTAACTTTTACATTTATAGTAAATTAATAAACAACGTAATAACAAGACTGTTAAGGAAATCTGCGAAAAGGCTTCCTATTAATGGGATAATAAGATACGCCTTAACTGATGGAACATATTTATCACATAAGGCCTGCATATTGGCCATGGCATTTGGTGTTGCACCCATACCGAAGCCACATGTACCAGCAACAAGCACCGCAGCATCATAATCGCTTCCCATAACATTAAATACTACAAAATATGTATAAAGTATTATTAACACTACCTGTGCCACAAGAAGTATGACAAGTGGAAGTGCAAGTGATGCAAGCTGCCACAGCTTAAGTGTGATCATAGCCATTCCAAGAAAAAGCGAAAGCGCTATACCACCGAGGTCGTTTATCTCCCCCATATGTATAACAAACTTATCGTTTTCTGCATATTCTGCAATATTTCTCATAAGTGCTGCTGCTATCATAGCTCCGATATATATAGGAAATGTCATTCCTGTCTGTGTAAGTGCCCATGAAAATACTGTACCTATTCCTATCGCTATAATAAGCTGGAATACCGCTGCCGCATACATCTGTGTATGACGCTCATGCTTCTTCTCATCCTCAACTAACAGACTATCATCCTCTGGAATAGCTGTTTTTAAAAGATCCTTCTTCTCTATAAGCCTCTTGCCTAAAGGTCCACCTATAATACTTCCGAATATAAGTCCGAAAGTTGCCGCTGCTGTACATATAGTTGTAGCCCCCTGTACATTAAAATCTTCAAGTACAGGACCAAATGCACCTGCTGTACCATGCCCACCTACCATAGGTATGGAACCTGTACACATTCCTATAAGTGAGTTGAGACCTAATAATTTTGAAAGTCCTACTGCCACAAAATTCTGCGTAAATATAAGCACGATCACAAGCCCAAGAAATACTATCAAAGACTTTCCACCCTTCTTTAGCACCTTAAGATTCGCCTGAAATCCTACAGACGTAAAGAAGAATACCATACACACTTCCTTTAATATATCATCAAACTCAAATTCAAGAATACCTGTTGCGTAACATATACATGTAAATATAGCAAACAGAAATCCACCAACTACAGGAGCTGGAATACAAAATCTCTCAAGTATATCTATCTTCTTTCGTAAATAACTTCCAAGCATCAGGACAGCAACAGCAACTGCCATCGTCTGATACATATCTAACTGAATCTTCATATATCTCTCCATTTCATTTAACGTATTAAAAATATCTGCTGCAGGCTGTTATTCTGTCATTCTGTTCTGACACTCACACCCTGTTTTGTATAATACGCCGCCGCTCCGGCATGAAAAGGAATATCTATACCACCTGTTGCTGCATTCACATCAAATATAGAATCAAGTGATGTGGCATTCTTAATATCTGTGCTATGTGAGAATATAATGCTCGTAATCTGTTCCGTTACCCCTGCTGACAGGTTAGCTGATGCCACAAGTACTGCCCTCACACCTATTGTATTAACAGGCTCACTTTGTCCTGTATATGTATCAGCTGGTATTGTATATCTCTCATACAAAGGATATGCGGTTAACATTTTCTCTATACATTTCTCATCAATACTTATGACATCTATAGAACATTTCTTAGAAAGCTGCTCTATAATACCTGTTCTTATTCCTGATGTAATAAACATAGCATCTATTTCGCCTGCTATTAGCTTATCCACAGCTTCTGAATAGTCCATGTTAACTGTCTTTACAAGCTCCTCTGTAATGCCGCTTACTTTAAGTATCTCTTCTGCATTCTTCTCTGTTCCCGACTCAGCCGCACCTATACTTACAGTTTTACCCACAAGGTCATCAATCGTTTCGATACCTGATGCACTTTTTACTATTATCTGGCAAACTTCTGTATACAATGCTGCCACAGCTTTATAACCCTTCTTATAATCTCCGTCCTTAAAAGTCCCTTTACCATTATATGCATCACTTAACATATCCGCCTGGACTATTCCAAGATCTATATAGTCTCCGGATAAAAGCCTGAGATTCGCTACTGAGCCTGCTGTAGCCTTAGTTTCAAATGAATAATCGCTCATATCCTCATGTGCAAGCTGTGAAAATGTACTCGCATACGAATAATACACTCCACCTATATCTGCCGCACCAAATCTTATATTCTTACCTGTACCACTGCACCCAGTCATGACAAGCAGAATAAAAGCAAGCATCAACACCGCTGTCCGTTTCATAAATAACTCTCCTGTATGTATTCTTAATTATAAGTAACTACTGCATACAAATCATGATTTTAGCGCAGAAATCTATTTTTCATGCTATTAACCACGTAACATCAATTCCTGTTCCACTACTTCACCATTTTTTATATATTTTCTTGGCACTCTCTTACTTACTGCACATGTCAGCTCATAAGGAATAGTTCCAGCCATCTTTGCCATCTTCTCGATAGGATTCTTTTTACCGAAAATCTCAACCTCGCTTCCGACATCTACCCCTGTCTTATCTGTTAAATCTATCATGCACATATCCATACATATTTTGCCTCTTTGTGGTGCCAGTCCTTCACTTGTCATAAGCTCATATCTATTAGAAAGACATCTAAAGAAGCCATCAGCATATCCATAAGGAACAACGCCTATTCTTGTTTTCTTATCTGTCTTATATATTCCACCATAGCTTATGGCTGTACCTTGTGGATATGTCTTTATAGTGCTTACTGTTGTCTTAAGAGACATCACTGGCTTAAGGTCAAGCTCATTTGCAAATTCGCCATAACCATACAGCAAAAGACCCGGTCTTACCATATCCAGCCATGTTTCCGGATATCTTGCAACTGCCCCTGTATTAGCACAGTGCCTTATCGCAAACTTCCTTCCCAGCTTTTTTTCCACTGCATCTATGACACTTGTAAACAATTCAAACTGATGTTTTGTATATGCCTTACATTCATCACCCTGCTCATCTGACACAGCAAAATGCGTAAATATTCCTTCAGGCATAAGCCCTGGAAGTAAGCACCCCTCACATATTCCCTCAACACCACTGTCAAAGTATTCGCCATCACACAGATAGCCAAGTCTTGACATACCTGTATCAACCTTTATGTGTATCTTTAATATACCACCGCACTTAACTGCTTCCTCACTGTATTCAAGTGCTTTAGCCTTACACGTAACTGCCTGTGTTATATTATTCTTTATAAGCTCACCAACCTCTTCCTTAGGTGTATGTCCAAGAATAAGTATAGGCATTGTTATACCGTTGTGTCTTAACTCTATAGCCTCATCTATACTGCTCACTGCAAGATAATCTGCACCAAGCTCTTCAAGAAGCCGGCTTACCTGTACCGAGCCATGACCATATGCATCTGCCTTTACTACCCCTAAAAACTTAACATTATCACCTATTCTTTTTCGTAATGTCTTATAATTATGAGCAAGAGCATCAAGATCTATCTCTGCCCATGTTCTTCTTAATGTTGACTTCATATTAATCTCCATTCCTGCGCATGTTTTTGCACTGACCATCATTTCATCTATTATATTCTGATTGACATTTTCATGCAACTATTCTCTTTTATTATTCTACACTTAGTACAACTCTACTCTTTCGTCAGTAATCTCCATCTCTACCCTGTTGGTATTCATCTGCTGGTCATTAACCTCCATGGTATACTCAAGTAAAATATGTATTGTATCCTCCTGCCTTTCTATCATGAGGACACTTGTAAATATAGAGATATTAATACTTCCGTAAGGAGTATTATAACAGCTGACCGTTTTCTTGTTTTTTACGAATTCCATACATGTTGTGATAGCACCCTTTCTGCTTACTTCAACACAGTCATCTGATATTTTTATAAGACTTACTGACTTCTGGTCTGCACCATCATAGACTTCTTCAAACTTTATATATTCCTTACCGCCACGCTTTGTATATCTGCCTACATTTATGACTTCTATGTTATCAGCCTCTTCTTTAATGCTTCCATCTGCTGCCTGTTCTTCTAACGCAAGCCCTTTTAACTTAATATACACCTTATCTTTCATATATTCCTTACTCCATTTTTATTTGTATTTTTCATCTGCCGGAATCTGCACAGCTTTTTAACCACTATATTAATCACTTAATAAATCACTCAATATCACTCAATAATTACTCAATAATTACTCTATAAATCTGTTAAATATCTTAAGATACTTAAATCTAAACTTCACATTTTCCCCTGATACCATACTGTATTCTTCCTCTGTGAGCACTCCTTTAAGTTCTTCCTTTGACTCCTCTGGAACCTCACCATATACAGCATCAACAAAACATAAAGGTGGATATAAGACACACCACCAGTTTTTACCCTGTGCCTCTCCTATATCTACCCTGAAAGCCTCATATTCTCCGGGTGGAAATGTCATGTCTCCATATGTTTTCATAGGAAAATAACAGTTCTCAAAATACACGTTAACATCACTTTCATCTCCAAGACTCCTAAGTGTTGCAGCTGCAACATTCCTTATATTCTCACTTTCGTTATAAAGCAGCTGTCTGGACTCATCAACTGACTGTGACTTTGAAAGAACCGGACTTATATAAGCCAGCACTGCCTCTTTGACCTGCAGTTTAAGCCACTGGTCTTCTTTTGAATCACTTTCTGCCCTTACATGAAACCTGATAATATTAGAAGCAATTCCCTTCTGAAGCTGTCTTTCCTCACTGTCACTATACAACCTGCCACCTGCAATTACAAGCATAATTGTCGCGGCTAAGATAAATACCCAGCCAGCCTTATTGTTTTTATCACATTTTTTATTAATATGCTTTTTCCCATATCCTCCAGATTTTCCACTACTCATTATTCCCTCCATAATATTTATGTACTAAATAAGCTTTTAACAATAATAGCAGCTTATAAGCTGCCTTACGTTTAACATTAATGTTACTCACACATACATAATTCCCATATAATGGAGATCTATACCTAAGCTCTTACAATTTCCATAAAAATAGCAATACCATAAAAATAACGATACCATACAATCTGACTGATTCATATGATATCGTTACTCTTTATGTTATGATATACGCATCAATTATACCTAAATATTAAGAAGTCTTATAATACCCTTTTCCTGGTTATTAACATGCTGTCTTACTATAACCTTGGCCTTCTCAACATCTTTATCTGAAAGCTGCTTTATGATATCGTTGTGCTCACTTATAAGAATAGAATGGGTCCTTGCATCCTTAACATATTCAAGACGATATCTGTACATCTGCTCACTAAGACTGTTGATAAGCTGTATAAGCCTCTGGTTATCTGTCATTGAATATATAATATTATGAAATGCCACATCAGCATTTACTATCGCTACCACATCCTTTGATACTATAGCTGCTTCAAACACCCTGTTAGCTGTTTTCAACTCTTCTATGTATTCTGCTGTAACATTTTTACATGCAAGTGTTGCTGCAAGCTCCTCAAGTGCTGAACGTACTTCAAGAACATCCCTCATGTCTTTAACAGTTATATGGGCAACCTCTGCGCCCTTTCTTGGTATCATAATAACAAGTCCTTCAAGCTCAAGCTTTCTTATAGCCTCTCTTATAGGCGTACGGCTTACACCAAGCTTGTTAGCAAGCTGTATCTCCATAAGCCTTTCACCAGGCTCCATCTCTCCGGTAAGAATAGCCTGTCTTAATGTATTGAAAACAACATCTCTTAATGGAAGGTACTCATTAACATCCATCTTTAATTCGCCTTTCATCTTCTAATCCTCCATATGTATATCTCTATATTAGTAAACTTCCGGTTTTCGTATGACATCATATATTTTCTAATATACACAATCCCTATACTTAAAATGTTTCTGTTATATATACCTGCCTTGCATCCTCCTGTGCCTTTAGGTATTCTTTGCATTTAAGTGCTGTCTGCTCATCAGGAAATATGCCAAACACTGTAGGACCGCTTCCACTCATCATGGCATTATACGCCCCCTGGCTTATCATATCGTTTTTAATCTTGGCAATAACAGGATACATAGGCACTGTAACATCCTCAAGCACATTCCCCATACGCTCTGCTACCTTCTTAACATCTCCTTCGTTAATAGCTTCAATAATAGCATCTATATCTGGATGCTTCGTTATAGCCCCCGCATCTAGACTTTCATACACCATTTTTGTTGAAACGTTGATAGGTGGCTTGGCAACCACTATATGACAATGTGGCATAGGTGAAAGCTTTGTAAGTTTCTCTCCTATTCCTTCTGCAAGTGCTGTTCCTCTCATAATGCAGTATGGAACATCTGCACCTATCTTAACCCCCTGTTTCATAAGCTCTTCGTTGGATAAACCAAGTTCAAAGAGTCTGTTAATTGCAAACATCGTTGACGCAGCATCTGTACTTCCACCTGCCATTCCTGCTGCTATAGGAATGAACTTGTTAAGGTCTACATCTATACCACCGCTAAATCCATACTCATCCTTCATAAGCTTGTAAGCCTTGTATATCAGATTGTTTTCATTAACAGGAAGAAACTTAAGATTAATGTTAATCCTTATCTCATCTTCGGGAATCTTTGTGATTATAAGCCTGTCATATATTCCAACAGTCTGCATAACCATTCTGACATCATGATACCCATTCTCCCTTTTACCCAATACATCAAGACCTAGATTAATCTTGGCTCTCGCCTTAAGTCTAATTGAATCCATATCTTTTATCTCCAGTTTTATACAAGTATTAGTGTCAAAATCACCTTTCATACTCATATCATTATATAAAACATATTGTATGAAAGCAAGTACAATGAGCCAAATTATACGTAAATTGTTGCAAACAGTTGCTTTTTAACGCACTGCTTAAAGCCAGTCATAATATGTATAAAAATTCCCGGAACCAGAACTTATTGGCCAGTTTCGGGAATGTATAAAGATATAAAATAGTGTAAGCATTAAATAAATATATCAAACTGCTTCGTTAACATCGGCAGCTGAAGCTTTAACATCTGAATTCTTAGTTTTTTCAATCTTAATGGTTGACTTCTTCCAGATACCTGTCCAGTAAAGTATATAAAGTATTACAGCTGATGTAGCATTACTTACTACAACCGCATACCACACGCTCTCTACCCCCATTCCAAGCACATGGGAGCATACCCATAAGGTAAGGAATCTGAATATCCAGATACGTGTTGCATCTACTGCCATAGTTATCATAGTATGCCCACAGCCCTGAAACAGTCCCTGTGTAACATTATAAAACGCATTTGTCCAACAGCACATTGCCATGATTGATAAGAAATCTGTTGCAAGTGGTACTACATGCTCATCAGTTGTAAAGAATCTGACCATAGGCTCTGCAATAACTCTTCTTGAAAGAATCATGCCACATACAAACAGGAATATCGCCCCTATTCTAAGCGCTATATGATATGATTTATCAGTCCTTTTTACATTACCAGCACCCATATTCTGACCAACAATAGTTGATATGGCAGAACCGATACCATTAGCCGGCATGGTTATGATACTGTTTATCTTGTTACCTATGCCATATGCTGTCATCGCAGTTGCTCCATACACATTGACATTCTTAGTCATAAGAAGGAATCCAAACTGCATTGTACTTCCGCCTATAGCTGTAGGCAGACCTATCTTTAAGATAGACATAACCTTGCTTTTATCAAACCTGAAGCCCCTGAAGTTAATACGCACAAGCTGGTTCTTTCCAGTAAGGGCAGCTACTCCTATAACTGCACTTGGAATTTTGGCTATAAGTGTTGCAAATGCTGCACCACCTATACCCCACTTAAGTACAACTAAGAAAAGTGGATCAAGTATGAGATTAATCGAAACACCTAGTATATTAAGCAGTAATGGTCTTACAGTATCTCCCTGTGCCTGCTTTACCGCAGAATACAGATTAATCATAAAAAGGAATGGTAAATCCATAACTACTATTCTTAAATATGTAAGTCCATAATTATATATATCACCTTCCGCTCCAAGCCATCTTACAAGACCTGATGAACATAACCAGCATATACATGCACATACAACAGAAAACCCAAGTGAAGTTATACATATATGGTTAGCCATAGAATTTGCCTGTTTATCTTCCCTTGCACCAAGATATTGTGATATAAGAATCGCACCCGCTGTTGTTATGCCAGCTCCGAAATTAATAAGTATATTCTGAAAAGGCGAAACAAGCGTTATCGCTGCCTGGCTTGTTGTTCCTATCTTTCCAAGCCAGAAGGTATCCGTAAGATTATACATTGACTGTATAAAACTGTTAAGCATAACAGGTATTGCCAGCGTAAGTATTGCCCTTACAAGATTACCATTAAGAATCATCTCTCTTTTACTGTCACTTATTGGTCTTGCCATGTTTTCTGCCTCTCTTTCCTATATCTGCATATCCTTATCATCTTCCTTATGTCACGATTCGTAGCTTCGCTACTCGCCGCTGCTTCGCAGCCGCTTCCTTTTCTTTTGCGCTCATTATGTCTTAATTTACTCTTTATTTTTTCTAATATATATGTTAGCATAAAAAGCAGTAATTTCTACTAATTAATATTTATATTCAATGCAAATTACAGATTATTTGTACGTTTTCTATTTTATGTGCAGAAATGAGGACTACTATGTTACAGGATATGCAAAAGAATTTTGAAATCAAAAAAATTAAACGTTCAGCATGTAAGATGAAGGAACCACATTCCCATCCATTTCATGAACTGTTCTATCTGGCAAAGGGGGAATGTACGGCATTTCTAAGCCATAATATATATAAGTTCAGCAAGGGCGATATTGTCATAGTCCCAGCTGGAACCATACATAAAACTGATTATACAGGAAAAGGTATCAACGAACGTATCGTTATAAGTTTTAAAACATCTGTTACTGACTGGCTGAGTAACGTCGTTGGAACTGATATTGTATCCGATGTCATGCAGACTGGTGTTATAACTATACCTGAAAAAAGAAGGGATTATATAGAAAAGCTTCTTGATAAGCTTATATTTGAAAATGAAGGTCAGGATCCTCTATCACCCGGCTTCGTAAGTGTGGCTCTGGCTGAGCTTATACTCTTCATCGCAAGATGCAAACAGTATGAGGAAAATGTTATAAAAGAAATCGATGTAGACAACCAGATTATGCAGGAGGTTGCCACTTATATATACAACCACTACAGCGAAAAGCTTGTTCTTGAAGACATGGCAAAGCAATTCAACCTAAGCCGTTCATATCTTTCTAAAAAATTTAAAAGTGTAACTGGTTTTGGGTTCAAGGAGTATATTATCAATGTCCGCATAAAACACGCCTGCGAACTACTTCTTAACACGAATAAATCAATAACCACAATTGCTTTTGAATGTGGCTTTAACGACAGCAACTATTTTGGAGATGCATTCCGCAGAACCAAAGGTATATCGCCAAATAAATATAGGAAAAATCAGGAGAATATATAATATTTGCAGCTATTAATTTTCCGCCAGACCAGCCGATATATTAAATATAACAAAAGCCATGGATGGCTGTTACCTTCTTTACATAATTTAATTCACAATCACTAATAATGGTTAGAATGGAGGAATAATATGGGATTAAACGGAGTTAATTCTTATTACACAGGTTACGAGGCAGTCTCTGGTAAAAAGACTGCTGCTAAAGACATAGACAATACAACAGCTTCTAAGAATACAGATGTTGCTGCCACATATGAGGCTTCAAACGTATCTGATAAAACATCTGCATCTTCTGTAAAAAGCAAGGCTGCTAATCCAGAACTCATAGCAAAGCTTAAAGCTGACTCTGATAACCGCTTACAGCAGCTTCAGTCACTTGTCACTAATATGTTTAAGAAGCAGGGAATAACTATAGGAACTGCTGATGATATGTGGAAGGTGCTTGCGAGTGGTAACTTCACAGCAGATGCTGATACTATTGCCAAAGCAAAGGAAGATATATCCGAGGATGGCTACTGGGGTGTTAAACAGACATCAGATAGAATCTTTGATTTTGCACAGGCTCTTGCTGGTGATGACGAAGAAAAGATGAAAGCTATGAAGAAAGCTGTAGAAAAAGGCTTCAAGGAAGCTACTAAAACATGGGGTAAAGAACTACCTGATATATCTAAGAACACTTACAATGCTGTTATGGATAAGTTTGATAAGTATTTCTCTTCCAAAAAAACAGATTCCACAGAAGCATAATATAACTTAATACAATAAGCTGATAAAGCCAGATAAAATATGCCACACATTTACTTATGTGCATACATATTTTATCTGGCTTATATTTATTGTTTATTTCTGCTCCTGCATGCTCTCTTTTATCAGCAACAGCCTTGTACCGCATGGTACAACATCACTGTCAGATAATCTTTCAGCCTTCTCATTGTCACTTCTTATTGCATCACAGGTAGTATTATATTTCTTTGCTATATCCCACATGCTGCATCTGCCATCAGATATATATCCTACCATGGAAGGCAGTGAAGCATAATACTCTTCATCTGTTGGTATGTACTCACACTCATCTATGGTAGGAAAATCTACCGGTTCAAAGCATATGGCATCCAGTGATACTACTGCCTTCACCTCTATCTTTGCATTACTTCCCATAGATGCTGTAAGCTGTTCTATACATGGTCTTATCTGATATTCCATATTCTCTTTATCATACTCTTTAACTGCTACGACCCCGGTGTAAGGTATAACAGAATTCACACTGCCCATAGGCGCATTATCATCAGATGTTATGTAACATACATTTACCATAACTGCGCCTGTTACTTCTATACCCTCTGGAACATATTCATAGTCATCTATCTGGACTCTGGCAGTTGCATTCACTATCTGCAGAAGGTTAATATAATCTGCCAGCTTTATGTTATCAGAAACTCTGCACTTTGTATTGTTTCTTATAAGAAGCTTCTTAAGATGTACATCTGACTGTTTTTTATTCATTGTTCCTAACGGAACATATATATCCCACAACGCTGTCTTTTTACTGTCTTTATATGAGCGGATATCCATATCAAGTACAAGTTCTACTGCTATATCCCTGTTATTCCCATCATAATCAGGTTTTACATCGATATTTTTCCCCGTCATATTAAAGCCTACATAACATATACTGTCAGGGTCGGCACCACTCACATCTATTATCCCTGTAAATGGAACTGCTGTCTCATACCATTGAACAGAGCCCGCAGCATCATTTCCAATATACATTATAAATACACTCAGTTCTCCGCTTACGCTTAACCCATCTTCGGTCATCCGTGTACTCACATTTCTTACATCAACATCATCCCATACAAGCTCTGATATATCTGTTTTTCCGTTTGGCAATGACATACTCTCCTTAATTCTTAGATTATCACGCATATTGACATCCATCTGTGCATACTCATAATCCTTGAAAAGAAGCTGCGGCTTACATCCCTCATCTTCTGATATCTGTGCTGCGACTTTTGCATTTTTAATCTCTTCACAGGTAACTGTGATACTTACTATCGCTTTAACACTTATCTTTCTTGAGTTAACAGGTTTAATTGTGAGGTCTTCTATGTATGCTTTACATGTCACATCTGTATCGGACGCATCACATGACAGATTCACATTCTCCACAAAATGCAGGCTTCCATCCAGTCTTACCGGTATAAGTCTGCCTCCCTCCTGTCCTTTACCTATATATAGCACGGCATATTTCAGATTACCCTCCACCTGTGCTTTATCCTGATTAACCCTTACGCCATCAGTCACAACCAATCCAAAATCCTTTATTATACTGTCTATATCCGTCTTACTGTCTGGTACATTATAATCATCATCCAGTGTTATCTGCGTTGTATTAGAGCATTTTATAGTATATTCATGAATATTGTCATATTTAAGCTCCAACTCATATACCTCCTGATATCAATGTTTGCTGACAGTGAACTGCTTTATTAAAGCGGATCCACTCGATTCTACCATCATTCTATGCCTTGATTATCCCTTGTATTCCTTATTAATCCATATTCTTACTTATTCGCATTATATGCAGTTGTATCTATCATAGAAAATCTGAATATATATGTCCTGCTACATCCTAAACACCACTGTCTCATCCCTTTTTTCATATTTTAATACTATGTATGGAGTTGTTGGCACTTCATTAACAGGCTCATTTTCCGCAGGTCCCATAAGTGTAAAATCAGCATATATAGCATTACCACTCTTATAGACATCATTTACCTTAATGCTATATCCTGATGTTTCCTTAGTTCCAAAACCTGCAACAACATATGTATAATCCTTGGTTGTGTATGTCATTCTTAGTGTATTTGTTTTTTTGTTATCTATAAGCTTCTTTAACTCTGCTGGAAGGTCTTCATTCTCTACAACTGTATAATCAATCACCTCATGCTCTTTTGACTCATTCTTACTGCATCCAGTCATAGTCATAATGCTTAAAACTATGATGCACAATATTGCAGGTAATATGTATATGTATCCTTTTAAAGCACAGAAATATTCTTTTGATGTATACTTATCCACAGATTGCTTTGCATCCTTAGTATTATATCCACATAATCGAGACATAAAAAAATCCCCTTGTTAATAAGACTAATAATATCTTATTAACAAGGAGATTCCTTTATGCTTATATTTATTAATATTTTTATAGCTTCAATAATCAGTCAGCGACATATCCTTTACTCTTAATAACATCTATAACCTGATCCACATACTTTTCACACTCATCATGAGTTCCGGCCTCAACCATAACTCTTATGACAGGCTCCGTACCACTCTCTCTTACAAGTATACGTCCATTCTCACCAAGTGTATCTGCCACTCTTTCTACTGCTGCCTTAACATCCTCATCGTTCTGTGCTGTAGGCTTATCATATACACGTACATTCTTAAGCACCTGTGGATATATGTGAAGTGGTGCTGCAAGCTGTGCTAATGACTTTTTCTTTGCTATCATAACCTCCATCATCTTAAGTGCTGTTATGATACCATCACCTGTTGTTGCATACTTGCTGAATATGATATGTCCAGACTGTTCACCACCAAGACGGTATCCATTCTGTGACATACACTCATATACATACTTATCTCCAACCTTAGTCTTTTCATAATCAATACCCGCAGCATCGAAAGCCTTATAAAGACCAAAGTTCGACATAACTGTTGTTACAACAGTATTATCTATAAGCTTTCCTCTCTCCTTCATATAACATCCATATATATAAAGGATATGGTCTCCTGTTATAACATCACCATTCTCATCTACACAAAGACATCTGTCAGCATCACCATCAAAAGCAAAGCCTGCATCAAGATGCTCTCTCTTTACAAGATCACATAAGCCTTCAATATGTGTAGAACCACAGTTAGCATTGATGTTAGTTCCATCAGGGCTTGCATTGATAACATAAGTCTTGGCTCCAAGTGCATCAAACACAGCTTTAGCCAGTGTCCATGCACTTCCGTTAGATGCATCAAGACCTATACGCATTCCCTTAAAGGAATATATGGCAAGACTCATAAGATATCCCATATATCTGTTACGTCCTGCTGTATGATCTACCGTACAGCCTATCTGTTCCTTTGTGGCATATGGGATATCTCCCATCTCACCATCAAGATACTTTTCTATTTCGCCTATAACATCTTCTCTCATCTTTTCGCCTTTGCTGTTGATGAGTTTAATACCATTGTCATAGAAAGGATTGTGGCTTGCTGATATCATAATACCGCAATCAAAATCCTCTGTTCTTGTTACATAGGCAACACTTGGTGTTGTTGTTACATGCAGAAGATAAACGTCTGCTCCTGATGCTGTAAGTCCTGCAACAAGAGAATACTCAAACATATAGCTGCTTCTTCTTGTATCCTTACCAATAACAATCTTAGCTTTTCCATCTTCCTTTTCCTTACCATAAAACCATCCAAGGAATCTTCCAACCTTAAATGCATGATCTACTGTAAGTGTAACATTCGCTTCTCCACGGAATCCATCAGTGCCAAAATACTTTCCCATTATTCTGCCATCATCCTCTCTGTTGACCAGATTTCAACTTCATACTTGTTAGCCTTGTTGTATCTCTTTCTAAGATCCTTAAGCTGCTTAAGGTATTCTAACGTAACCTTGCCTGAAAGCTTTGATTCGCCCTCTGTTCTTTGCTGGAACTTATAAGGTATCTCAATAACCTTCTTATATGAACCCATAGCAAGGACTTCAACCATAATCTTCCATCCTATAGGCTGAAGGTCTGCATGTGCTATAACTTCACGCCTGAACATAAAAAGACCACTTGTAGGGTCGGATATCTGTCTTAAACAAGGAAGCATCCACTGTCCTATCTTTCGAGCTGTTCCAGATACGAACTTTCTGTACCAGTTAAGTCCACCATCATCTCCACCTGGTATAAGACGGCTTGGTATACAGAAATCTGCTCCACTTTCCATAGCCTTATACATATATTTAAGTACAACTGGTGGATGCTGCAGATCAGCATCCATACAAGCCATATAATCACCCTTTGCAAGTTCAAAGCCGCGAAGAACAGCTGTTGCAAGACCAGTTTCTCCTGTCCTGTGTTCCATCCTTACCTGTGGGAAGTCTTTGGCAACCTCCATAATAACCTCTGGTGTATTATCTTTACTATCATCTACAAACAGTATTTCGTAATCTATCCCCTTAAGTGCATCATTTATCTGTGTCACCAGATTTCTAATATTCTTTCCCTCATTAAATGTAGGTACAACTACTGATAACATATTTTTCTCCTTCTGATATCTATAACATTCTGTAGCTTATTCATCTGCAAAGTAATGTGCAGTCACATTCATCTTATACATGATTACTTTATACAATAATAGTAATTCTAAAAAGCGTGTTAATTATAATACCTTTATGTAAAGTTCGCAAGTATTTTCACAAAGTATACACAATGCGTGTTTTTGTACATCACTATTCAGCTTTAACGTTACATAAGCAGTCCATCCCAGAAATACCATGCCGATATACATATAACCTCTGCAGCTGCAAGAAGTACCATAATAACACGCCTTGTATTTCTGCCTGTTAAAAGCAGGGCTTCTGTAATCCCTATATATACAACAAATGAACCGACTATGAATCTTAATGTACTCATGACACTTGAAGTAAGCGGTATCATAAGTGCAATTATGCCAAATATACCACAAGCATAATGTTTCCTTACCAGCATAATCACATACAACAACAATGTAAAAACACACAGCCAGCCAAGTATAATTCCGTTTATCTGCTTAACATCTGACATCTCTCCAAGCCTGCCAGTACATGATTTAATAAGTACTCCGATAACAGGAAACAGCTTCTGTGTCCGCCATGCCTTCTGCACATGATAAAAAGCCCATGCATCTCCACAAAAGCCTCTTAAAAATGTCATATAAACAAATATTCCCAAAGGACATATAGCAAGTGCCAACAGCTTTCCTGCATCTGATATAACATCTTTTATAAACGCTTTTATAGCTGCCACAATCCTTCTTTCCTCATCTCTATGCTGCTTATACATAGAAACATACATATCTGTAAGTAACACAACTATCAATGTACAGCCTACTATTCTGGTTGCACTTGCAAATGCTGCAGACACTCCTGCCATCATATAGTTTTTTTTCTTTGAGTTATAGAAACACAGCACAACACACATAGTAAACAGGCTTTCTGTATACATAGAACCATAATATACTGCACATGGTCCTGCAAACATCAGAAATATGATTATATTTTCTATATCCACTCTGTCATACTTATCTGTATCAAGCTCCAGCCATGCGAATCTAACAGCATAATATACTGCAATTATTATGCATATGTTAGACACCAGCATGCCAATAGCATATGTGTTTATATATCCACCTGTAATAATCCTAATCAGGGCACACACCATAGGATACAGCGGAAAAAAAGCCCAGTTAGCCATGCCTGAAGACCTTGGAAGCTTATATCCTTCCTCCGCCAGCTCCTTATACCATTCTGCATCCCATGGATTCATATAATACAACAGGTTATGTGGTGTATCTGCCACAAGATTCATGACTGGAACCATAGCCCACATTACAAGGCGTGATAACAACCAAACAACTATTATTTTAGTAAAAAGTCTGAGCTTTTCATTATTCTTATAGTGCTCTATAAATACTGAAAACATTTATATCCCCAATACGTATCTTATATTAACTATTATACTTGCAACAAGAGGTATTGCAAACATAAGCACTGCAAGTACTACTATAATAGCCATATACACACCACTTGCACATGCCTGCATCCATCCCGGTATTCTTATATTCTTATAATGATCAACAACCATAATGGCAATCATAGCTATAAGTACAAGAACAGATATGAGCAATCCTTTATCCTTAGCAACCGGCTTAAATGTAAATACTATCTCATTTTCGCCACTATTAACAGAAACTCCTGTAAACATTCCTGCAATATCTTTAGTTTCGCGTTTTTCACCATTCACTGTCACTGTCCAGTTATCACTCTTTATTATAGGAACCATAACATAATCATCCGTGCTGCTTCCATTAACCTTTACAGTAACTGAATTGTTTGTGTATGTAACCTCACTCTGCCTATTCTCATACTTCTTACATAAAGAATCAAGTTTATCAAGGTCAATACCACCCATAGTAAATATGTAGTTTCCAACTGACACCTCACCATTATTATCAAGTGGTCTTGCATAATCAAGTTCAACGGTAACTTCCTCATTTTCAAAAGTGCCAATATATATAAGTCCATTATTATAATCAGTTGCATAATACTTATTACTTACATTACCTATAGTTGGTATATCTATCTGCTTTCCATTAACTTTTATTGTAAGGCTTCTGAACAGATTAGAAACATTAGCATCCGATGTTCCTATATTACAATCTGCAACACTCATATACACTGCTGCTTTTCCACTTATCTTATCCTTATAGGTCTGTACAACATGCGTTGTCTGTGTTGACTTATCTGGTGTTGTATTATCAGAGGTTTTATTTATATCTGCTGTCTGTGCTGCACTTACCTCGTATGTTCCTGTACCTGAAAGCTTTCCATACTCTGTTACAAGCTTATCTGAATCACCACTTAAGGCACTGTACATAAGATTATGAAGATATATCCAGTCCCTGGCTGTTGTGTTCCAGTTATATCCGGATTCTGTGCTGTTTCGCTGGCTCACTTCTGAGAGCTTTGTAAAATCTTTGCTAAAATCTATTGATGCTAACCTGCTGCTTGTAACCATCGCAAAAGGAAGCTGATAATTAGCCTTGTACAGGTCATATTCGTTATCTTCTGTTCCTTCCTTCTCCAATGTATACAATGAACTGTCTAACTTATTAATATTAACCGCTTCTGTTACATGTATAAGTGCATCTGAAAATACTGTTCCGCCTGAATCAAGTGCCCAGAGAAAATACTTTGAATGTCCCCATCTTACAGTTTCTTTTTGTGTATTCTTCTGAAGTGCTGCTGTAAAGCTTGAAAGTGAACCTCTCTTCATAACAAGCGGATAGTTCGCATTCATACTTAAATCAGGATTCGTCACTCTGTCTACAGGTGAAGAGCTTATACCAAGATTATTCGTTGCATTAACTGCAAGCTGCACATAGTCACCATACTGATATGGCGCATATGTGTAAAACTTAGGTGGTCCTGTCATGGCAAATGCTCCTATGAACACTTCAACTGTCACAAGACTTATGACAATACTTACCTTATAACCATTCTTCATAACTGTTACACCTATAATGTGTATTACAAGCATAACTGCAAATACCGCAATAAAGAATACAAATGCTGCTACATATGAATTCACTGGAAGTTTATCATATATCACTGCCATAACTGCACATATAATAACAGTTACCACTGCCTGTATAACAGCCTTCTTTTTCTTAATACAGTCATTTACAAGCACCTTATCTGCATATGCACAGGAAAGACATATAAGTGTAAATGCTATAATATAACCATTTCTTAATGTATAACCATTATATGAGCCGAAATGCCACATAATGTTAGTACCTTCCGCTATTGCCTGTACCATAACGATAGCTATAAGCGATATGGCATACCAGTTAAATCTTCTTGCAGCTTCATCATTCTTATATCCCACTGCTTTCATGCTTCTGTGGATTCCTGTAAATATTATCACGAAGAATAATCCCATGCCATAAAACATCATTATTCTCTCAAACTCACCGAGGCTGAAGCTTCTGAAGGTAGGATTAGATATCCATGAAAAATACTGGCTTACAAGCGACTCTGTATTACCAGTTCTTTGTGACTGTGAAAGCTGTGCAAATACTGGTATAAGCATAAATGCTGAAAGAGCAATTCCTGTGAATGTACCAATGCCTACATTCCACGCCTTCCCTCGTCTTTCCTTCTTATCACACATGAATATAAGATACATACCGCCAACGAGAAGAATATATACAAGTGACATAGCAGCAAGATAATAATTGATTATGAACATAACTGCTACCATGATGATATAAAAAAGCTTCTTTCCTGTCTTTTCCATAACATCAAGTGCCATCATAAGAAGTGGAAACAGTGCAACTATATCCATCCATGGTGTGAAGCATGATGCATACAGCAAAACATATCCGCAGAAAGCATATGCTACTGCAAACAACGCCTTTATGTTATATGACAGTGAGTTATATCTTTTATTAATAAAAGCATACATTGTAACTGACATGACAAATGTTTTTATAACAGTAAGCACTGATATAAATTCAAGTATATAATCTCTTGGACAAAGATATAAAAACAGATTGAATGGGCTTATCATAGAGAATGCTGACATACTCATAGACACATTCGTTCCAAGTCCTGTATACCAGTCAAACCATATACTGGCATCACCATGCATGGCATCCCACAGATGTGCATACAAAGGTGCAACCTGCTGCATATTATCAAAAAGGTCTATTCTGCTGCTTCCAAAGGGCCATATACCCTTAGCCACAAGAACTATTAACATAACAAGTAGTGTTATCAATCCCGGAAACAGATAACCCAGTATCTTTTTTCCTTTATTATCAGAACTGTTATTCATATATATCTCCATTCATGTTTATACGTGAGTTACTATACAGGTAGACTTACCATTTACTATGATATTTCTCTTGCCTGCACTTATAAAGAAGCTCTCACCAGCCTTAAACTTCATCTCCTTATCATAATCATCCGTCATAATAGTTCCTTCTCCCTCAACTACTATAACTGATACAAAGGATGCCTCATCAACTGGTATTTTCGCCTCGTCCTCAACCTCGTATTTAATTACCTCAAAGTACTTACATTGTACAAGTCTTTTTGCCATATAATGTTCATTATGTGTAAGCATTACATTGCATTTGTTATCTCTTACATACTTAACAGGATTCACAACATCAAGTGACTTGGCAACGTGAAGCTCACGTGGATTACCAAACTTATCTCTTCTGTCATAATCATACATTCGATATGTGCAGTTAGAATTCTGCTGTATTTCACATATGAATATACCAGCACCTATGGCATGTATTGTTCCAGCCTTAACCATAACAACATCGCCCTTTTTGACATCAATCCTGTTAAGAATTTCTGTTATTGTGTTGTTTTTTATACGTTCTTCTATCTCTTCCCTTGATGAATCCCTTGACAGTCCACAATACAGATATGCACCTGGTTCGGCATCAAGCACATACCACATCTCATTCTTTCCATATTCATTTTCATTCTCAAGCGCATATTCATCATCTGGATGAATCTGTATAGAAAGTGCCTGCTTTGCATCTATAAACTTGATAAGAACAGGAAATCTGTCCTGCGCCTGGCATTTCCATCCAAGTGCCTCTTTTCCTATAATAGTCAGATAATCATTAAAAAGCATGCCCTTATAATAGCCATCTGCTATACGGCTCTGACCATCTGGATGTGCAGAAAGCTCCCAGCTCTCGCCTATAACATCATAGTCACATTTCTTTCCAAAGACATCTCTTATCTTTGTTCCACCCCACAGGTTATCCTTGAAGGCTGGATCTAACTTTACTATAGGACTGCTATCTGACCTTACGTAGTTACCCTCATTATTACCTGTTTCATATCCATATATCTTTACAAGATCATTTTCGAGTATGGAATCACCTATTCCTACCTCTATGATAACTACATTCTTATCTGTTTTGTTAGCTACCCTGTGCTTAGTTCCTACTGGCACAAAGACACTCTCATATTTATGATAATCCTTTGTTTCAGTTCCCAGCGTTATAGTCGCAGTTCCTTCAACTACAGACCAGTATTCTGCTCTTAACTCATGCTGGTGCAGATTCATCATCATACCTGGAAATACCGTTACCTTCTTGACCTTATAGCCCTTTGAATAGTTAAGAAGCTCATGAATACCCCATTCCCTGTATGATATTCTGTTATAATCAAAATATGTCTCATACTGATTCATATTATCTTTTACTATTTCTTTTATATTATCAGCAGACTTCTGGGATGATATATACACTGCATCCTCTGTATTAACAACAACCATATCTCTAAGGTCATTAGCTACTACAAGCTTTCTTTGTGCGTTGTTAATAACTGATACGTTACTGCAGTCATTCTTAATTATATAATCAAGCTTACCCTCTGTATGCTGTTGTTCTATATCACATACGTTGTCTATATCTTTCCATGTTATATCAGCTTCAACAACCTTAAGCTTATCACAATCCTTAAGCACAAGTGATTCTATGCTTCCACTAGGAATATCCTTCATAATATTCTCTGAAAAACGGATTGCCCTTCTTATTGCTGGAACCTTTCTTTTGGCTGTTCTGCATGTTCCATAAAGCTCAGGCTGCTCTTTTCTTACGATATTTATCATATCTCCAGCTCGAAATACAAGCATTCCGCTGTTCCACAGATATCCCTCATCATAAGAGTAACAATCAGATATTTCTGATGAACAGCTATCAAAATCAACATGAGGTATGAGCCTGCACACATCACAGTTATCCCTTAATATATATCCGAGATTCTTTGCCTGATATTCAGGTTTCACACCAATTACTGCTATTACACCTGACTTAGCCATATCCTTGGCGCTTATTATGGCATCCTTATAGCCTTCTCCATCTATAAAATTATCTGAATTAACTATAAGCACGAATTCCGTAGGATTAGCAAACATAGTTCCAAGTATAATCGCTGCTGCTGTTCCTTTTGCTGTTCCCTCAAGAATCAGTCTGTACCTTAGACTCTGGAATGCCTTCATCTGTCCATTTACTATATTTTTATATGCCTCATTAGTTACTATTATAAATTCATCACAATATGGCATATTTCTCACAACCGTTTCCTGAAGCAATGAACGTCCTTCTTTAAAATTCATAAACTGCTTAGGATAATTTTTTCTGGACAATGGCCATAAACTATCGCCACTGCCGCCTGCCAGGATAACACACTTCATATAAATGTCCCTCCCAAAATATACTAATTAATTATTATCACTATTTTCGTTTGAAATTGGTCTGTCTTGTTTATCATCGTCTGAATCAGAGGTTGTCTTTTCTTCTGCAGTTGTTTTCTCTTCTGTAGTCTGTTCCTCTGTTGTTTGCTGCTCTGTTGTTTTCTCTGTTTGCTGCTCTGTTTGTTCCTCTGTTGTTTGCTGCTCTGTTTGTTCCTCTGTTGGTTCCTCTGTTGGCTGTTCTTCTACAGAGCTTTCTTCCTGCTGCTCCCTTGATTCTTCGTTATTTCTTGTAGTCTCTCTCTGTGTTTCTTCCCGTGTATTCTCTCTTCTTTCAGTCTGTGCAGTATTGTTTTCTGTCGTATTTCCTTCTTCTGTCTGTCCAGCAGTAGTGCTGCCAGCTGTTGTGCCTGTCTGCTTTGTTGTTGGCTGTTTTGTTGTATAATACTGCATGTCACGGTAATCATAATCTTTATTAACTTTTTTCTTATTATTCTTTCCAGCTATAACAGATACAAACAATACAGAAACAAGTGCAATAACAACTATACATCCTGCAATCCATGACATTGCCATTCTGGCAGGCAATGAAAGTGCTGGGAACAATCTTCTTATAAATAGGGTAACAGCATTTTCATGTTGTCTGTTCCTCTTCTGGTATACAGAGCTTACAGCCTCCTGCTCATCATATTCATTGCTGTATTCTTCTGACTCATCATCCGATTCATCATACTGTTCTTTATCATCGTCTGAATTTTCATATGCATCTTCATATATCTCATCTGAAATATTATCATTCGCAACAGCTGCCTTAGCTTCATCAGCTGTGTTTTCTAAAGCAACTGCCTCTCCTGACAGTATAAACTTAATCTGTGCTATCCAGCTTCCAATATATGAGCTGTCAACATCTGTCATTCTCTCAATAGCATCTACCGACTGCATCTCATATGCATATAACTCTACAAGTGCCATCTGTACAGAATCTAAAGATTTTAACTTTTCATCCTCCTCATCAAACACCGAAGGACTTCTGAATGCATTTGCCTTTTTCTTCATATACATAAGGAGCTCTTCATCTTCACGTATTTTTGAGAACTTATATTCTTTAATATCTGTTTTTTCACTTAATTCCTTTGAATTCTCATCTACTGCATTTACAAAAAAATATGTTGATACGATAACTGCAATCTGTTTGTGAATATTTTTCGTCAGATCTATACCATTTATCTTATTGCATACCTGAATAAGAGCTTTTTTAGCCTGTGTTGTACTCTTTGCTTCATCCCTATATACTGGATATGAGAGTGCATATACTTCTTTATATATCTTATTGCACAACTCCTTTTTCTGCACCTTACCATCTACAACATCCTGTATAAGCTGAACAAGTTCTTTATCCTGTTTATTATTCATACATATCTCCCTATTTTAATATAATAAAACTCATAACTTACTTTTTACTTACTATCCAGTTATTATAACACCTTGCTACATAATTGTCACTATCACTAACACCATCGGGAAATATCACTAATCCCACCATGAAATATTAAAAGCCGCGACCATGCAGAAAACCTTCCCACATAGCCACAGCTTAATAACTGATATCTATGAATCCGACGATAAGATGATATCATAGCTAGAAATTAGCATATATAAAATCTGAGGTAGTACTTGTGCTTCCATATATAAGTATAAACATTATAAATACTATATATATAAACCACCTGAGTACAATGTTCCTTGATGCTACCGCCTCTCTTATTTTAATATTCTTTTCCTTAAGAATACTTACAACAAATATAATTATGCAGCCAGCTGCAACAATGATAAGATCCTGTGCTGTAAGACCAACTGCCTTAACTGTTGCCATGGATATCTGTGACAAATGTGCTTTAGTCACTGTATCTAAAAGCATGACATTCGCTGCATGAAGATCCGGCGCCATATCAAAGTAAAAACCTATATTAACAAGTATAAATGTTCTTATAATACAGAACACCTGGTACCACCAGCTTTTAGGATTAATGTGTAAGCTCTCATGTATCCTTGCATACACTGGTGCAAGCATACCGCTCGCTGCTATGATAACACCATTGTACATGCCATACATTATATATTTCCACGCGGCTCCATGCCATATACCCACTATAAAAAACACAAGCAGATTGGCAAGACTTACTGGCAGAAGCTTTCCAACATTATTTCCAAATGTTTTCTTACACCATTTGCCGAACTTATTCATACATCTTGATAAGGAAAATGGATAGAATATATAATCCTTCATCCATGTACCAAGTGTTATATGCCATCTTCTCCAGAATTCACTTATAGAACGCGAAAAATATGGCTGTCTGAAATTCTCATCCATGGTGATGCCAAACATCTGTGCAATACCAATTGTAATATCAATACCACCTGAGAAATCTGCATACAGCTGGATACTGTAAAGAATCACACCAAAAACGTTAATCCAGCCCCCATAATTCCAGTAGTTGTTAAATATAAGCGTTACTGCTGCATTTACCCTGTCAGCAAGCACCATCTTCTTAAGCATGCCCCATAGTATTCTCTGTAAACCAAACTGTATATTTTTAAGGTCGTAGGCATGTCCCTCATACAGCTGTTCACCAAGCCTTTCATATCGGCCGATAGGTCCCTGAAGAAGCTGAGGGAAAAACGATACAAACAACGCATACTTAAAGAAATTCTTCTGTGGCTCATGCTTTCCCCTGTATACATCAACAACATAACTTACTGACTGAAATGTATAAAACGATATACCGAGCGGAAGTGTAAGCTTAAGAACACTTAATCTTTCTGAACTTCCAAATGCAGATAATATCCCGTTGATATTACCTATCATAAAGTTAGTGTACTTACATACTGCAAGCACTCCGAACGAAAGAAGGATCACACATAGCACGACCTTCTTTTTTTTGTTAGTTATATCCTTCTTAAATGCTTTCTTTGTCTCTCTGTCTGCATCCTTATCCGGCTTTTCACTATTAAGCTTTCCAAGTAATATTCCACCTGTATATGTAACAGCTGTAGTCAGTATCATCATCCATACTGTTGTAACATGATATGAAAAATAATACATGTAGCTTAATATAAGCAGCCATACCCATCGCACCTTTTTGGGGATGATATAATATACAACCAGCGCCATAAGCGCAAACAGAAAGAATTCAAATGTTGTAAAAGACATACTGCTCTCCATTCTTTATATCATAGGACACCAATCTAATATGACTTCCATTCAAGTCCTGTGGCATCCTCATAATCCTGTACCATAGAGTTATACATACTCTCATATGAATCGTAAAAATATCTGCTCTCATCCAGCGTTCCCTGTGCATCCTCGTAAAGAACATCTGCAAGAAGCTTTGAATAGCTTTGTGCAAGTTCTCCATACATATGGCCTTCTGCATCCACATATGCAGAATCATCTCTTGGAAGTACTGACATAAGTGCCTTATTAAAATCATAATAGGCTATTCCATAGCTGTCAAAGAGCGCTTTAAGTTTCGTAACCGCCTTATCAACCTCTGCATCCCTGAATGCATCTGGTGTTATAGGCGATTCTACACATACTATCTGTATGTTGTTTTCCCTGCAATACTCAACCAGCTGCTCAAACTGTGCTATAACAGTCTTATCAAGCTCCTTGTTGGCATTTCTTTTCATTGTCTGTGTATATTCAGGATTTCCCGGAACTTCATTTATCCTGTATCTATAGCAGAAGCCCTTTCCCATATAAGGTCCACCTGCTGTAGCAAAATATCCATCCTTATCAAGTCCTGCTGACATATCATAGTTTTTATATTCTTCCGTTTTCTTTAACTCAATATTGGTCTTTGCCTTATTCAAAGTGCATTTCCATGTAAGCCTTCTTGAAAATACATTTCTTATGTCCAGATAAGACTTGTTCTTCCACAGATATTCTGCTTTAATCTGTGGATCCTTTATCTGCTGATATATAAATGACCTTGAAAAATGATTCTGCGATTGTCCATTCATCCAGTAATAATAATCAACATCTACAACTATTTTTTTTACTTTATTATCCTTGCATACAGACTTTAAAACATAATACATATCATCAACCGTTTCACCAGGAATACCCATATTAAATGAATTCACTCCCAGCTTTTCGTCTATACTGCTTGTATCTATACTGCATCTTGTATGGGATGCTCCAAGAATTATTGTATCATATCCTTTATCCGTTCCTGCATTTTCAGCTTTAACCTGGTTAAATATGAACCTTATATATCCACTTTCTGCAAACAGATAGTCACATACACATATAACTGCCGCAAGCACACATATAAATATTACGCATCTAATGTGTGGCCATAACTTTTTCATACCACGCCTCGTTTCCTTTATTTGTTAGTTTTATATTCATTACAAAGCATTACAGCTGATTATATCATTGTCAGGCTTATTAATTGTTAACAATATGTTAACTCTTTTTGAATTTCCTGCGAAACCTTCTAACAAACATAAAATAAAAGCTGAATCTTTAACCATCGTTTTTAAGAATCAGCTTTTATTATTAATTACTTATATTTTATGTTACCACAGAAACCTGTTTAGCAGTTTACTGTACAGGAGCTGCTGTTTCTGCATTGTTAGCAGCTGTTGTTCCTGACGTTTCTGCTGCACCGGTTGTTCCTGATGTAGTACCTGTCGTTGTACCGGTTGTTGTTTCTGTTGTATTGCTCTTGTCTGGTGCAGTAGTTTCAGACTCTCCTTTTTTCTTTTCAACCCTGATTGTTATATCCTTCGTTTTAGTGTCACCCGACTTATATGTTGTAGCAAATGCAACATTCATATCACATGCACCATTAATTCCTGGGATATTTGCTGTACTTGTGTACTGCCATATATTATATCCAAAGTTAAGATCTGGAACTTCATCACCATCTTCATACAATCTGTTACTTGGACTGTTATAATACTTATAGAAATACCATGCAAGCCATACATTATACTTTGATGTAAGTTTGTTTGTGTGAACCTTATTTACCCAGTCATTCTTACTCATATATATCATAGGCTGGTATCCATGGCTCTTTACTGTATCGCAGAACGCTTCACATATGCTTGTAAGCTCATCTTTGTTAAGTCTGTCACATGTTCTGTAGCCGCTTGATGTCTCCCAGTCGAAGGCTACAGGATATGTTATGTTATAGTCCTTTATAAGATTAAGAGTATATGATGCCTCTTCATATGCCTCCTGGACACTTAATGCCTGTGAGAAGAAGTATACTCCTACCTTGATGCCATTAGCTGTTGCCTGCTCTATATTGTATCTGAAATAATTGTCCTCATACAGATTACCATCATCACCTATAGATCTTCCGGCTACCTTAATCATGGCAAACTTATAACCAGCATCTGCAACAGCACCCCAGTCAATTCCGCCAGCATCGTTCTGCCAGTGTGACACATCAATTCCGTTGACTGTTTCTGTTACTGTCATGCCTGGTGCTGTATATTCATAATGAACCTTGTAGTTTCCTGCATTCTCAAGTGTAACCTTTATATCCTCAGGATTACCACCATAATTCTTAACCTCATCACCTGTCATCGAAGCAACCACATTACCCGCTTCATCTGTTATAGTAAATCCAATAGGTGCTGATGAATTATAAAGCTCATCAATCCTTACGCCAGCAAGTGGTGCATATTCCTCGCCTGCTGTAACTGTTTTATCAGGATTATCAACTATAATATCATAATCCTTTGCTGTATCGTTCACTTTACTGTTACCTGAATCAGGTTCGTCAACTTCTACATCGCCGCCTATTTCAGTTGTCGAGTCATCTTCTTTAATCTTATCTGCAAGGTCCTCTTCTGGTATAAGCTCAACCGGCTTATCTGCACTTATGACTATTTTCTTACCATCATATTCAAACTCAAGTGATGAATCTGTTTCTATCACCTCTGTTTCTGTTTCCTCTTCCGCCTCAGTCTGTGCTGTAGTTTCCTCTGTAACTTCTTCAACTGTAGCCATAACTATAGTCTGCATAGTTTCTTCCTGTGCCGTTTCCACACCAGCCACTGTATCAGCCTTTGAGTGATTTCCAAGCACTACTGCAACAACAATACCTGTAACAGCCACTGCACATACCACCCCTGCTGCTGACAGGCAGACAACCTTATGAAGTGAAACGAATTCTTTTAGTTTGTTTAATAGTTCTTTTGCTTTATTCACTTTTCATTCCTCTTTTTCGTATTCTGTATATAATGTCTATCAAGCATCATCCACAGCCTTATATCATATTATAGCGATTCCAGGGTCAAAAGATATTCTACACATGATATTCACCATATACACCTCTAGTCTACAATTAACATATTTTAGCACATGCACTTACACTTTTCAATTAGTGTTTAATTAATTATTGCAATTGTAACATTAAGATATGCGGCAAATGTGACCCATAACAGATATGGAACCATAAGCCATGCTGCGGCCCTGTTAACATGAAAGAAACGCCATATTGTAAATATTATAAGCACCCACAAAAGCATCAGCCATATAAAAGCCAGCCATAATGCTTTAAACTTAAAAAATATTACAGACCAGCCTATATTCACAAAAAGCTGTACTCCATATAATACAAGAGCTTCTGTCCTTTCATCATCCCTTGTTTCACACACTATATATGAGGCTATCCCCATAAGTACAAAAAGTATTGTCCATACAACAGGAAAAAGCTGACCTGGTGGCGAGAGTATGGGCTTATTAAGATTTTTATACATCTCCATTGAATTCCCAGTAAGAAGCCAGGATATAACACCTGCTCCCAGACTCACAACCAACGCCAATATCAGCCTTTTCCAATTAATTCCTTTATTTGCTGTCATAAACCTTCTCCAATCTGCTGCATATGCTTTTATACATAGCTGCATTTATAATCTAGGATTATAGTTTATGTAAAGATATAATAATTATTCATAAATACATACAAAACCATTGTCAACATATATTCTGTCTTACTATTCTTTTACAGACGTTCTTCTGCCTTATCAAGTGCCGCTGCCACAACAGCATCCATATCATAATACTTATATTCGCCAAGTCTTCCGCCAAATATAACTCCATCCAGTTCTTCTGCAAGCTTCTTATATTCAGCATAAAGCAAACTGTTCTTCTCATCATTGACAGGATAATAAGGGTCATCCCCCGGCTTCCATTCAGAACTGTACTCCCTGCTTATAACTGTTTTAGGCAGCTCATTGCCATTCTCATCCTTACCGAACTCAAACCATTTGTGTTCTATTATTCTTGTATAAGGACTCTTTTCATCAGTATAATTAACCGCTGCATTGCCCTGGTAGTTAGGCATATCCAGCACTTCTGTTTCAAAACGTACACTTCTGTACTCAAGTGTCCCAAGCTTATAGCCAAAATATTCATCTATCGGTCCTGTATACACAACATTTGATGCAAGCTTATCCAGCTCTTCTTTTTCTTTAAGATAATCTGTGGACAGTCTTACCTCTATTCCATCAAGCATATTTTCAACCATTCTTGTATATCCACCTATTGGAATACCCTGATAAAGTGCATTAAAATAATTATTATCAAATGTAAATCTAACTGGAAGTCTTTTTATAATAAATGCAGGGAGCTCTGTGCAAGGTCTTCCCCACTGCTTCATTGTATAGCCCTTTATAAGCTTCTCATATATATCTGTTCCAACAAGGCTTATTGCCTGTTCTTCAAGATTGTGCGGATTACTTATGCCTGCTGCCTGTTTCTGTTTTTCTATCATCTTACGTGCTTCATCTGGTGTAACAACACCCCACATTTTATTAAATGTATACATGTTAAATGGAAGTGAATATAGCTCACCATTATAATTAGCCACAGGTGAATTCGTAAATCTGTTGAATTCTGTGAATCTGTTAAGATATTCCCATACCCTTTTATTATTAGTGTGGAATATATGGGCTCCATACCTATGTACATTTATTTCCTCTATCTTTTCTGTATATACGTTACCTGCTATGTGATCTCTTTTATCTATTACAAGTACTTTTTTTCCGGCATCTGCTGCCTGTCTTGCAAATACTGCGCCGTACAGACCGGCACCAACTACTAAATAATCATATTTCTTCATCATTGTATACCTCTTTTTATTTTCTGATACCTGTCACAATCTATCTGGTAGTGTTATTCTATCATATCCTTGTATTCCCGAAAAGACATTCTTCGTTTCCCTTGCTTTATTCCACTTTATCACGTTACCAAAAGATTGCATTTCTTTATCAGACATATTATACTATTTAAATAACGAATTCGTACAATTAGAGGTGATATGATTATGCATAAAGAATTTTTAATGGGAAATGCAGCAATTGCCCTCGGTGCAGTTGCTGCCGGAGTTAATGTCGTAGCCGGTTATCCCGGAACCCCTTCTACGGAAGTTCTGGAAACTATAGCAAAACACCGGCCGGATGATGTGTATGTGGAATGGTCCGTGAACGAAAAAGCTGCCATGGAACTGGCTGCCGGAGCTTCTTATGCCGGTGCAAGATCCATGGTAACCATGAAGCAGGTCGGATTAAATGTTGCTTCCGATCCGCTGATGAGTCTCGAGTACGTCGGGATCAAAGGCGGAATGGTCATTCTCGTAGCAGATGATCCGGGTCCGATTTCTTCTCAGACAGAGCAGGATACCAGACATTTTTCCAGATTTTCCAAGCTGCCTTGCTTTGACCCATCTTCGGCACAGGAAGCTTATGAGATGATCCAGGAAGCTTTTGAATATTCAGAAAAATACGGTACTCCGGTATTCTTACGTCCAACCACACGTGTCTGTCACGGCTACGCGTCTATCATGGTAAAAGATGAGACAGAATATACCCACCACCAGCCGGAAGGTTTTATCAAAGATTCCAAACGCTGGGTTATCTTTCCTAGATTATCTTTCATG
>OOBM01000417.1_pt1 | contig 32801 bp, 30 predicted proteins | sample 1671581 | NCBI WGS metagenome assembly OOBM01 (sample SAMN06348171, study PRJEB24527) | human gut metagenome
CTGGCCGCTGCCCCAACAACGACTCCCTGTTTCCGCCACTGGCGGCGGTCGTCGTTGTTGCCCCTACTGAGGGGAGCCTCTGGCGAAGAGATTGGGCTTTGCGGTATGCCAAGGCCTCTCCTCGATAGGAGAGGTGGCAATGCGAAGCATTGACGGAGAGGTTTTTTAAGAAATTTCAAAAAAGCACTTGACAACTCCGCGCATTTGCGGTAAAATAATCATGCTGTTTTTGAGACAGCAGGTGCTGGAGTCCAGCGTAAGGCTATGCCGCCTGCCGAGAAACGTGCGTAAAGTTGTTTTATGCCTCTTTCTCGGACTATGTGCGGGAAAGAGGCTTTTTTCGTTGCTCACCAGCTTTCGATATAAGTTTTTGAAACGAGGTGAAACCGAATGCCCAGTGCAAAGATTCTTTCTGAGAAGCAGGCTTACGTCGCTGATCTGAAGGCAAAGTTTGAGAGTGCGGTTTCCGGCTGCGTCGTCGCTTACGGCGGCATCAACGTCGAGAACGACACCAAGCTCCGTAAGGAGCTGCGTGAGGCAGGCGTCGATTACATGGTCGTGAAGAACACCATGCTGCGTCTGGCTGTCAAGGGTACTTCTCTGGAGACCCTGGCTGAGCAGTTCAAGGGCGATACCGCTATCGCTTTTGCTCACGAGGAAGACCCCATGTCCGCTGCCCGCATCCTGTGCAAGTACCAGGACGGCGATAAGTCCAAGAAGTTCGTCGTGAAGGCTGGCTTCATGGAAGGCAAGGTCATGGACGCTGCCGAGACCAACGCCATCGCAAAGCTGCCCAACCGCGAAGGCATGCTGTCCATGTTTGCAGGCGCCCTCACCAGCACTCTGTCTGGTCTGGCTGTTGCAATGCAGGCTTATGCCGACAAGCAGGAGGAGCCCGCTGCCTGATGGCCGCGTGACCGCTGCTTAAAAATCATCTGAAATCAACAAACAAACCATTTATATTGGAGGGTTACTACTATGGCTTCTGAGAAGATTACTGCCATCATCGACTCCGTCAAGGAGCTGTCCGTTCTGGAGCTGAAGGAGCTCATCGACGCATACTGCGAAGAGTTCGGCGTTTCTGCTGTTGCTGCTGCTGCTCCCGCTGCTGCTGGCGCTGCTGCTGCCGCTGAGGAAGAGAAGACCGAGTTCGACGTCATCCTGGCTGAGGCTGGCGCTACCAAGATGCAGGTCATCAAGCTGGTGAAGGAGATCACCGGTCTGGGCCTGAAGGAAGCTAAGGCTATCGTCGATGGCGCTCCCAAGGCTGTCAAGGAGAAGGTCTCCAAGGCTGAGGCTGACGACATCAAGAAGAAGCTGGAAGAGGCTGGCGCTAAGGTTGAGGTTAAGTAATTTAACCCCTTCTCTTACCGTTCTTTCTTGAACATCAAGAGGTCTGTACCGCGAGGTGCAGACCTCTTTTTTATGCCCCGGAACTGTGCTATACTGGTTGCAACAGGAGGAACGGCAGGGCTGCAACACCTCTGCCGCACAAGAGAGTTATGGAATACCGCAACTGGAACAACAAACCGCTCCGCACTTCCCTGCTGGGCTACGGATGCATGCGCTTTCCCACCCGGGCAGACGGCAGCATCGACGAGCCCCGGGCCGAAGCCCTGCTCAACACCGCAAAGGCCGCCGGTGTGAACTACTTTGACACGGCCTACCCCTACCACAACGGCCAGAGCGAGCCCTTTGTGGGCCGGGTCATTGCCAAATGGGAGCGCAGCAGCTTCTACCTGGCCACCAAAATGCCGCTGTGGACCTGCAAGAGCCTTGCCGATGCTCAGCGCATCTTTGAAGAGCAGCTCCAGCGGCTGGGGGTGGAGTACATCGACTTTTATCTGCTGCACTCGCTGCACAAAGCCCGGTACGAGCAGGCCAAGGAACTGGGCATCGTGGACTGGCTGTGGGAGCAAAAGGCCGCCGGACGCATCCGGAATTTCGGCTTTTCCTGCCACGACAACGCCGCCGGTTTTGAGGCCATCCTGCGGGATCAGCCCTGGGATTTCTGCCAGCTGCAGTACAACTATCTGGACCGGGACGACCGCGCCGAAGAGATCAGTGGTGACCGGGGCTACCAGCTCACCGAGGAATGCGGCGTGCCGTTGATCATCATGGAGCCCATCAAGGGCGGCACCCTGGCCGCTCTGCCCGCAGACGCCGCCGCGCCGCTGCGTGCCCTGCACCCGGACGCCAGTGATGCTTCCTGGGCGCTGCGCTGGGTGGCCGGACACCCCAACGTGCATGTGGTGCTCTCCGGCATGAGTGCCGAGGAGCAGCTGGCAGACAATCTGACCACCTTTGACCACTTTGTCCCTCTCTCCCCTGCTGAGGATGCAGCTGTGGAACAGGCGGCTGCCGTGCTGCACAGCCGCATCAAGATCGGCTGCACCGGATGCCGCTACTGCATGCCCTGCCCCATGGGGGTGGACATCCCGGATAATTTCAGCATCTGGAACCGTCTGGGCATGTTCCAGCAGCCGGAAGCAGTCAAAAAGCAGTGGACCGAGCGCTTCCCGGACAGCGAGAAGGCCCTGCACTGTGTGCGCTGCGGCAAATGCGAGACCGTGTGTCCCCAGAAGCTGTCCATCCGTGCATCGCTGGCCCGCCTGCAGGAGGAACTGGACGCACTGTAACACAAAAAAGATCCCGCGCCGGATGACGCGGGATCTTTTTTGCATTCAAATGTTTACCACAGACGGATGACCTTGATGACGCCCTCTGCCTTGTCGCGGGCCAGCTCCAGATGGTGCTGCAGGGAGTCTGCCGCGCGGTCCCAGTCGCCGGCCAGAGCCGCATCCAGAATTTCCAGATGCTCCTCACAGGTCTGCTCCTGATTGATCATGCTCACCTTGCCGGTCATGATGCGGAAGCGGGTGTTCAGGCCGGTAATGCGGTCGTAGGCGCTGCGCAGATACTTGTTGGGCAGGGTGCTCATGAGCAGCTCATGGAACCCGTCGTCCGACTCACAGAAGTCGGAGATGCGCTCCGGGTGATGCATGAGCTCGGTGTAGTTTTCCAGCGCTTCCCGCGGGATGCGGTCGCCATAAGTACGCAGGGCATAAGGCTCCACCAGCAGACGCATCTCAAACATGCTGTGCACATCTTCTTCGGTGATGCCGGAAACCATCAGGCCCTTTTTGGGCAGGATGGTGATCAGGCCCTCCTGCTCCAGACGGCCCAGTGCATCCCGCATGGGGGTGCGGCTGATGTTGCCCATTTCCGCGCAGAGTTTCTGCTCATTCAGAAACTCGTTGGGCCGGTACTCACAGTTCAGGATCTTGGTTTTCAGGTATTGATAAGCCTGCAGCTTCAGGCTCGGCTTGGACTGGGTTTCCATTTCTTTCATAGGCGGTCGTACTCCTAAAATTTTCCATACAAATGCGGCAGCCTGTTCGCGGCCTGCCGCCCGGCTTCTTCCTCGGGCATCGTCTTGTATCCCGTCTGCCATCCAACATTTCTCACTAATATATTATTTCACACAAGTGTATTTTTTACAAGAGTTTTGAGAAAACTTTGGTGTGTTTTCCGTTTTGACCAAAGATTTTGCGTCATTTTCGCCAATTGTGACAAGAAATTTTGTGCTTGTCACCAAATTCGGGCTGGCTGGGCCTTCCTTTTTGCATCCCACACAAAAATATGCTACAATAGGTCAAAACAGTTCTCATTCAGAAAGGAAGCGTTCTTTTTCCATGGCACGGAGCGACGGCTACAATACCAAGACCCGCCAGCTGATTTTGGATTATCTCATCAACAACCGGCAGCACGCAGTCAGTGCCTCCAACATTCTGGAGCATCTGGAGGAGCAGGGTGCCAGCCCTAACCCCACCACCGTGTACCGCTACCTCGACAAGCTGGCCGGGGAGCAGCGCATCATGAAATATGTGGCCGACAAGGGCGAGAAGGCCGTGTTCCAGTATGTGGACGAAGGCCGCCACTGCCGGGAGCACCTGCACCTGAAGTGCGTGCAGTGCGGCCGCATCTACCATCTGGACTGCCACTTCATGGACGAAGTGCGGGCCCATCTGATGGCCGAGCACGGCTTTACCCTGCAGTGCGAGGGCAGCGTTTTGTACGGATTGTGCCGCCACTGCGCACAAAATGCCCCGCAGCCGGAGCAAACCGCACAAAAATGTTCCTGCTGTGTTGACACAGGCAAAAAGCCGTGATACAATGCAGGCAGAAAAAGCGTTGAACGGGAAAAGTAAGGTTTCAAGGTTCTTTTGCAGAGAGCGCAGGCCGGTGGAAGCTGCGCAGAGAACGAAGCCCGAATGAACACCCGTGAGCTTCCCCCTGAACCCGCCGGGCGCGGCAGTAGGGGCAGACGTGCGCCGCTCGTTATCGCGGCAGTGCTTTCAACGGGGAGAGCGCACAAAAGTGACTGGCATACTCTGTGTGCCGGTAATTTAGGTGGCACCACGGATACGGCAGCATATTCGTCCTAGCAAAACGGGATGAATGCGCTGCCGTATTTTTTTATTCACCAAGGAAAAAAGAGGGGTAAGAAATATGTGTTGTGTGATGGGCTACACCGGGCACGATCTGAGTGCCGCCAAGTTCAAAGAATATCTGCTGCGCACCGTGATGCGCGGCCCGGACGACCAGCGGGTGGTGGAAGGCCCCTTTGGCCTGATGGGCTTTGGCCGTCTGGCCATCATGGGTCTGACGCCGGAGGGCATGCAGCCGTTCTACCGCGGTGCCGACTGCGTGGTGTGCAACGGCGAACTGTACGGCTTCCGGTTTGAGAAGGAGATCCTCAAACGCCGGGGCTACAAGTTCCAGTCCGACTGCGACTGCGAGATCCTGCTGCCGCTGTACTACGAGTACGGTCTGGACATGTTCCGCCACATGGACTCCGAGTTCGCACTGATCCTGTACGATTCCCGCAAGGACCGGCTCATTGCCGCCCGCGACCCCATCGGCATCCGGCCGCTGTTCTACGGCTACTCCAAGTCCAGCCACCAGATCGCTTTTGCATCCGAGATGCAGAACCTGATCGGCTGGTGCGATGACATCCGTCCCTTCCCCATTGGCAGCTACTACTGCGACGGCCGCTTCGTGCGCTATGAGGACATTGCCGACGTGCCCGCTCCCATGCAGGATGACATGGACACCGTGCTGATCAACATCCGCGAAAAGCTGATCGCCGGTGTGGAAAAGCGTCTGGACGCCGATGCCCCGGTGGGCTTCCTGCTCTCCGGCGGCCTGGACTCCTCGCTGGTGTGCGCCATCGCCGCCAAGAAGCTGGGCAAGCCCATCCGCACCTTTGCCATCGGCATGGATACCGATGCCATCGACCTGAAATATGCCCGTCAGACCGCCGATTATCTGGGCAGCGAGCACCACGAGATCATCATCAACCGCGACATCGTGCTGCAGAACCTGGAAGAGGTCATCCGCCTGCTGGGCACCTGGGACATCACCACCATCCGCGCCAGCATGGGCATGTATCTGCTGTGCAAGGCCATCCACGAGCAGACCAACGTCCGCGTCCTTCTGACGGGCGAGATCTCCGATGAGCTGTTCGGCTACAAGTACACCGACTATGCCCCCACCGCCGACGCCTTCCAGCAGGAGAGCCAGAAGCGCATCCGCGAGCTTTCTATGTACGATGTCCTCCGCGCCGACCGCTGCATCTCCTCCAACAGCATTGAGGCCCGTGTGCCCTTCGGTGATCTGGACTTCGTCCGCTACGTGATGGCCATTGACCCCGAAAAGAAGCTGAACAGCTACGGCAAGGGCAAGTACCTGCTGCGCAAAGCCTTCGAGGGCGACTGGCTGCCGCCGGAGATCCTGTGGCGTGAAAAGGCCGCCTTCTCCGACGCCGTGGGCCACAGCATGGTAGACGACATCAAGGAGTATACCGAGAGCCTTTACACCGACGAGGAGTTCCAGCTCCGCCGGGCAAACTATTCGGCCCACTGCATGCCGTTCACCAAGGAGAGCCTGTTCTACCGCGAGATCTTCGAGAAATACTACCACGACCAGAGCCGCACCATCGTGGACTTCTGGATGCCCAACAAGGCATGGCCCGGCTGCAACGTCAACGACCCCTCCGCCCGTGTGCTGGCAAACTACGGCGCATCGGGGGTGTGATTTTTTATTTTTGCTCTAGATGCAACAATTTTGCATCTAGAGTTTTTTTTGTGCAAACAAATAAGTTCAAAGAATTTTAGCAAATTCTAACAAGATTGATTTCAAAAAACAGCGGCCGCTTTCCAATTTGGAAAACTGCCGCTGTTTTGCTTTTTCTGCGTCTTGCACATCTGCTCCCAACATGCTACGCATTGTGCAGAAGGAAGCGTTCCCCAGCACTTTGCTGGAACGTCAAGTCGCTTTTTGTTGTGCTAAGGCGTCCCGGAATTCCTTCCATAGGCCGCTGCGCCCGGTCAAACGGTCCGCTGTTTCCTCGCCGAAGGTGAGTTTCAGCTTTTGATAGGCTTCCCGCAGATTGACCGGCCGGGACGTGGTGTTATGTGCATCCGATGCTACCACATCAATGACACCGCTGCTCAGCCAGCGTTCCACCCGCCGCCGCTTCCAAAAGCTGCCCGGCTCCAGCACCGTGGAACCGTTCATCTGGCAGGCCACAGGATACCGGGCCTTCAGCTTTTCCAGCAGGCCCCGCGATTCCAGGCAGCGGTAGCGCTCCACATGGGCCATCAGAATGGAGTAGCCGCACACAGCCACTTCTTCCAGCCCATTTTCCAGCTCTTTGGCGGAAGTCTGCGGTAAAAACTCCATCAGCACCCAGTCTGTACCGGCCAGCGTGGGCAGGCCGTTTTCTCTGGCTGCATCCCGCAGCATGGGGTTGTACAGCAGCTCCGCACCGGGGTACAGCCGCAATCCATACCCCTGCCGTTGACAATAGGCCTGCGCTGCATCCAGGTGGCGCTGGTAGCGCTCCTGTGGAAAGGCCTCCAGGCCCGGTGTCGCGTGGGTGGTGGCTACCAATGTGGTGATGCCGTTGGCGGCAGCTGCGTCCAGCATCGCCCGCATCTGTTCTTCCGTGCGGGCACCATCGTCCACTCCATAGACCACATGCGTATGCAGATCTAAAAACTGTTCTGTCATGGGTTCAGCTCTTCTTTTCTTCTGCCTCTTTTTCGTAGGCCTTGTAATAACTGGAATAATGCGATTTGTAATAATACTTCTTGTTGGCAAAGCCCTCGTAATCCACCTGATTGAGGATGGTGCCGAGGATGGGGCAGCCCGTTTGTTCCAACTGGTTTTTTGCGTCGATCAGCTCCTGCCGGTGGACCTGATTGTAGCTCACCACCAGCAGAATGCCATCGCAGACCTTGGCGATCTCCGCAGCATCAATGACCACACCCACCGGAGCCGCATCCACGATCACGTAATCGTACCGCTCTGCCAGTCCACCCAGCAGGTTCTGAAACCGCTCAGAGCTCAGCAGCGGGATGGGATTCAGCAGTTCGTGGCCCATAGGGATAAAGTCCATGCCCGGAACGTTGGTGTGGAACAGGACTTCCTCCTTTTCGGCAATGCCGGCCAGATAGTGAGACAGGCCCTGCTTTTTGGAATCCGGCGCAAACTGCACCCCATAAACAGTGGTGATCATGCTCCGCCGCAGGTCTGTATCCACCAGGACCACCCGCTTGCCTCGCTCTGCCAGCTTCCGGCACAGCGTAATGCTGGTAAAGCTCTTGCCCTCGGATGCGTGGGAACTGGTAAGCATGATCTTTTTGATATCCCGACCCAAAAAGGAGACATTGGTGGAAAGGGTGTTGAAGGCCTCATTGACCGGGTAGCTCAACTGGGGAAGTTTTCGAAATTCAAGTCTGTTCACAGCGTTTTCCCTCCCGGCAGCTTCAGGCCGATCTGCTTGTCTGCCCTCTGGTGTTTTGGCTCATCGCTCTTTTCCAGCGGGATCACCGCCATCGTCACCAGGCCGGTGTATTTCTTGATGTCCTCCGTCGTCTTGTAGGTGTCATCCAGCAATGTGATCACAACAACGACGCCTGCACTGACCACAAAGCCCAGCAATGCTCCCAGCAGGATGCTTTTGGTCTTGTTCGGGCTGACCGGCTCCGTAGGAACCAGTGCTGTGGACATGATAGAGATCTTGTCCGTTGCCATCTTTTTGGCAATGTAGTCCTGCACCACGGTAACATACTCATTGGCGATGTCTGCTGCTTCCTGCGCAGACTCCGACGTCACGGTGATCTCCACCATCCGGGTGTTGGAGGCATTGGTCACAGAGAGCATCTTATCCAGCTGGCTGTAGGTATAGGGCAGGTCCAGGTTGGAGATCACCTTCTCCTGCACCTCCCACATATGAAAGACTTGGATATAGTCATCGGTCAGGGCCGTGCCGATCTGGAGATCGGAGATGTTGATGTCCGAGTCTTTCTGGCTGATGACGTAAATGGTAGACGACGCCTGATACTTGGGCGTCACAAAAAACAGCACCCCAATGGCTGCGATCAGGGCGCAGGCCACAGTCGCTGCTGCGATCTCCCGCCACTTTCCCAGCAGCGCATAAAGCAGCTCCAGGAGGTCAATGGTCTCCTCGTCTCCATTGCCGGGCTGGGGCGAATTCACCTTATTGGGGGGTGGCATTTGGTATTCTGACATAGTTTTGTTCTCCCTTTGATTTATTCTGAAGCAGAAAGAAAGCAGTGGCAGCAAATGCCACTGCCTTCTGTAAACCTACAAAAGGTACTTTCTCAAACTCAGACCTTTGCAGTCTTCTTGGTCGCGACCACGGAACGCCTCCTGGCGTTCCATGCGGCTGGCGTTGGTCCCATCTCCGACCGTCATCCGGCTGCGGACAAAGGTCTCGGCCTGGTCCCCATGCAGCGTCAGGGTCGTGCCCTTGGTCATTGCAGGGTCTATGGAGGAGAAATCATCCTCCAATGTCACGGTGACACCGCCTGCCAGATCGTTCAGCTCCGAGATGCCATCCATGTTCATGGCCACGTAAAAATCAATGGACTCTCCCAGCAGAAGACCTTCCACTGCCTCACGGGCATACTCGCAGCTTTCCTCCTTGCCATCGCCGAAGCCATGCGCAAGGCTGATCTGCATCTCTTTGGTGCCGATGGGGCTGCCAAGGTAGCCCAGCACGGTGCATTCTGTCATGGTATCCCGGTCGATCTTCAACTGACGGATGACCTGGCGTTCCGGATCGATGACGATCAGCCGCTGGAAATCTCCCTGGCCGCCTTGGTAAGCGCCCTCGCTCTCCACAGCACTGTCATGGTCCACGCCCATCACAAGGATGGAGGTCAGCCCCTCCCGGCGCTGGTATGTGACGCCGTTGTACTCCTGCGTTTCCACCGCTTCCGTCTGGGTCAGATCCCCGCGTGCTTCTTCAACGCTCCTGGTCTCCAGCCAGCGTCCCCCTGCATACAGGATCACACCCAGCAGAAGGATACCTGCCGCAATGACCAGGATCAGCCACTTTGCTTTTCCTGCCTGGTCATATCGTTTCAAAAAGTTTTTCCCCTCCTCAGGGTACAATGACATCCGAGGTATAAAGCCTCTCTCATAAGATACCATCTTTTATAGCCGTCTGTCAATGTTTTCCTCCATGTTTTTTCATTTTTATCCCCCCCCCCCGCAAAAATATGAAACGCATACAAAAATCATTTTCTTTATGATTTATATCCATCATTCTGAGTTTTTTTGCATCGGGAGATCCTTATGAAATGCTGTTTCTGGCACAACAAAGGAGCGCCCCCGCACGAAGTAGCTTCTGTGCGGAGACGCTCCTTGTTATTCCCTTATTTGTTGCTCAGGCATCCGAGCGGGAGAAGGCATTCTTCATAGTGCAGCTCAGTTCAAAGAGGACCTTGTCCAGCGTATCGGCGGCGCGGGCCTTCAGCTCTCTGGCGATGGCCTCGTTGGCCTCCGTGCGCAGGGCGGCACGGCGGGCCGGGTCGGCCTCCTGGGCCTGTTTTTCGTCGTAGGCGTTCAGCAGGGCGCGTGTGGCGGAGAGGACGCCCTCCTCGTAGCGCTCGACATGGAAGATGGACTTGCCGTAAGCGGCATCGGCCATGGCAGCGATCATCCGGCTGACCCAGTAGAAGCTCTCGGTGGAGACTTCGCCAGTGGTGCAGGCGAGGTAGGCCGGGGTGGTGTCCACATTGGCATAGAACGGCACCATCGTGTTGAAGGCGTTGGACGCATAGGCGATCCACTCCACCGTGCGGAACTCCTCCGGCAGATCCGGGCGCATCTGGGTCAGCGCCATGAAGCTGTTGCGGTTGATGCCGATCGTACGGTAGGCACCCTTGCTCTTCGGGTCGCCATAGGCGGCATACGGGTCATACGGTGTGCCCTGATAGTGCGAAGACAGCAGGTATTTCACGTCTTCCGGTGTGATCTTCCGCTCCGGGACCATGCACCAGAGCAGGTCGTCCGAATGCGGGGTATAGTCTGCATCGGGGCCTTCCCAGACCCAGGTGTTGGGGTTCAGATACCGCAGCATGAACCAGGCGCGCGGTGTGTTATACACATGGTCGGCGTCGTCGTGGCTGCCGAAGGCATCGCGCGGGTTGAAGCTGCCGTCCAGCGAGAGGTCGAGGTGGTGCTTGTCCACAAAGGCCTTCAGGTCGTCCGAGCACATGTAGTTTTCCTGTGCGCCGCAGGCGTCGGCAAAGTCGAAGCTGTCGATGCCGAGCTGGTTGGGCATCACGACATAGCTGTCGTCCGGCACACGGCGAGCCATCCAGTGGTGGCCGCCGATGGTCTCCAGCCACCAGATCTCGTTCACATCCTGAAACGCGATGCCGTTCATCTCATAGGTGCCGTACGCCCGGAGCAGCTCGCCCAGGCGCACCACGCCCTCGCGGGCCGTGCGGATATAAGGCAACACGAGGCAGACGATGTCCTCCTCGCCAATGCCGCCGGGCACTTCCGGCCGTTCCCCTTTGGCGGGCTGGTACACCACCAGCGGATCTGCACCCAGAACGCGCGGGTTGGACGTGATGGTCTCGGTAGCCGTCATGCCCACATGGGCCGCATTGACACCCGCTGCCGCCCAGATGCCCTCGCCTTCCACCGCGTTGGGCATGGCCGTCATCCGCAGCGCATGGCCGGGCAGCGGCACCTCCACATGGGAGATCACCGACCGATAGACGGCCGGGTGCTCCTCCGGCTGCACGACCACGAACTTTTTGGCCGTGAAATGCCCCGAACCCGAATCGTCGTTGCGGGCGACCATGGTGGAGCCATCGTATGATGCGTTTTTGCCGACTAAAATTGTAGTACAAGCCATTGTTCTGTCCTCCGAAATTGTTTCCTTGTCTTTTCGGTTTGCCGAGGCTATTGTAAGCCTTTTTGGGGGAAAAGGCAAGATTTTTTGAGAAGGGAGCGTGGAAGTACGATTTATGGGACATAACAGAATTTATACTGAAATTATAGGAAGGATGCCAATTGACAACAACTTCCATTTCTCGTATGGTAACGGTATCCTATCGTTCAGGAGGGCTCTCTTATGAAGCTGCTCGCGCACATCAGTGATGACAAGACCCGCACACAGACCATCGAAGAACACCTGATCAGCACGGCTGCACTGGCCGGAAACTTTGCCGCAGCGTTTGGCGCACAAGCAGAAGCAGCGTATACCGCCCTGCTTCATGACATCGGAAAATATAGCGCTGGTTTCCAGCAACGCTTGCAGGGAGGCCCGCCCGTTGACCACTCCACTGCTGGAGCCAAGGCCGCGATCCAGGACGGAAACATTCCCGCCGCGCTGGCCATTGCCGGACATCACAGTGGCATCCCCGACCTCGGAAATCCGCATGATACTGCCGACGAAAGCACATTGGTCGGCCGCTCCAAGCGGCGGATCGAAGATTGCTCCCAGTGGAAACAGGAGATCTCCCCTGCCAAAGCCGCTCTGCCGCCGTGGCTGCTCCGCCAGCCGGACAACCTGACCATGGCCTTTTTCACCCGGATGCTCTACTCCAGCCTGGTCGATGCCGATTTCATCGACACCGAGACCTTCATGGACGGTAAAGCAGCCCCGCGTGGGATGGGGGAACCACTTTCCGCTCTGCTGGAAAAAGTCCGGGCACAGGCCAAACGCTACCTTGACAGCCCTGCCGCTTCCCCTGTCGCGCAGGAGCGGAACAAAGTACTGCGGGCCTGCATGGAACAGGGTACTCATGCACCACAGGGGCTTTATACGCTCACAGTTCCCACGGGCGGTGGCAAAACCTTCGCGTCCCTCGCCTTTGCGCTGGAACATGCTGTGGCACAAAAGCCGCAGATGGAGCGCATCATTTACGTCATCCCCTACACTTCCATTATCGACCAGACGGCGCAGACGTTCGCAGATCTTCTGGGAGAAGACAATGTGCTGGCCCACTTTTCCGGTGTAGACTACAAGCTGACCGAAAAAGACGACCTGACACCTGCTCAGTACCGGAAACTGCTTTCCAGCGAAAACTGGGACGCTCCCATCGTGGTGACGACCGCTGTGCAGTTCTTCGAATCCCTCTACGCCAACCGCAGCAGCCGGTGCCGCAAACTGCACAACATTGCCAACAGTGTCATTCTTTTTGATGAAGCACAGACGTTCCCTACCGATTACCTGAAGCCCTGCGTTTCCGCCATCGCACAGCTGGTCCAGCACTACCACACTACCGCCGTTCTCTGCACCGCAACGCAGCCCGCCTTGACGCCGCTGCTTCAGGAGCTTGCCCCTGGCCTGACCGCAAAAGAACTCAGCCCCGACCCGGCTCACCTCTATGAAGTCCTTCGCCGCGTGACCCGGCAAGATCTGGGCACCCTCTCCGCTGAGGCCCTCTGCGCACAGCTTTCGTCTGCCGAACAGGTGCTCTGTGTGGTCAACCGGCGCAAGACCGCCCAGGATCTGTTTGCACAGCTCCCCGCCGAAGGCAGCTACTGCCTGACCACCTTCCTCTGTGCCGCTGACCGCCGCCGACAGTTGGACGAGATCCGCCAACGGCTCAAGGCGGGGCTTCCCTGCCGGGTCGTCTCCACCTCCTTGATCGAAGCAGGCGTCGATGTGGACTTTCCGCTCGCCTACCGTGAAACCGCGGGGCTGGACTCCCTGCTCCAGACCGCCGGGCGCTGCAACCGGGAGGGCAGACGCGACCCGAAAAAAAGCATCGTTGCTTCTTTCCAGCTGGAAGGTCTGGCACCGCTCCCCATGCTTTCGCAGAATGTCAACGCCATGAATGCCACCGAGCGGGCCTACGACCTGCTCGACACACCGGATGCCATTCACAGCTATTTTGAATCCTTCTATCGCACCCGTGCAACACTTGACAAACAGAACATTCTGGACGCTTTTCAGCATGGTATCAAGGGATGTCAGTTTCCCTTTGCACAGGTTGCCGGAAAGTTCCACCTCATTGATAACCACACTTACACGATCTATCTTCCCATTGAGGAAGGTGCCGACCTCTGCGCATCGCTTCGCGGCGGACACATCAGCCGTGCTCAGCTCCGCCGCCTGGGCATTTACAGCGTAGAATGCTATGAAAAGCAGTTCCGTTCGCTGGACGCCGCCGGTGCATTGGAACGTTCTCCGGATTTCCCCGATGATTCCGCCATCCTCGCTGATCCAGACTTGTACAGCCGCAAGACCGGCCTTTCGATGGAGATCGAAGAAGGTAGGGCGATCATCCTCTGAAAAGGAAAAAGCAGCAGAGCACGCGACTCCACTGCTTTTCCCTCTAGGCTTTACAAATCTCCTAAATATTTCAATCCACATTCCCATCAGTTTCTTCAAAACTGGCAGAATGACCAAATTTATTATAGTAGATTTTACTATGTACCGCAAGGTTTTTGCAGAAAGTCCTTGATTTCCATTTTTACCCATGTTATAATCAGGGCCAGAAGATATAATTTACATATCTCTTAAATGAAATCGAGACAAAGAGGTGGTTGCAATGGGCAAATTCGATGTTCGCCTGAAAGTCCGACAACCGTTTGAAAGGAGGTGATGCGCATGTCCATGCGCATTGAAGTCTGGGGACCCTATGGATGCTTCTCCCGGCCCGAAATGAAGACCGAACGTGTCAGTTACGACATCATCACGCCGTCGGCCGCAAGAGGGCTCGTTGAAGCGATCTACTGGCACCCTGGCCTGAAGTACCACATTGACCGCATCTACTTATTGAGTCCCATCCAGTTCACCAACATCCGGCGAAACGAGGTCCGCTCCACCCTGCTGGCTTCCGCAGCACTGTCTGCCGCCAAGGGAGGAACGCCGCCGGTGCTCTACACCAGCCAGGACATCCAGCAGCGCGCCGCTATGGTCCTACAGGACGTCCACTATGTCATCGAGTGTCACTTCACCATGACCGACAAGGCAGCCCCCGGCGACAACCCCGGAAAATTCCAGGATATCCTTCGCCGCCGTTTGAGCAAAGGCCAGTGCTATCATCAGCCCTGCTTTGGCTGCCGCGAGTTCCCTGCCAACTTCCGGGAGTGGCCCGGCGGCGACATTCCTGCACTGGAAGAAGCCACGCAGGACCTCGGATTCATGCTGTATGATCTGGATTATTCTGACCCGGCCAACATCCGCTCGCAGTTCTTCCGGGCAAAGCTGGTCAACGGGGTGATGGATTGCCGGGATGTGGAGGTGTTCACATGATCTTACAGGCATTGACTGCTTATTATGAGCAGCTGCTCCGCACCGGACAGATCTCAGCCCCCGGCTGGGAGAATCAGTTCAAGGTCAGCTACTGGCTCCGCATCAACGCGGAAGGCCAGCTCATCGACCTCGTGGACTGCCGCCAGATGGTTCCGCGCGGCAAAAAAGAAGTGCTCGCCCCGCGGGAAATGGCAGTTCCTGCCCATGTCAAACGAGCTTCCGGCATTGCTGCAAATTTTCTGTGCGACAATTCCACCTATCTGCTGGGTGCAGACGAAAAAGGCAAGCCGGAGCGCTCCATCCAGTGCTTCGAAGCCTGTGCAAAGCTGCACCATGCCATTCTGGATGGGGTTGATTCCCCTGCGGCCAGAGCGGTCCTTGCGTTTTTTGACCATTGGAAGCCCGAAGAAGCATCGGCCCACCCGTTACTGGCTGACCGCTGGAAGGATATCACCGGAAACGCCAACCTTCTGTTCGACTATGAAGGGCCGGAGGGCAGCATCCTGTCCACTGAAGATGAAGCGATCCGAGCGGCATGGCAGCAGCACTACAGCAGCGCTTCGCCCGACGCTCCGCTGGTCCAGTGTCTCGTGACCGGCCAGCAGGCCCCAGCCGCCCGGCTGCATCCCTCCATCAAGGGTGTTCCCGGCGCACAGAGCTCCGGAGCCGCGCTCGTTTCCTTCAACGCCCCGGCATTTTGTTCCTATGGGCACGAGCAGGGCGAGAATGCCCCTGTCAGCGAATATGCCGCCTTTGCTTACACCACTGCATTGAACACGCTGCTGGCCGACCGGGATCATTGCCGTATCCTCGGCGATACCGCTGTGGTCTGCTGGGCCGAAAACGCGTCCCCCAGCTATTCCTCCCTCGGCATGATGGCCCTGTTCGGCATCCCGGAAAACCATGGCCTTACCGAAGACGACCTGAGCAAAGCGCTGGACAACCTTGCCAAAGGGCAGCCCTGCAGCTGGATGGGAGAGAATCTGCAGCCCGGCCAGCACTTTTATGTGCTGGGGCTCTCGCCCAACGCGGCACGTATTTCGGTACGGTTCTTTCTGCGTGACACCTTCCAGGTATTTGCACAGCGGCTGCAGCGGTATGCAGAGGATATCACTGTGATCCACCCCGCTTTTGACAAGCGTGAGACCCTCTCCGTCTGGTCGCTGGTCCAGGAGACTGTCAACCAGAACTCGCGTGATAAAAAACCTTCGCCGCAGCTTGCAGGTGATGTTCTGCGCTCTATTCTGACGGGCACCCCCTATCCAGCTACACTTCTGAATGGAGCGGAACTGCGGATACGCGCCGAACAAACGATCACACGCGGCCGGGCGGCCATCATCCGGGCTTATTACCGCCGCCATCCCCATCCACAGGTTCCAAAGGAGGTTTTGGATATGCCTGAATTGAATGTAGCATGCAACAATATCCCCTATACTCTTGGCCGGATGTTCTCGCTATACGAACAGATCCAGCTGGCTGCGGCCAAGGCAAATTCTTCCAACATCAATGCCACCATCAAGGACCGCTATTTTAATGCGGCTTCTTCGAATCCCAGCCAGGTCTTCAACCTTCTGGGCAAACTTTCCGTCAGCCACCTTCGGGTCCTGCGCCGCAGCGATCCAAAGTTGGCCGGTTTTCTGCAAGGCCAGTTGGAAGAACTTTCCATCCGCGTCGGCACATCCTATCCCCCCCATCTTGACCCCGCCAGCCAGGGTTCGTTCCAGTTGGGTTATTACTATCAGAATCAGGCCCGCTTCCAGAAGAAAGCCCCCGCTGATTCCACTGAGAATGTTTGAATTATAAGGAGGAACTGACATGTCTGAGCCTATCAAAAACCGCTATGATTTTGTGATCCTGTTCGATGTTGAAAACGGCAACCCAAACGGTGACCCCGACGCAGGCAACATGCCCCGCATCGACCCGGAAACCGGCTACGGTCTCGTGACCGATGTCTGCCTGAAGCGGAAGATTCGCAACTATGTGGAGACGGTCAAGGAAAATGACGAAAATTACCGCATTTACATCAAGGATACCGTCCCTCTGAACCGCAGCGACGCCGACGCCATCAAAGCTCTTGGCATCAGCGAGGACCTCAAGGCCTCCAAGAAGAGTGACCCGGACATTGATCGCCGTCTGCGCAATTACATGTGTGAGCACTACTACGATATCCGCACCTTTGGCGCTGTTATGACCACGTTTGTCAAAGGCGCGCTCAACTGCGGTCAGGTCCGCGGCCCGGTCCAGCTGAGCTTTGCGCGTTCGGTGGATACCATCATCCCGCAGGAAGTCACGATCACCCGCGTTGCCATCACCACGGAGGCCGATGCTGAGAAAAAGGGCACCGAAATGGGCCGCAAGTACATCGTCCCCTATGCCCTCTACCGTGCAGAAGGTTATGTTTCCGCCAATCTCGCCCGCAAGACCACCGGCTTCTCAGAAGATGACCTGCAGCTGCTGTGGGAGGCCATCCTGAACATGTTCGAGAACGATCACAGCGCTGCGCGCGGTAAAATGGCCGTGCGGGAGCTCATCGTCTTCAAGCATTCTTCGGAGCTTGGCAACGCCCCCGCATACAAGCTGTTCGATGCCGTGACCGTCCAGCGCAGAGACCCCACCACCCCGGCGCGCAGCTACCACGATTACACTGTCACCGTATCCGACGCCCTTCCGGAAGGAGTCACCTGCGAGAGGATGTCCTGATGTCCGCCCCGGACGATTACCTGTTGATGTCCGGCATCCAGCATTTTTGCTTCTGCCGTCGTCAGTGGGCGCTCATCCACCTCGAACAGCAATGGTCTGAGAACCTTCGCACTGTAGAGGGGCGGCTGGAGCACACCCGCTGCCATGATACCGCGCAGACCGAGCGGCGGGGCGATCTGCTCATCACGCGGGGGATGAAGGTCGTCAGCCACCGCCTGCGGCTCAGCGGAGACTGCGACGTTGTGGAATTCCGGGCGGACCCGGAGGGCATCCCGCTGCAGCACACCGAAGGCCGCTGGCGGCCCATGCCGGTGGAGTACAAACATGGCCGCGCCAAGGAGAACGACGCCGACCGGCTGCAGCTCTGTGCGCAGGCCATGGCTCTGGAAGAGATGCTGGCCTGTGATATCCCGCAGGCCGCGCTCTTCTACGAGGAAACACGGCGGCGGGAACTCGTCCCGCTGACGGACGCGCTGCGCCAAAAAACGCAGGCCATGGCCGACGAGATGAACCAGTATTTCGCCCGCGGCTACACTCCAAAAGTCAAGCCGGGAACCTTCTGCAACGCCTGCTCCCTTAAAGAGCTTTGCCTGCCCGCACTGTACAAACGCGCCGACCCCAGGGCCTACCTGAAAGCCTATCTGGACGAAGTGCAAGCGGAGGACACGCCATGAGACAGCTATTGACCCAGCTTTACGTCACTTCGGAAGACGCCTATCTTTCGCTCGACGGCGAAAATGTCGTGGTCAGCCGCCAGAAGACCGAGATCGGGCGGGTCCCGCTCCACACGCTGGAAGGGATCGTCTGCTTCAGCCGCTCCGGTGCCAGCCCGGCACTCATGGGCAAATGCGCGGCCAAGGGCATCGACCTCTGCTTTTTCAGCCCCTACGGCCAGTTTTTGGCGCGCACCGTCGGCGAAGAGCGCGGCAATGTCCTGCTGCGGCAGACCCAGTACCGCATCTCCGACAGCGAAGCGCTGAGCTGCCGCTATGCGCGGTACTTCATCCTTGGCAAAGTTTACAACGCCCGCTGGGTACTGGAACGCGCCACCCGCGACCACCCGCAGCGCGTACCCGTAGAGGAACTCAAACGCACGAGTGCCCAGCTTGCGGCGGCGCTCCCGCTCATTGAGCAGTGCGACGATCTCGACCAGCTGCGCGGTCTGGAAGGGGAAGCAGCGCAGCGCTACTTTGACTGCTTCGACTCCCTCATTTTACAGCAGCATGAAGCGTTTCCGTTCGTATCCCGAAACCGTCGGCCGCCGCTGGACAATGTGAACGCGCTGCTCTCCTTTGCCTATTCTCTGCTGGCCCGCGACTGCGCTTCCGCACTGAGCAGCGTCGGGCTGGACCCGTATGTCGGCTTCCTGCACCGCGCCCGTCCCGGACGCCGCAGTCTGGCGCTGGACCTTATGGAAGAGCTTCGCGCCGTTTACGCAGACCGGTTCGTGCTGTCCTGCATCAACCAGAAACTGCTGACAGCGAAGCACTTCCAGAAACAGGAGAATGGTGCTGTCCTCCTGACAGACGATGGCCGCCGCGCGTTTCTCAAAGCCTGGCAGACCAAAAAGCAGGAGCAGATCACCCATCCCTTCCTGAAAGAGAAACTGCCCTGGGGACTGGTGCCTTACGTGCAGGCGCTCCTTCTGGCGCGGACTCTGCGCGGTGATTTGGAACTGTATCCGCCATTCTTCTGGAAGTGAGGTTCGTCTATGCTGGTCCTGATCACTTACGATGTCAACACCGAGACCGCTGCTGGGCGCAAACGCCTGCGCAAAGTCGCCAAAAAGTGCGTGGACCACGGGCAGCGGGTGCAGAATTCTGTCTTCGAGTGCCTGCTGGACGCCGCGCAGTTTGCTGTTCTGAAGTCCGAGCTTGCCGCCCTCATCGACCCCGATCTGGACAGTCTGCGGTTTTATCAACTGGGCAACAACTATAAGACCAAGGTCGAGCATATCGGGGTGCATCCCCTGTTTGAATCCGGAGACGTGCTGATCTTCTAGCCCTCTCCCTCGGTGCGAATGGAAAGCACTCACCCTTTTTCCGTCTCCTTCGCACCATGTTTTCAAGCCGTTCTGTGCAGATCGCAGCTGTTTTTTCGGATGTTTTTGGACAAGCTCTTCCAAATCTGTGCAGATCGTTTTATAATGAAACAAAAGCGGAGATGTTTTTCTCCGTTTTTGCTGTCGCCCTCCTCGCGGAGGGCGTGGATAGAAATATCTGTGCAGCGTCTTCAACACTCACGTCGTCGGTCGCCCTCCTCGCGGAGGGCGTGGATAGAAATCGTTTTCCTTCCGGGTTTCATAGAGCCGGACATGTCGCCCTCCTCGCGGAGGGCGTGGATAGAAATAGTCGATGAGCTTGCAGCACGTTTGGGGAAAAAGTCGCCCTCCTCGCGGAGGGCGTGGATAGAAATAGGTCGTTCAGGATCTCGTCATAGCTGCGGGGCTGGTCGCCCTCCTCGCGGAGGGCGTGGATAGAAATGACAAAGCACCAACCAGACTGGAAGTCTTCGGTGCGGTCGCCCTCCTCGCGGAGGGCGTGGATAGAAATTCAACGGAATACCCGGTGAGGTCATAGACCTTCTGTCGCCCTCCTCGCGGAGGGCGTGGATAGAAATTCCATCTCGGCAATGTCCTCGGCGGTATTAGACTGTCGCCCTCCTCGCGGAGGGCGTGGATAGAAATTGGGAACAGGAGCTTTCCGGCATAAGCGAACGAGGTCGCCCTCCTCGCGGAGGGCGTGGATAGAAATTTTCGATGCCTCGGTCTCGTCGTCCATGTGGTCGGTCGCCCTCCTCGCGGAGGGCGTGGATAGAAATATGGTGAGGACGATGCAGCCATTCTGCTCAGCCTGTCGCCCTCCTCGCGGAGGGCGTGGATAGAAATGACAGTATCATCGGCGATCTGGCCGAATCCGTCACGTCGCCCTCCTCGCGGAGGGCGTGGATAGAAATAGCCTGTGCCTGACGGATGCCTTCATCGGCTCCTGTCGCCCTCCTCGCGGAGGGCGTGGATAGAAATCTGTATGCGGCGTTTGAAATACCATGAGCGGTACGGTCGCCCTCCTCGCGGAGGGCGTGGATAGAAATCTCAGCGTAATACAGAGTCGAAACTCCGAGCGAGCGTCGCCCTCCTCGCGGAGGGCGTGGATAGAAATTTCTATATCACTCAGATTACCAACGCGGATTGGACCGTCGCCCTCCTCGCGGAGGGCGTGGATAGAAATCGTCGATTACCGACCGAATCGCCGCAGCGGGCAACGTCGCCCTCCTCGCGGAGGGCGTGGATAGAAATAGGAATCTGCCGCCGCCCTCGGTGTGCTGGCCAAGTCGCCCTCCTCGCGGAGGGCGTGGATAGAAATGCCAGACCGACCCAGCCGTCCGTTTTGTATGCTTGTCGCCCTCCTCGCGGAGGGCGTGGATAGAAATTCCCACCACGCCACGAGGGAAGCGACGACGTTGGTCGCCCTCCTCGCGGAGGGCGTGGATAGAAATCAATCTTTTGAGCCGATCGGAATAACGACCGATGGTCGCCCTCCTCGCGGAGGGCGTGGATAGAAATGACCGAGGACGTCGCCGATGTCGGCCACCAACCCAGTCGCCCTCCTCGCGGAGGGCGTGGATAGAAATACCATCATGCGGGACGACAGCGCGAAGAACCGTTGGTCGCCCTCCTCGCGGAGGGCGTGGATAGAAATGTATCGAGGTCGAGGATAAACTGCGAGAAGCTGCCGTCGCCCTCCTCGCGGAGGGCGTGGATAGAAATTACTGCACCGACATGAACAATCTGAACGGTATAGTCGCCCTCCTCGCGGAGGGCGTGGATAGAAATATCTTGAGCAACTTGACGACCAGAGCGTGCTTGTCGTCGCCCTCCTCGCGGAGGGCGTGGATAGAAATAATTTCTGCTTGATGGCCGAAATAACGGAGCCGACCGTCGCCCTCCTCGCGGAGGGCGTGGATAGAAATACCCATGAAAGCGCATTACGATGGGCTGACGTGGTCGCCCTCCTCGCGGAGGGCGTGGATAGAAATTAGTTGCCTGTGAGGAATCGCAGGAAGTCTGTAGTCGCCCTCCTCGCGGAGGGCGTGGATAGAAATTTCTATATCACGCAGATCACCAACGCGGACTGGACAGTCGCCCTCCTCGCGGAGGGCGTGGATAGAAATATTAGTACATTTAACATCAAATTCAACAGACACATGTCGCCCTCCTCGCGGAGGGCGTGGATAGAAATCATTACACGGATGTGGCTGCATCCCAGAGTGACAGGTCGCCCTCCTCGCGGAGGGCGTGGATAGAAATCCTGCGCTGGACCACGCTGCCTGACTATCAAGCAGTCGCCCTCCTCGCGGAGGGCGTGGATAGAAATAGCTTCCACTCCAGCGCCGCCTTGCCGGTAAAGCGTCGCCCTCCTCACGGAGGGCGTGGATAGAAATCCGCATTGCCATGACGTGACCGCAGAGCATCCCAGTCGCCCTCCTCACGGAGGGCGTGGATAGAAATTTGACCGCCCGGAAAACGTGGCGTAGCCTATGCTGTCGCCCTCCTCGCGGAGGGCGTGGATAGAAATAGTCTCCCAGCTTCTTGTCGTTGTCCTCCCCCGCCGTCGCCCTTCTCACGGAGGGCGTGGATAGAAATTGCCGGGTGCGTCTCTGCCCGATGTGTCAATGGAGGTCGCCCTCCTCACGGAGGGCGTGGATAGAAATGACTACGGCGGCACCCCCGGCTTCTGGCGGCTGAACGTCGCCCTCCTCGCGGAGGGCGTGGATAGAAATGCGTTCCAGTGCGGAAATACGGTCGTCCAGCTTGGTCGCCCTCCTCGCGGAGGGCGTGGATAGAAATATCGTGGCCATCGACCAGTTTGATTTTCTAGAATGTCGTCCTCCTCGCGGAGAGCATACATCAAATCCTCTCTCCATCCGGCTGCACTCACTATCCTTTTTGCAGGCCGGTCATCGGTTCGGCGGGCAACAGCCTTTTTCCATGCAAACCAGCGGCGGGACCGCGTTCTGCGAGCCCGCCGCTGGTCTTTTTTCGTGTCGGCTCTCTTTTACAGGCACCCACCGTGCAGACGGCGGAAGATGCCGCCCGCCGGGGTGAGCACATTGGCCATCTCATTTTCCTGCACGACAGCGGACAGATACCCGCTGTGGCAGTGATAACGCAGCAGGCCGACCCGGCTGAGCTATGCTGCAAAGTGCATCTTTTAAGATGACAATTTCCTTGTCATCTCGGCTTCGCTCGAATCTTATAGCTAAAGCATTTTCTACTCCACCAGCGGAGCTGGTGGTTGTCGCTCGCTCAAGCTACCCAAAACAAAAGCAAAAGGCGGCGTGACCCGTTGTATGGGCCATGCCGCCTTTTGCTTGTTCTATTATAAAAATCTGAAGTCCAATTGTCAATGTTTCGGCATCCTTTTTATCAAACTTCCTGCTTTATGGAAACACCGCAGTGTTCCGCCCGGCCCGCTTCAGGGCTCGTTTGCCTGCAGCACACAGGCACAATACCCCGGTTCGGGCTGATAACAGTGGATGGTCAGGTATTTGTCCACCTCCGGGCTGTAATCGTGGAGGGTATGCTTCGTACCGTTCAGCGCCACATCTGCATAGGACACCAGCCACTTTTTGTCCCCATTGGGGAACACCTTGTAAAACGAGCGGTCCAGCATTTCCTCCACCGGCACACCTTCGATATTGGCCATTTCCGCATTGCAATAGCGGAAGATGAAATCCACGCCGTGTCCGTCCTCATTGAAGACCAGCTCGATGACGCAGAACGCCAGCGGCATATCATCCAGCAGGCTGCATTTTTCCAGCAGGCTCATGCTCATGGGGCGAGGCTTCGTGTCGGACAGCCCGATCTCCATGCGCAGGCGGCGGTGGCTGCTCAGGCCGCGCTTGCGTCCCTGAAACGTGCGGCCGTCCGACATGGTATAAACGCCATCGTTGCCGATGTTTACGATCTGGCTGCGGTTCACTGCGATCCCCTTGCTGATGTTCAGGAACTGATCTTCCGGCAGAACAGACAGGACGCCGTGCATCGGCGCATACAGCGCGGCTTCCCCGCCGTCCATGCGGTGAAGGACCGTTTTCCGGTCGCTGCGGTAAAGATATAAAATGTTTTCCGGGCAGAGATTGTGTTTTTGCATCCATCGATTCAGGTCGCTCATTGCAGTGCTCCTTTGTCAGTTGATGACTTTAGTATAACATACTGCTGTGCATCGGACAAGGAGGATTCAAAAAAAGCACAATTCAATGGAGCTTTCGACAATAATCTGAGGTGCTTTTTGTTGAAACTCACGTTTTTGGCGTATCGTGCATAGAAAGTGTTGACTTCCCGGCATTCTTTTCGTATGATGAACACAGAACACCGAATGGTTATTCCCATAAGGCGCATATGCCTAAAACAAAAAGCATAACAGGAGGTTTCATGTTATGAAAATGACCCGCCGGAAATTTCTGAACGTTTCCACTGCGGCTGCGGTGGTCTGCGCAGCTACACTTTTGCCTGTAGAGAAAGCCGCCGCAGCACAGCAGACGATGGCGGCGCAGGAACTTCTGGAACAGGCGTATCTGTACGCCTTTCCACTGGTTCTGTTGGATGCGACCCGAAAGGTTTCAACCAACGCAGAAACACCGAACGATACCCGTGCGCCGATCAACCAGTTCATCCATTCGGAAAAGCTGGCAGACGCCGCATTTCGCACAGTCGTCACGCCGAATGTGGATACTGCATCAATGACCGGTCTGTCTTGAATCGAAATGCAGACGGTTCTGTTGATGTCACACTTTCCCATGTGATGCCGGAAAACACGGAGAACTGGCTTCCCATCGGAGAGACTGAATTTCATCTCTTCCTGCGCATCTATAAGCCCGACTGGAATGCCCTGCGCGGCTGGCAGCCGCCCACGGTTTGTGTAAAATCAACCCAGATGTAAGGGAGGCAAACTACGATGAAGATGACCCGCAGAAACTTTATTTCCGCTTCGGCAGCTGCAGCTTTGGCCTGCGGCGCATCCCTGACTGCGCATGCAGCAGGCAGCACCGATGAAAACGGTCTGAACTTTATCACAGACATTTTCAAGGACTCCACCCAACCGGGCGAGATCGAAGAGGCAACGGCTATCACGGCAGAAAAGAACGCCGCATGGTATGAAGCGCTGGATTTTTCCGACCGGCGGGAGTTTGCCAACGCAGAGCGCGGCTGGCTGGACAACGCGGAAGGCAGGATCATTGATGGTGATGATAACAGATCTGCATGGGATCTGCAGAGCTACGGCGATCTGAACCGGGACGCGCCGGACACCGTCAATCCGAGCCTGTGGCGGAACACGCAGCTGAACGCCAAGGCCGGTCTGTTTGAAGTGTGCGACGGCATCTATCAGGTGCGCGGCTTCGATATGGCCAATACGACCTTTATCCGCACCGACCATGGCTGGATCGTGTTTGACGTGCTGATGTGCAGGGAAAACATGAAAGCCGCCAAGGAACTGATGGAAAACCGCTTCGGCCCGCTGGAGATCAAGGCCGTACTGTACAGCCACTCTCATGTGGATCACTTCGGCGGCGTGGAGGGTATCATCGACCGCGCACAGGCAGCAGATGCGAGCCTTTCGCTCCAAGACCAGCTGGCTTCCGGCAAGGTCCCTGTGCTTGCACCGGCGGGCTTTCTGAAGCACGCCATCCGCGAGAATGTCTACGCGGGCATCGCCATGGCGCGGCGCGCACAGTTCCAATACGGCACGGTGCTTGACAAGGGCGAAAAGGGTGCGCTGAGCGTGGGCATCGGCATGGGACAGTCCACCGGTACGGTGTCCCTCATCGCTCCTACCTACGAGATCGGGGAAGATGTTCCGAAACTGACCATCGACGGGCTGGAGATCGAGTTCCAGCTGACCCCCGGCACCGAAGCCCCCGTCGAAATGAACGCCTATTTCCCGAAATACCGCGCCCTCTGGATGGCGGAAAACTGCACCGGCACCCTGCACAACCTCTACACCCTGCGCGGCGCAGAGGTGCGCGATGCCAACGAGTGGGCAAAGTATATCATCGAGGCCGACCAGCGCTTCTGCGATAAGACCGACGTGGTGTTCCAGAGCCACAACTGGCCGCATTGGGGCGAGGAGATCCATGAGTATCTGCTGAACACAGCCGCCATCTATAAGTTCATCCACGACCAGACCCTGCATTACATGAACCAGGGGTATACCTCGAATGAGATCTCGGCGATGCTGACCCTGCCCAAAAAACTGGAAAAGGTCTGGTACACCCGGCCGTATTACGGCACACTGGCACACAATTCCAAGGCCGTTTACCAGAAATATCTGGGCTGGTACGATGCCAACCCGGTCAACCTGAACCCGCTCCCGCCCAGCGATACCGCCAGGAAGCTGGTAGAATATCTGGGCAGCACAGAGCTGGTGCTCTGCAAAGCGAAAAAAGACTACGAAAAGGGCGAGTATCAATGGGTAGCGCAGATCACCAAAGAACTGGTCTACGCCGACCCGTCCAATCAGAAAGCACGCAATCTGTGTGCAGATGCACTGGAACAGCTTGGCTATCAGGCAGAGTCCGGCGCGTGGCGCAATGCCTATCTGATGGGTGCCGCCGAGCTGCGCAAGGGCAACCTGTCCAAACTGGCGCGCTCAGCCAATGGACTGACCGCGACAATGGGCGAGATGACCATCGCCATGCTGCTGGATTACATCGCTATTATGACCGATGCCAATGCCGCCCAGAACGATGATCTGACTCTGAATCTGACGGTGACAGATGTGAATGAACAGTTCTATGTAACCCGTAAGAATGGCATCCTGCTGTCTTACCCCGGCGAGAACCATCCGGATGTGCAGGCTTCCGTCACCTGCAAGCGTCTGCAGCTCTTTGCCTTGATGACAGGTCAGCAGGCCGGGCAGGTACAGATCAGCGGCGATGCCACCGTTCTGAAGCGCCTGCTGGCGTATGCCTCCAAGTTCGAGAAGACGTTCAATGTGATCGAACCGTAAAAACTGACTGCAAACAAAAAACGACAGGAGCTGTTTTCTGCGGCTCCTGTCGCTTTTTGTTTCCTGTGCGCGTTCGCGTGAACGCGCAGCTTGCCTTCTGGGACTCCCCCTTCGGGAAGATGATCTTACAATAGGCCGCTGGAGTATGCCCAGCTTGTGCTGGGTGGGAAGATTGCGCAAGCAAATACGCTTATTCCTCCTTCCCTTCCAGCCTGTTTTTATATCCTTCGCCCCATGCCCGCATGGCATCCAGAACCGGTTTCAAACTATATCCCAATTCGGTCAGAGTATATTCCACCCGGGGCGGCACTTCAGCATAGACCTTCCGGGTCAGCAATCCGCTTTCCTCCATCTGCCGCAGCTGAGCGGTCAAAACCTTCTGGGTCACATGGCCGATGGACTTTTTCAGTTCTCCAAAACGCTTTGTGCCCAGCATCAGATCCCGGAGGATCAGCACCTTCCATTTATCGCTGATGAGGGTCAGGGTGGTCTCCACCGGGCAGGCCGGGAGTTCTTTGAGGATTTCCTTTTCCATAATTACCTCCAAGGGAATTTCAAGTGGTCATCGTGCCAGATGCACGGATACTACAAACCGCTTTATGGCATCATTATAGCTTTCAACAGCAAAAAAAGCAAGCAGCATCGCAATAGTATCTTTCCGGTAACTACACCACAATATTGTGCGTACTTCACAAGCCGCACAAAGCGCACTACAATAAAGCTGTCAGAAAAAAACAATGTATGGAGGTACATCCCATGAATAAAGTCGTAGAATTTCTGAACACAAACCCGGTGCAGTATCTGGCCACCGTAGGCCGTGACGGCAAGGCCAAGTGCCGCCCCTTCATGTTTGCCGGTGAGCTGGACGGCAAGCTGTGGTTCTGCACCAACAACCAGAAGGATGTTTACAAGGACCTGCAGGCAAACCCCAACATCGAGATCTCCGTTTCCAGCCCGGAGTACGCATGGCTCCGTCTGCATGGCAAGGCTGTGTTTGAAAACAACATGACCGCCAAGGAGATGTGCATCGCAAACCCCATCGTGAAGAGCCAGTACGGCGAGGCTGCCAACCCCATCTTTGAGGTGTTCTATCTGGAGGATGTCCACGGCATCATTGCAGACTTCTCCGGCAACCCTCCCTACGAGTTCTGATCTGAAAAAACAGCGCAGCAGTCTTCTGAACGGGTAGACTGCTGCGTTTTTGTAGAAAGGTTTTGAAAGGCAGGGGAACACCATGAACCAGAGTGAGCGGCGAATGAGCCTCATTCGGGTGCTTTTGAAAGAACACCCGGAGTATCGGGGACTGCGGATACCGGCAGACGCAGACACCCAGTGGCAGCTTCTGCGGGGCTTGCTGAATATCCGTGAACCACGGCGTATCGGCACAGACTTTCTGCAAATACAGGATGCGTACCTGCAAGAGGAAACCGCCGCAAAAGGCATCACCGATGCGGCTGACCTGATGCCCCTGCAGCCGGGGCTGTACCTCTGGCAGGGGGACATTACCACCCTGAAATGTGATGCCATCGTCAACGCTGCCAACAGCGACATGACCGGCTGCTACTGCCCGAACCACAGCTGTATCGACAACGCCATCCACACCTATGCCGGGGTGCAGCTGCGTCTTGCCTGTGCGGAGATCATAGACAGGCAGGGACACCCGGAACCCACCGGACAGGCAAAGATCACGGCTGCATTTGATCTGCCCTGCCGCTATGTGCTGCACACCGTCGGCCCGATCATCAACGGGCGCGTGACAAAAGCAGACAAGGAACTGCTGTCCTCGTGCTACCGTTCCTGTCTGGAGCTGGCGGCAGAAAAGGGGCTGGAAAGTGTGGCGTTCTGCTGCATTTCCACCGGAGAGTTTCACTTTCCAAACCAGCTTGCAGCAGAGATTGCGGTGCAGACTGTGAAAGAGTTCCTGCAAACACCCACAAGCATCAAAAAGGTGATCTTCAATGTTTTCAAAGATATGGACAAAAAAATCTACGAACGACTGCTCCGGACCGATTGATACGCTGCGGCAGGTTCTGCGCCATGCCGATGCAGTGGTCATTGGTGCAGGTGCAGGGCTTTCTACCTCGGCAGGTTTTGCCTATGACGGGGAACGGTTCCGGGAATATTTTTCCGATTTTGCGGCAAAGTACGGCATCCGGGATATGTACTCCGGCGGCTTTTATCCATATTCTTCGCCGGAAGAGCACTGGGCTTACTGGAGCCGCTATATTTACATCAACCGTTATCAGGACGCGCCCAAGCCGGTGTATCAAGACCTGTTTTCTCTTGTGAAAGACAAGGACTACTTTGTGCTGACCACCAATGTTGACCACTGTTTTCAGAAAGCAGGCTTTGACAAAAAGCGTCTGTTCTACACGCAGGGGGATTACGGTCTGTTCCAGTGCTCCGAGCCCTGCTGTCAGGAAACGTATGACAACGATAAGCTTATCCGGCAGATGGTGGAAGCGCAGGGGTATATCGTTGCACCGGATGGTCAGCTGACCGTACCGGAGAATACCATCCTGAAAACTTATATCCCGTCCGAGCTTGTTCCCCACTGCCCGCACTGCGGCAGACCCATGAGCATGAACCTTCGTGCAGACGATACCTTTGTGGAGGACGTGGGTTGGCACACTGCTGCCGACCGGTACAGCGAATTTCTGCGCCGCCACGAGGGACAGCGCATCCTCTTTCTGGAATTGGGGGTTGGCTACAACACCCCGGTCATCATCAAGTATCCGTTCTGGCGGATGACCGCTAAAAATCCAAACGCATTCTACGTCTGCATCAATCAGGGGCAGGCCATTTGCCCGCCGGAGATCGAGCGGCAGTCTGTCTGCATTCATGCAGATATTGGCGCTATGATAGCGCAATTGTGACCCACAAGAGGGCTGGCATCGTCCAGCCCTCTCTCTTTTTGCCAAAGTTTCCCTCGCTTTTTCTCGCACATTGCCGAAAGCAGCGCAATTCTCAACAACCTGTTTGCGATATGCAGTTTTTGGATGTTGCTTGTGCATTAAAAATGCAAATTGCGATAGTTTGATTTTTGAACTAAAAAATGAAATGCTGTCCCCTTCTCCACCGCAAAGCAGGTGTCTGCATGGGGCTTTGCGCCCCAGCTGTTGTCGCCGCCCACGCCGCGCTGGAAGGCAGCACAGCGCACGATGGTCTTATTGTCATCGCGAGGCAGTTCGTAGAGATGGCGGGCGTTTTCCAGTTCATGGGGCGTGTAGGGCAAGGCAGAGAAGGCCATGCCGTCCCCTGCAAAGCCGATGCCTATATTCAATCCGCTGCCGGTGAGCGTTGCGCTGTACACACCGGTGCGGCTGCCGCACTCCTGCGGGTAGACCGGGGTGTTCTGGGCAAAGTCCTGCCGGACGTTGTAGCTCCATGCGCCCATCTTGCCGCCTGCGGTGCGGTCGGCGGTGGTTTCCCGGGGGCCAAGACCCAAGTAGGAGACTTCTGTCAGCTCCCGGCGCAGCGGGAAGAGCAGCCCGAACTCCGGCAGCTCCATCTTTTCGCCCTGCCATGTCATCGTAATGTCGCAGCGGCCTGCGCCGTCGATGGCAAACTCAATGGGCAGCGTCTGCCCGCCCGGCAGGGTGTAGTTTGCGCGGACGGTGATGAACTCGCCCTTTGTTTCGGCGGTCAGGGCATCGCACCGGGCATAAAGGCCCGCAGTTTTCCAGAAGGCAAATTCAAACGGCTCTGCGCAGCCCTCGTCGTTGTTTGTGGGCGCACGCCAGAAGTTGGGGCGCACGGTATCGTCCAGCAGCTGCACGCCGTTATAGCGGATGGACACAAGCCCTTTGCCGCGGCCAAAGATGTACTCGAAACCCTCGCCCTTTACGCCGATGTTGCAGTCCATCTCCACCAGCTGCGGAGCGGGCAGGGTCAGCCGGGCGGCGGCGTGGTTGTGCCATACCTGCCCAAAGGCAGCTTCATAGCCCGCTGGGATGCCGGGCTTTGCAGCCCGCTGGATAGCGGCAACGGTCATGCAGGCAAACCCTGCTTCCGGCAGAGCGAACGGGAACGCAATGTGCACGGTTTTACCGGGTGCACAGTCCGCCCGGAGCACCGCGCGGCGCTCTGGCTTGCCGTTGACCGAGGATGCAAACACAAGGTCGTAGGCGCTCAGGTCGGTAAAGAGATTCCGGTTTTCCACCACCGCTTCGGTATCGGTGAGGGTGATCTTCAGGGGCGCATATGCCGCCTTGACTGCGTCCATCTTTGGGGTGTTGCGGCGGTCGGGCAGCACAAGACCGTCCACGCAGAATTCCCGGTCGGTGGGGCGGTCGCCAAAGTCGCCGCCGTAGGCAAAGCCGGGTCTGCCGTCCGGGTCGGTGACGGCGATGCCGTGGTCCATGTACTCCCAGATAAACCCGCCCTGATACATCGGCTCTTCGTAAGCATACTCGGTGTAATCGGTGATGCCGCCGCAGCTGTTGCCCATGGCGTGGCTGTACTCGCACATGATAAAGGGCTTTTCCGGGTGCTCCGCCAGAAACTTTTTAATGTCTGCCACCGGGGTGTACATCTGGCTTTCCATGTCGGAGGTGGCGGGGTACTCCCGGTCCCAGAAAATGCCCTCATAGTGCACAAGGCGGCTGGGGTCGGTGCGGCGGAAGTACTCGCTCATCTCCCACAGGGTCTTGCCGCCGTAGCTCTCGTTGCCGCAAGACCAGACGAGGATTGCAGGGTGGTTTTTGTCCCGCTCCAGCATGGCTTCGGCACGGGCCAGCACATTCTCCCGCCACTCCGGGCGCGCACCGGGCAGTGTCCACTCGTCCGAGCCATCCGCGCCCAGCTTCTGCCATGTGCCATGCGTTTCAAGGTTCGTTTCCCCAATGACATACAGGCCATATTCATCGCAGAGCTGTAAGAAATACGGGTCGTCCGGGTAGTGGCTGGTGCGCACAGCGTTGACGTTGTGGGCTTTCAGGTTTTTCACGTCCCACAGCATCTCTTCCCGGCTGACGGTGCGGCCGGTGCGGCAGCTCCACTCGTGGCGGTTGACACCTTTGAACACGATGCGCTGGCCGTTCAAAAGCATCTGGCGGTCCTTCCGTTCAAACTTCCGCAGACCGACTTTCATGCCGGTACGCTCCACGAGAGTACCCTCATTCAGCAGGGCAATTTCCGCCTCGTACAGGTTCGGCTGCTCAGCGCTCCACAGGGCGGGATCAGTCACCGCAAAGGTAAAGGAAACATCCTGCACGTCCTCCTCCACGTCTGGGTCAGACTCGCCCTTGCCGAACACCACGCCGCTGTCGTATTCCGCAGGCACACCCACCTCAGCAGACTGCTGCTGCCCATTGAACACCACCGACACCGTTCCCGCACCGCTGACCTTGCAGTCAAAGGTGACGGTGGCACTGGAAAAATCCAGGGCAAACTCCTGCTTCACAAAGGCATCTTCCAGATGCAGCTCAGGCTTTGTGAACAGCTCCACCGAGCGGAACAGACCACTCATACGCCAGAAATCCTGATCCTCCAGCCAGCTGCCGGAGGAAAAGCGGTACACCTGCACGGTCAGGGTGTTCTCGCCAGGATGGACGGCGGCGGTCATATCAAATTCGGCGGGGGTAAAGGTATCCTCGGTGTAGCCGATATAAACGCCGTTGCACCAGACGGCGGCGGCGCTGTCGGCACCATTCAGGCGCAGGTAGCAGCTCGCCCAGCTTTCCGGCAGGGTGAAACTGCGCTGATACTCCCCGATGGGGTTATAATCCTGCGGAATCTCGCCGGGGTGCAGCTTTTCGTGACCATCCCACGGGTACTGGGTGTTGACGTAATGGGGCGCGCCGTAGGGCTGACCGGGCTTTTGCAGGCTCTGCATCTGGATAAAGCCCGGCACGGTCAGGGTATCCCAGTCCGTAAAGGGCGCGGTCAGGTTTTCCGCGTAGCGGAAAGCCCACTCGCCATCCAAGCTGACAGTCAGGGGCATTTCCGGACTGGTCTGGTCTGCAAAATGGGCATGGAAGGGCAGGCGGTTCTGCTGAAAGATTTCCGGGTCGGCCAGCAGTGCCGGGGTAATGGGATCGTTCAAAGGCATACATGTCACCTCGCAGCATTCTCTGCTTTCATTATAGCACAGGATATAAGAAAAACAGCCGCACAAAAACGACTGTTTTTCTGGAGAGAAACGGCATCAGTCTGCTTCGTCAAGGATCTCAGTATCCAGAACAGTGCGTCCTTTGGCAATATGATATTTCACCGCAGGCAGGTGGACATTGGTAAAATACAGGCTGGTGTTGGGGTCGCAGCCGATGACTACCGCTTCGCCTCTGCCCGTCACAGTGCAGCGCAGTGCGTCGCAGCGGGCTTCGGCGGTGTTGTTTTCCACACCTTCGGCGTATCCCGGTGCAAAATTGGGCACGGCAAAGCCGCAGTCATAGGCTTCGCAATCGAAGCTGCTGTCAATTTCGTGATGGCGGCGGTGGCCGGTGGCCGTGGGGGTGATGGTAGTGGTCACCTCAATGCCGGGGAAGGGC
>OOBM01000455.1_pt1 | contig 31504 bp, 30 predicted proteins | sample 1671581 | NCBI WGS metagenome assembly OOBM01 (sample SAMN06348171, study PRJEB24527) | human gut metagenome
GATCTCCTTCGACTGCTCTTCCATGCCTTTCAAAAGAGCCGGCTTGTAATGAGCCACCTCTATTTGGTCAAACGGAGGCACCCCGAACGGTGTCGTATACTCCGCAAAAAACGGATTGGGTGTAGCGCCTTCCGCTACATCGCTTTTCTTTGAGGAGGAACAAGCTCCCAAAATAACCGCTAAACCTGCGGCCATAAGCGTTTTATTCATGCCATTGTTATATTAGAATTACAATGGACAAAGATAACGAAGTTTTGCGTTACAATTCTATTTCAAATTGTTATTATTTAGAATCCGGAAAAAGATTTTCACAATTCACACAAAAAAGATCCCCAAAGGGAGATCTTCCCTTCGGGGACCCAATATGCATTCATTCAATGTTCAATCGAATCGCTCTCTATACCGTCCTCGATATTTTCATTTTCGATCGTTTCTTGTAAATCTTGAATGTCATTAGACGTGTAATCATCCGACAATACCGAATTGGTAGACATGGTCTCATCGTGAAGATCATCGCTCTCATCCCATAACGTTTTCATTATATTCTCTGGCATATCTCTTATATTTTAAAGTTATATGCCTATTCAACAACCTCGACAAAGAAATTGTTGTTCCAATAAAAATAGTTCACTAATTTTAGCGAGATTAACGCAAGAAATAATATGAATCGAATTTGTAGTCTTTTTGGTATTCAGTATCCCATCATACAGGCGGGAATGGTTTGGTGTAGTGGTTGGCGGCTAGCTTCAGCGGTTAGTAACGCCGGTGGATTAGGATTGATCGGGGCAGGCTCCATGCACCCGGAAGTACTCCGGGAACATATCCGTAAATGCGAGGCGGCGACCGACAAGCCTTTTGGCGTGAACATCATGCTCATGCATCCGCAGGCAGATGAGTTTGCCAAGATCGTGGTGGAAGAGGGCGTGCCCGTTGTGACCACCGGTGCAGGCAACCCGGGCAAATATATCCCCGCGTGGAAAGCGGCAGGCATCAAGGTGATCCCGGTTGTCGCCGCCGCCGTGCTGGCAAAGCATCTGGAACCGCTGGGCATCGACGCCGTCATCGCTGAAGGCACCGAGAGCGGCGGCCATGTGGGCGAAATGACCACCATGGCGCTGGTGCCGCAGGTGGTGGATGCCGTAAATGTACCCGTCATTGCGGCTGGCGGCATCGCCGATGGCCGCCAGCTGGCAGCAGCTCTGGCTCTGGGTGCCTGCGGCGTGCAGGTAGGCACCTGCCTGCTGGTGAGCGAGGAGTGCCCCATCCATGAAAATTACAAAGCCGCCCTGCTCAAGGCCAAGGACAGCGATACCATCGTGACCGGCCGAAGCGTGGGTGCGCCGGTGCGAGTGCTGAAAAACCGCATGAGCCGCGAATATGTCCGGCAGGAAAACGCCGGTGCCGACAAGATGGAGCTGGAAAAGTACACCCTTGGCAGCCTGCGCCGCGCCGTGTTTGAGGGCGACACCACCACCGGAAGCCTGATGGCCGGTCAGGTGGCAGGCATGTTGCACGAGGTACGCCCGGTGGCAGATATTCTTGCAGACCTGTGGAACAGCGGGAGGCAGCGCATTGCCGCGCTGAGCACCGAATGCTGACCCTCGGCAGAAAGACCCTGTCTGTGCCCATCCTACAGGGCGGCATGGGTGTGGGCGTTTCCCTCGGCGGGCTGGCCGGTGCTGTTGCAGCCTGCGGCGGCATGGGGTGCATCTCCACAGCCGATGCAGGCTACCGGGAGCCGGACTTTGCCCGCGACCCGGCAAGCGCCAACCACCGTGCACTGACCGCCGAGATCCGGAAGGCGAAGGAGATCGCAAAGGGTGCCGGTATGGTAGCCATCAACGCCATGGTGGCAACGCAGGATTATGCGGCCGCGATCCGCACCGCTGTGGAAGCGGGCGTAGACGCGGTGGTGTCCGGCGCGGGCCTGCCGCTGGAGCTGCCCGGCATCGTGGGCACAACGGATGTTGCCATCGCGCCCATCGTTTCCAGCGGAAGAGCCGCAAAGCTCATCCTGCGCCGCTGGGCCAAAGAGTTTGGCCGCACCGCCGATTTTGTGGTGATCGAAGGCTGCAAGGCAGGCGGACACCTCGGCTTTGCCGAAGATGACCTGCTGGCAGGCAAATGCCAGACCCTCGATGACATTCTGCCCGAGGTGCTGGCCGAGGTAAAGCCCTTTGAAGCACAGTTTGGCCGCAGCATCCCCGTGTTTGTGGCAGGCGGCGTGTATACCGGTGCCGATATGGCCCACTTTACCGCAATGGGCGCTGCAGGCGTACAGCTTGCTACCCGCTTTATCACCACCTACGAGTGCGACGCATCCCAGGGCTACAAGGACGTTCTGCTGAACGCCCGGCCCGAGGATGTACGGATCATCCACAGTCCGGTGGGAATGCCGGGCCGTGCACTGAACACCCCGCTGGTGCAGGCGCTGGCAGAGGGGACCCGCTTCCCTCCCCGGCACTGTGCCCGCTGCCTGAAGACCTGCGACCCCGCCAAGGTGCCCTACTGCATCACCCACGCGCTCATCGAAGCCGTAAAGGGCAATGTGGAGGAGGGCCTGTTCTTCTGCGGGGCCAACGTGGGCAGGCTGGACCGAATGCGCACGGTACAGGAGCTGATGGATGAACTTGTGACCGAATGGAGGCAAAATCAATGAAGCTTGCCGTTTTATATGCCGGTCAGGGGGCACAGCACCCCGGCATGGGCAAAGAATTTTACGAAGGCTCTCCCGCGTTCCGGGCGGCATTTGACAGTGCAGAGCTGGACTTCGATCTGCACCGCGTCTGCTTTGAGGACCCGGACAGCCTTTTGAATCAGACCGAATACACCCAGCCCTGCATGGTGGCCTTTGCCTGCGGCGTGACCGCAGTGCTGGCCCAGCAGGGCGTGAAACCCGCTTATGTGGCCGGGCTTTCGCTGGGCGAATACTCCGCGCTGGAAGCTGCCGGGGTGTTCACCGCAAAGCAGGCCATCGAGCTGGCCGCTTACCGCGGCAAAGCCATGGCCGAAGCTGCAAAGGGCATCGACTGCGGCATGACCGCCGTGCTGAACCTTGACCGGCAGGCACTTACAGCCTGCTGTGAGCAGGCTGCAGAGCTGGGCTGCGTGCAGATCTGCAACTACAACTGCCCGGGTCAGCTGGTCATCGGCGGCGAGAAAGCCGCTGTGGACAAAGCCGCCGCACTGGCCAAAGAAGCCGGTGCCCGCCGCTGCATCCCGCTCAAGGTGAGCGGCCCGTTCCACACCCGCCTCATGGCCCCCGCCGGGGATGCACTGGCAAAGCGTTTTGCGTCTGAGCCCTTTGGCGAGATGCAGGTGCCGGTGCTGTTCAACTGCCTTGGCCATGAAAAAGCTGAGCAGGACAGCATCCCCGCCCTGCTCGTGAAGCAGGTGCAGAGCAGCGTTTACATGGAAGATACGCTCCACCGCCTCGGTGAGCTGGGCGTAGACCATATTCTGGAAGTCGGCCCGGGCAGTGCTCTGGCTGGCTTTGTGAAAAAGACCCTGCCCGGCATGGTCTGCGCTTCGGTGGAGACCCCGGAGCAGCTGAGCGCCGCACTGACAGCATGGAAGGAAGAGCTATGAGCGAAGAAACGATCATCCGCACCGCCGTTGTTACTGGCGGAAGCCGGGGCATTGGCCGGGCTGTGTGCATCCAGCTGGCAAAGCAGGGCTGCAATGTCGTGGTGAATTACTGCCACGGCGAAGCTGCAGCTGCCGAGACGGTGGCTCTGTGCAAGGCCGAAAACGCAGATGCCGTGGCTGTGCAGGCCGATGTTTCCACTGCCGAGGGCTGCAAAGCGCTCTTTGAACAGGCGGTGAACGCCTTTGGCCGGGTGGATATCCTTGTGAACAACGCGGGCATTACCCGCGATAATCTGATCCTGCGCATGAGCGAAGAGGACTTCGATGCAGTGCTGAACGCAAACCTCAAGGGTGCGTTCCTCTGCTGCAAGGAGGCCGCCCGCCGCATGGTGCGCCAGCGCTGGGGCCGCATCGTGAACCTTTCTAGTGTGGTGGCCCTACGGGGCAACGCCGGCCAGACCAATTACGCCGCCAGCAAGGCGGGCCTGATCGGCCTGACCAAAAGCCTTGCCCGCGAGCTGGCAAGCCGCAATGTGACCGTGAATGCGGTCGCACCGGGCTTTATCGAGACCGACATGACCGCCGCCCTGCCGGAAGCCGTCCGTGCCGAAATGACAAAGGGCATCCCCGCAGGCCGCGCAGGAAAGCCGGAGGATGTGGCAAATGCAGTGGCATTTTTTGCCGCAGAACAAAGCAGCTATCTCACCGGGCAGGTGCTCTGTGCAGACGGCGGCATGGCAATGTAAAAGGAGAAAACTCTCATGGAAAAACGCAGAGTCGTGATCACCGGCCTTGGCACCGTGAACCCGCTGGGCAACAACACCGCCGACAGCTGGGCCGCTGCCAAAGCAGGCAAATGCGGCATCGGCCCCATTACCCAGTTCGATACCACCGATTTTAAATGTAAGCTGGCAGGCGAGGTGAAGGGCTTTGACCCGGAAACCATCGTGGACAAAAAGGAAGCCCGCAAGATGGCCCGCTTTACCGTTCTGGCCCTTGCTGCCGCCGCTGAAGCAGTTGCAGACAGCGGTCTGGACACCGAAGCGGAAGCCAAACAGATCGGTGTCATCCTTTCCAGCGGCATCGGCGGTCTGCCCACCATTGAGGAGCAGCACACCCGTGGTGAAGAGAAGGGCATGGAAAAGGTAAGCCCCTATTTTGTGCCCATGTCCATTGCCAACATGGCGGCGGCACAGGTGGCCATCCGTTTTGGCCTGAAGGGCATGTGCACCTGCCCGGTGACGGCCTGCGCCGGCGGCACCAATGCCGTAGGCGATGCCTTCCACCGCATCCGTGACGGCTACGAGACCGCCATGGTCTGCGGCGGTGCAGAGAGCTGCATCAGCCCTCTGGGCATCGGCGGCTTTACCAGCATGAAAGCGCTTTCCACCGCGACCGATCCGGATGCAGCCAGCCTGCCCTTTGACGCACGGCGCGGCGGCTTCGTGATGGGCGAAGGCAGCGGTGTGCTGGTGCTGGAAGAGCTGGAGCACGCCAGAGCCCGGGGCGCACACATCTACGCCGAGGTGGTGGGCTACGGTGCCAACTGCGACGCCTACCACTTCACCGCCCCGGCTCCCGGCGGCGCGGGTGCCATCGACTGCATGAAGCAGACCCTGGCCGACGCCGGCATCGCCCCGGAACAGGTGGACCACATCAACGCCCACGGCACCGGCACCCATATGAACGACTCCTGCGAGACCGCTGCCATCCACGCGGTGTTCGGGGAGCACGCCAAGGAGCTGACCGTCGTGAGCACCAAGAGCATGACCGGCCACCTGCTGGGCGGCGCGGGCGGCGTGGAAGCCGTGTTCACGGCACTGGCCCTGCGGGACCAGTTTGCCCCGCCCACCATCCATTACGAGCAGCCCGACCCGGAGTGCGACCTGGACTATGTGCCGAACGTGGGCCGCGCCCAGAACATGACCTACGCACTGAGCAACAGTCTGGGCTTTGGCGGGCACAATGCCTGCATCGCCCTGCGCAGATGGGAGGAGTGAGCCATGGCCGAACCCCGTACCGTGCGCGAAACGCCCAACGCGCTGGCCAGTGAGCAGATCGCGGCGATCCTGCCCCACCGCTACCCCTTTGCCCTCGTGGACCGCATCCTGGACTACGAGCCGGGCCAGTGGGCCATCGGCCGCAAGTGCGTGAGCCGCAATGAAGAATTTTTCTGCGGGCACTTCCCCGGCCAGCCGGTGATGCCCGGCGTGCTCATTCTGGAAGCGCTGGCCCAGACCGGGGCCGTGGCCGCCCTCAGCCTGCCCGAAAACAAGGGCAAGCTGGCCCTGTTCGGCGGCATCAAAAATGCCCGCTTCCGCAAGCAGGTCACCCCCGGCGACGTGCTCACCCTGCACTGCGAGCTGGTGGAACAGCGCGGCCCGGTGGGCGTGGGCAAGGCCTCGGCCTATGTGGACGGCAAATGTGCCGCCACCGCAGAGCTGACCTTCGTGCTGACCGAAGCACAGTAAATCGAAACAAAAAAGGCTCCCCCTTGCGGAGGAGCCGGGACGCAGGCCTGCGGTGCGGGTCTGCGCTTTTTTATTCGGAATAGTGGGCCAGGAAGCGGCGGGTGCGCTCTTCCTGCGGGTGCTCGATGAGCTGCCGGGCCGGGCCCTGCTCCACCACCACGCCGCCGTCCATGAAGAGGATGCGGTCGGCCACGTCACGGGCAAAGTTCATCTCGTGGGTCACGATGATCATGGTGGTCTTGCGGTCGGCCAGGTCCCGCAGAACGCGCAGCACCTCGCCGGTCAGCTCCGGGTCCAGCGCGCTGGTAGGCTCGTCGAAACAGAGGATATCCGGGTGCAGGGCCAGGGCCCGGGCAATGGCCACCCGCTGCTGCTGGCCGCCGGACAGCTGATGCGGGTAGTGGCCCGCCCGCTCCGACAGGCCCATCTGGGCCAGAAGCTCCTTCGCCTGCTGCTCCAGCTGGGCGTGGATGGCCTTTTTGTTGGCCTTGTAGTCCGGGCGCTCCTTGGCCAGCAGCTCCCCGGCCAGCATCACGTTCTGCAATGCCGTATACTGCGGGAACAGGTTGAAGTTCTGGAACACCAGCCCGAAGTGCAGCCGCTTTTTGCGCACCTCGCTCTCCCGCTGGGTGGCGGGGTCGGCGGCGTCCCACATGGTCTCGCCGTTCACCTTGATGACGCCGGTGTCCGGCCGTTCCAGAAAATTCAGGCAGCGCAGCAGGGTCGTCTTGCCGGAACCCGACGAACCGATGATGGCCAGCGCCTCGCCCTGCTCCAGAGTGAGCGAAATGTCCTTGAGGACGTGGGTGTCCCCGAAATTTTTCCCGATGCCGGAGGCTTCGAGCAATGCCATAATTGAACCCCTCCCTTAGCAGCGGAAATAATCGAGCTTTTTCTCAAGCCAGTTGAACAGAACGGTCAGCACACCGACGAAGACCAGGAAGAAGATGGCCGTGGAGAACAGCGGCCAGATCAGGCCCTTTGCGCTGTATTCCTTGGCCATCATGATGATCTCCTTGTTGGCGATGGTATTCGCCAGCGAGGTATCCTTGACCAGCGTGATGATCTCGTTGCCCATCGGGGGCAGGATGCGCTTGATGACCTGCAGCAGCGTAACTTTGAAGAAGATCTGCGTCTTCGTCATGCCCAGCACCTCCCCGGCCTCGGTCTGGCCTTTGGGCACTGCCTCGATGCCGCCGCGGTAGATCTCCGAGAAGTAGCAGGCATAGTTGATGGCAAACGCCACCACGGCTGCCACCATCCGCCCGCCGGAGCCGGAGGGCCAGGGGTTGCTCATCCCCAGCAGACCGGGGCCAAGGTAGATGACGATGATCTGCAGCATCAGCGGGGTGCCGCGGATGATCCAGACGAAGGTCTTGACCGCGGCGCTCAGCGGCTTGCAGCGGCTCATGGAACCAAACGACACCACAAGGCCCAGCGGCAGCGCGAACAGCAGCGTCAGGGCAAACAGCTCACAGTTGAGCAGGAATGCGCCGGATAGGCGCCCAAGAATCACAGACACAAAAACACACCCATCAATTTTTTGTACTTTCAACAGGAGACCGCCCCGGAACGAAGCGGCTTTCTGCATTGCGGTCTACGATCAGTCGGCCAGCGCCAGCTCGTACTTTTCGGCCAGGGCGCTCAGGGTGCCGTCGGCCTTCAGCGCATCAAACGCTTCATCGACGGCCGCTGCGGCATCGCTGCCCTTGCGGAAGGCCACGCCGTACTCCTCGGCGTTCAGCTCATCGACGATCTTCAGGTCTGCATAGTCGGTGCCCTCACCGATCATCGCGTTGGCCAGGGTCAGGTCCAGCACAGCGGCATCTGCGGTACCGGCGGCCACCTCCATCAGGCAGTCGGTCTGGACGCTCTTGGAGATGTAATCGGCCTGCGACAGGCTTGCATCGTCTGCAATGGCCGATTCACCGGCGGAACCGGCTTCTGCGACCACAGTCTTGCCCACAAGGTCCGCCGTAGAGGTATACTCCGTGCCGTCCTTCACGACCACGACCTGTGCGTTCTTGGCGTAGGGCTTGGTGGTGGCGGTGTTCTCCTTGATCTCATCGGTCAGGGTCAGGCCGTTCCAGATGCAATCGATGCTCTTGGCGTCCAGCTCGACCACCTTGGTGTCCCAGTTGATCTCCACGAACTCCGGCTCCACGCCCAGCTTCTCGCAGACGGCGGTGGCCAGCTCGGTATCAAAACCGGTGAAGCTGCCCTCGTCATCGGTGTAGTTCATCGGTGCATACACCGTGTAGCCGATGACCATCTTGCCCTTGCCCTGGATGTAGGCCAGGTCGCTGTCGGCCGAAGCTGATGCAGCAGAGCCTGCCGCAGAGCTGGAAGCCGAAGCCGCCGTAGACGTGGATGCGGCCCCGCCGCAGGCTGCCAGGCTGAGTGCCATCGCACCCGCCACAAACATCGAAAGGAATCGTTTCATTCTCATCCCAAAGTCCTCCTCGAACGCCCTTGTTTTATCACTTTACCGTGATAAAGAGCTAAACTGTGCATCTAGGATACCGCATTTGGCACGATTTTGCAAGGGGGAAGGCCGATTTTTCGCACAATGCCGGAATGCGTTCTCTTTCCGGTGCGCTTTCTGTGCGAATCGCGCAAACAAAAAGAGCCTTTCCCTTTCGGAAAAAGCTCTTGTGAAGTGCTTTGCAGCGTTATTTGGTTCGCATCGCGTCCAGCGCAGCCTTTTGGAGGTCGGTCACCGAGATGGTGCACAGCGCCATCAGGTCTGCGTCCGAGCCGTCTGCCGGGATGGCGGCGACCTCCGCACGGGTCTTTCCTTTGAGGTAGCCGCAAAAGCCCTCGCTGTGCTCGTACCATTCCTTATTTAAGGAGGAAGCCCCCCGCATCCCGTAGCGGTCGCCCTGTTCCAGCTTGGTCTCCACCTTGTCCGGTGCAGTGATGCCGCCATCGGACGCCACCGTCAGGGCCGGTTCGGCCATGTCTGCCACGGCGCTGGTCACACGGCCCTCGGCGTCCAGCGTCAGGGCCACAAGGCTAATGTCGATTTCTGCGTTGACGTCCCGGTCATCGGTGGCAGTCACATCCGAAGAGCCATTCACCGCCTCCACGCCCAGCGACACCCGGTCGCCTTTGGCCGCGCCCAGCCCCCTGGCATTGGAGCAGGCCTTGACCACCGCATCCCGATAGCGGTCCACCGCGATGGTGCAGTCGGCCAACAGGTCAGCGTCCGTGGGCTTGCCATCGTTGTCCAGTTTCAGCAGGGACACCTGCTCCGGCGTCCTGCCGGTCAGGTAGTCCGCGAAGGCGTCCGCCTGTTCCGCCCAGCCTTTTTTCAGCGAAGAGGCCTCTGCCAGCGGGTAGTCCGCCCCTTTCTGCCGCTTGGTCCGGTAGTCGGTGGGCAGGTGCACCGCGCCGGTGCCGTCGGCCCCGATGGTCGTTTCCATCTCATCCAGCTCCACGTCTGCGATCTTGCCGTCGCCGTCCAGCAGCACTGCCGCAGCCGCCAGCCGGATGCTCCCGGTGCGGTCTTCATCTTCCGTTTCCACGACGACACCGAGACCGGTCTTCCAGGCGGCAGTCGTCTGCGAGGCCGCGCCGCTCCCGCTCATGCTTCCAGAGCCGGACGACCCGGCGTTCGGTTTCCCGCAGGCGGCCAACAGCAGGGCTGCTGCCAGCACACAGCCCCAAAGAGCCTTGCTTTTTCTCATAGATACGCTCCCTTTCCCGATGGGTTTGGAAGTAGTATATCCGGCAGGGCCATTCTTATGCGTCAGCGGATTTTACAGCAGCGGGCTCAGCAGCCGCAGGACGCTGTCCAGCAGGGTGCCCGGCAGAGAAGTCCGGCAGTCGGAAAGCTGCACCTCCCGGCACTGCGACAGCGTAGCTAGCACATCCTCCCGCAGGGCGATGACCTGACTGTTGCTGTAAAGCAGCGCCCCGCACTCAAAGTGCAAAAACAAACTGCGGTAATCCATGTTGATGCTGCCCACCACGGCCAGATGGTCGTCACTGACGTAGCATTTTGCATGGAGGAAGCCGGGGGTGTACTCGTAGATGCGGACGCCCGCCCGGAGGAGCGGCACATAGTAGGACCGGCTCAGCCGGAACACCAGTTTCTTATCCGGGATGCCCGGCAGGACCAGCCGGACATCCACGCCGCGTTTGGCGGCGGTCTTCAGGGCATCCAGCATCTCCTCACCCACAGCAAGATAGGGCGTGTAGATATACACATACCGCTGCGCCTGGGCCAGGATGTTCAGGTAGACCGTCTCGGCCAGCGGCTCTTCGTCCAGCGGACTGTCCGTGTAGGGCTGAACGACGCCGTCCGAGCCCTTCGGCAAACGGGTCGGCGCATAGGGTGCGTAGTCCGTCTCCTGCGGGCGGAAGGCGTTCCAGCAGTTGAGGAAGATGACGGTAAAATTCCAGACCGCCGCCCCTTCCAGCCGGATGGCGGCGTCCTTCCAGTAGCCGAAGCGCCGTTCGGCGTTGATATATTCGTCCGCGAGGTTCACGCCGCCGGTGTAGGCCACATTGCCGTCGATGACCACGATCTTCCGGTGGTCGCGGTGGTTCATCACCAGCGACACCAGCGGCACCACAGGGTTGAACGGGATGCAGCGGATATGGCTGCGCTCCATCCGGATGACGAAGTCGCTGGGCAGGCCCAGCAGACTGCCGAAATCGTCGTAGATCAGCCGCACGTCCACGCCCTTGGCAGCTTTCCGCTTGAGGATGGCCTCAATGCCGTCCCACATCGTGCCCGACTTTACAATGAAGAATTCGAGAAAGATAAATTTTTCCGCCCGTTCAAGATCTTCCAGAAGCCTGGGGTACATCGCTTCGCCGCAGGGGAAATAATGAGTGGCGGTGTGCTTCCACGCCGGGTAGGGGCCGTAGGTCTCCACGTAATGGCTCAGGTTTTTCCCCACGCGGTCCAGCGTGTCGGTCTGGTCCGGCCGGGGCGCAAGGTCGGCCGTGTGGGCCTGCTCCACCTTCCGCATCCGGGTGCGGAGCTCCTTGGCCGGGGCCTTGTTGCCAAAGGCCAGATACAGCGCCCCGCCCAGCAGCGGCAGCAGGCCGATGAGGACGATCCAGCCGATCTTGTAGGCGCTGTTTTCGTCTTTCCGGACGAGGTAGAGCACGATGACGATGCTCAGCGCCTTGAGCAGGCCGTTCAGCCAGACCCGGCCCGCCGTAAAGGCCCAGAACGCCCAGAGCAGCCACAGCACCTGCAATGCCACCAGCACGATGGTGATGGTGGCACGGTTGAGGATGCGGCTGAAAAATTTAACGATCGGCAGTCTGAACACGCTGTACCTCCCCCGCCGCTGTGCGGCCCTTTAAGATGGAGTTAGTATAGCGCGGTCCGGGTGATTTTTCAAGCCTCTCCGTCCTCGTATCCGATCAGAAGGCCGCCCAGCTCGGCGTAGTAGCTGCACAGGCCGCCGCACTCCGTCACCACGACTCTGGCCCCCTCAAAGACGGCCTCGATCATGTGCTTCAGGCGCTCGGCAGCGGCAGGGTTGCCGCAGTGGGAGATGTTCACCTTGCCGTTGGTGTAGCCGTGCTCCTTGAGCTCCAGTACGATGCGCTCCAATGCGCCGTGCTCGCCGCGCGTTTTGCAGATCACGTCCAGCTCACCGGCTTCACTGGCCTGCCCGATGACCCGGATGCCCAGCATCCGCGCCACTGCCGCCACAGCGGGCTTCACGCGGCCATTGCGGGCCAGGTTGGCCAGCGATTCCAGCGAGAAGAGCAGATGGGTGTGCTTATGGTAGCGCAGCATCTCTTCACAGATGGTGTCGAACTCCTTGCCGGCAGCCAGCTCATCCCGCAGATGCTCCGCCAGCAGGACCTGCTCCGGGCCGGTGGACAGGCTGTCCAGCACAAAGACCCGCTTACCGGGGTTCTCCTGCTGGTATTCCTCCGCCGCCAGCTGGGCCGCATTGCAGCTGCCCGACAGCGTACCGGTGATGGTGATGGCGTATACCTCATCGGCTCCCTCGTAAGCGGCCAGCCAGTCGCCGACGTTGGGGCAGGAAGTGGAGGTCTTTCCTTTATAGGTGCGCAGGGTCGTGGCCATGCCCACCGTATCCAGCGTGCCGTCATCGTGGTATTCCTCGTGATCGGTGATGATCTTCAAGGGCACACAGGCAAAATCCACGCCATCCAGTGCATACAGGCTTGCGGCAGAATCCACAACGATCCGGGTCTTCATAAGCAGTATCTCCATTCCAGCGGCAAAATTCGCCGCATTTTTCATGTTGTCGAAGCTATGATATCAGTTTTTCAAAAACCTGTCAACCGTTTCTGTGAAATCTTCCAAAAGTTTTCATAAGACGGTTGACCCTGTCGGAAAAATACGCTATACTATCCGCATGAACAATGAATCCAACCGCCGCATAGCGGCCTGTGCCGTGGATTTTGCCCTGCCGCGGTACGCAGAACTGCCTTCCGTCGGGCTGTATCTCGACCAGACCGTCCAGTACGTCAACGGGTATTTTCGTGCATTTCCGGGGGTGGAGCTCACGGCTTCCATGGTGAGCAACTACGTCAAGAAAGGGATCATCGGCCACCCCATCAAGAAAAAATACACCCGTGAGCAGCTGGCCGGCCTGATCTACATCGTTGTCTCCAAAACGGTGCTCTCGATGGAAAGCATCGACACCCTCTTCAAAATGCAGCGCCAGCACTGCTCTGCCGCGCAGGCCTACGACTATTTCTGCGAGGAAGTGGAAAACTGCCTGCCCTATGTGTTCGGCCTGACCCACACCATCCGGGACTTGGCCGCGGACGCCGGAGAGGAGAAGCTGCTGCTCCGCAGCACCATCATCGCCGCCGTCAACAAGATGTTTCTTGACTGCGCATTTGCCGTCATGCACCAGGAGCAGGCTCTCTGGCCGGACATCCTGGCGGATCTGGCGTAAGACATGCAAAAGAAAAAGCCACGCTTTCGCGTGGCTTTTTCTTTTGCTTATTGATAAGATTTAGGTGTCCTGCAATTCCCCGCGGCTGGCGGCCTTGAGGTATGCAAAGATGAAGCCGTCGAGGTCGCCGTCCATAACAGCATCCACGTTGCCGGTCTCGTAGTTGGTGCGATGGTCCTTGACCATGGTGTAGGGCATGAAGACGTAGCTGCGGATCTGGTGGCCCCAGGCGATCTCGTTCTGGACGCCCTTGATGTCCTCGATCTTGTCCATGTGCTGCTGCTGGGCGATCTGATACAGCTTCGCCTTCAGCATTTCCATGGCGTAGTCACGGTTCTGGAACTGGCTGCGCTGGGTCTGGCAGCTGACCACGACGCCGGTGGGCTTGTGGATCAGACGCACAGCGGAAGAGGTCTTGTTGATGTGCTGGCCGCCTGCACCGGAGGAACGGTACACCTGCATCTCAATATCCTCGGGGCGGATATCCACCTGAATGGTGTTATCCAGCTCGGGCATCACTTCCAGCGAAGCAAAGCTGGTCTGACGGCGGGCGTTGGCGTCAAAGGGCGACACGCGCACCAGACGGTGCACACCGTTCTCGCTCTTGAGCAGGCCGTAGGCGTTGGCACCCTTCACCATCATGGAGGCGCTCTTCATGCCGGCTTCATCGCCGTCCTGATAATCCAGAACCTCCACGGTCATGCCGTGGTTGGAAGCCCACTTGTTGTACATGCGGTACAGCATTTCGGCCCAGTCCTGTGCCTCGGTGCCGCCGGTGCCGGCATGGAAGGTCAGGATGGCGTTGCTGTGGTCGTACTCACCGTTCAGCATGGTCATCAGCTGCAGCTCATCCACTGCCTTGCCCACAGCGTTCACAGACTCCTCTGCTTCGGGAATCATGGCGGGGTCGTATTCTTCATCCAGCATTTCCAGCATGGTCTCGGCGTCATCGTACAGGCCCTGCAGCTTTTCAAAGCGGTTCAGCTTGCCGCGCAGGTCGCCCACCTCGTCGAACACCTTCTTGCTCAGCTCAGCGTCATCGTAGAAGCCGGGGCGGGACATGGTGTGCTCCAGCTCCTGCACACGCTTGCGGGAGGCCTCGATGGCGAGGGCCTCTTCCAGGTCCTTCACCGCTGTGCCGTATTCGGCCAGCTTCACTTTCAGTTCTTCAGTCGTGATCATTCTCAATATCCTCTCAAAAATAAGAAGTATCGCCCTTATTTCTCATGGATCCATCGCGCGTTGCATTCTGGCAAACACAAAAGCCGGCCGCCAGGGGTTCTCCCTGCGGGAGAGCTGGCATCGCGCAGCGATGGCTGAGAGGGCTACAAAAAGATACAGTTTATACACAGATACTTCATTAGTATACCGGGAATCCGTGATAAAGTAAAGAGGAAAAATCACCATCATGCTGGAAATTTGAAGATTTTCACCTTTTCTTTTCTCCGGGATCGGAGTATAATAGCATCAAGTACCATTTATGGGAGGAAGTTATGCCAAAATATTATGGCTGCCCCTGCGAGGGCTGCGGCAAGCCGCTGACGCTGCAGGACGATATCGTCGTCTGCCCCGACTGCGGCGCACCGTACCACCGGGATTGTTATGAAAAACTGGGCCGCTGCATCCACAGCCCGGCTCATGCCGCCGGATACGAATGGAAGTTCCCGTATCAGGAATCCGAGCTGTGCACCTGCCCTGCCTGCGGCGAGCGCACCCTGCGCAGCGAGGACCACTGCCGCTGCTGCGGTGCCGTGCTGCCGCCGGAAGGGGCCGAAGAGCCTGCCGACCGCACGGCCGGCCCCGGCGAGGGCAATTTTGATTATTCCAGCCTGTACCGCCAGTATCAGGAGACCGGCTCCATGCCCCAGGACCCCATGCGGCAGGCCTATGAGGCCGCCTTTGGCAAAGACGAGATGCTGGACGGCATCCCCTGCAAGGACTGGGCCAGCTACATCGGCCCTGCGTCCCCCGCCTACCTGAGCACCTACTGCCGGATGCAGCTGGCGCACAGCAAGATCTCCATGAGTTTTTCGGCACTGCTGTTCGGGCCGTTCTATTTCTTTTACCGCAAGGCATGGAAGCCCGCGTTCGGCTTCCTGGCAGCCGAGCTGCTGCTGGCCGTGCCCACCCTGCTGCAGCTGATGCAGCTCACCGGCAGCACCATGGCCCCCGCTCTGAGCGATTCCACGATGGTCATGCTGGCCCGCCTGTGCTCGGCCCTGAGCTTTTTGCTCATGGTCGTGCGCGGCATGTACGGCAAGTGGCTCTACCGCAAGAGCGCGGCAGACCGCATCCGGAAGATCCGCTCCGAATTCCCGGACGAAGCCCAGCGCAAGGCCGTTCTGGCCGCACAGGGCGGCGTCAGCTTTGCGGCGGTGTTCGGCTGCTTTTTGCTGCTGATGGTCATCGGCAGCGCCAGCACCCTGCTGCTGGGCCCCAATGTGGACGCCCTGCTCAATCTGGTCTACGGCTGATGCACCCAGCCTGCGATAGTTTTGCGAAGGAGTTTTGAATCATGAAAAAAGTCACGAAAGCGGTCATCCCTGCTGCGGGCCTTGGCACCCGTGTGCTGCCCGCCACCAAGGCCATGCCCAAAGGGATGCTGCCCCTTGTGGACAAGCCCGCCATCCAGTATCTGGTGGAAGAGGCCGTCCGTTCCGGCATCACCGATATCCTCATCATTCTGGGCCGCAACCAGAGCATCATCGAGGATCACTTCGACCGCAGCCCTGAGCTGGAAGAAAAGCTGGCAAAGCCCGGCAAGGAAAAGGCGCTGGAAGAGTGCCTTGGCATCGCCAACATGGCAAACATCCTCTTTGTGCGCCAGAAGCAAACGCTGGGTCTGGGCCATGCCGTAAATACTGCCAAGGCTTTCACCGGCGACGATCCCTTCGTTGTCATCTACGGCGATGACGTGATCTGGGGCGAGGACCCGGTCTGCGCTCAGCTGATCCGCGCCTACGAGGAGTTCGGCCGCCCGGCGGCAGGCGTTTCCGCAGTGCCATGGGAAGATGTGAGCCGGTACTGCAGCCTGAAGACCACCCCCATCCACGACAACTATTTCTTTGTGGACGACATGATCGAGAAGCCCAAGAAGGGACAGGAGTTCAGCAACTACTCCATTCTGGGACGCGTGCTGCTGACCCCGGAGATCTACGAGATCCTTGCCCACACCAAGCCCGGCGCAGGCGGCGAGATCCAGCTGACCGATGCCATGGCCGAGTATGCCCGCACCCGCGGCGGCATGACGGCCGTAGAGTTCACCGGCAAGCACTACGACATGGGCAACAAGCTCAAGGTGGTAGAGGCACAGGTGGAGCTGGCCCTGCAGCATCCGGAGATCGGCGAAGAATTCCGCGCTTACCTGAAGGAGTTCTGCAAGACACTGTAACTTATCCTGAAAATAAAAGATCCTCCGGCAGATCTGTCGGAGGATCTTTTTTATTGTTTACCCATTTACCTGACTGGGGTGCTTCTGCGGCGGCATCTTGGTAAAGAGTGCCTTCAGCACCAGCGGAGTTGCCACACTGGACACCACGATCAGCAGGATCACAGCGGTAAAGTAGACCGAGTCCACCACGCCGACATCCAGGCCCTTCTGGGCCACGATCAGCGCCACCTCGCCGCGGGTCATCATGCCAACGCCGATCTTGAGGGAGTCGCCCCAGTTGAAGCGGCAGATCTTGGCCGCAAGGCCGCAGCCGATGATCTTGGTGATAAGTGCTACAATGACGAAGCAGACACAGAACAGGAAGATTTCCGGCGTCAGGCCGCTGATGTCGGTCTTCAAGCCGATGGATGCAAAGAAGATGGGCGCAAAAATGATATAATTGCTGATATCCACGCGGCGCTCCACGTAGGGGGCATCGTCCATGGTGCACAGAACGATACCGGCGATATAGGCACCGGTGATATCTGCAATGCCGAAGTATTCCTCGGCGATGTAGGCCATGGCAAAGCAGAACGCCATGCTCACGATGGTGATGCGCTGGGTGTGGGGATTGCGCTTGTCCAGCCATGTCATAGCAAAGTGAGCCACAACGCCCACGCCCACGGCAGTGGCAAAGAACAGCACCGTATTAATGAGCACCTTGCCCAGACCCGTGCCGGTGCCGGAGCTTGCGCCCAGTACGCAGGTGAGGACTACGATGCCGATGACATCATCAATGACGGCGGCACTGACGATGGTGGTGCCGAGAAAGCTCTTCAGGTGGCCCAGCTCCTGCAGGGTCGCCACCGTAATGGACACGCTGGTGGCCGTCATGATCGTGCCGATGAACAGGGCACGATAGAACTCAGGGCTGCCCACGGCAGAGAAGCCGTAGAACGCACTGTACAGCAGGGTGCCGCCCACCAGCGGAACGGCTACGCCCACGCAGGCGACCAGGGTGGCGATGGGGCCGGCTTTGATCAGTTCCTTCAAATTGGTACCAAGGCCCGTGGTGAACATCAGCATGACCACGCCGATCTCCGCAAAGGTGGAGATGGCATCACTGGTCTGCACCAGATTCAGCACACAGGGGCCGATGATCAAACCGGCAAGGATCTCACCCACCACCTGCGGGGCCTTGCACTTGCGGGCCACCAGGCCAAAGAACTTTGCGCTGAGGATGATGATTGCCAGGTTACGGAAAACCGAATACACAAAGAATCCTTCCTTTACTATAAAATTCCCAGAACCATATATACATTCCTTTCGAAGACGGATAACAGAGAGCAGAGAGACGGCCGATCCCCGGCTGCCCTGCCGTTCATCCTCTGAAAGCCACTATATTATATTCCTCTTTCACAAAAAAATCAAAATATTTTTTATTATATCTTTTTTCGGAAAAAGCTTGACAGAATCCACACAGCTTGCTATAATAAATTGCTGTCTGAACAGACACGCCGCACACAAGGCGCGATGCCGCGTTTTGTGTGTACCCTTGGTCCTGTGATTGCAGGACCCTTAAGTCCAAAAGGAGGTGCTACAAAATGGCAAAGTACGAAACCATGCTGATTACCAGCGCTGCTCTCGACGAGGAGGCTTCTTCCGCTCTCATCGGTAAGTTCAAGTCCCTGATCGAGGCTAACGGTACCATCGATTCCATCGATGAGTGGGGCAAGCGCCGTCTGGCCTACCCCATCAACGATGAGGAGGAAGGCGTCTACACCGTGATCAACTTCACTGCTGACCCCAGCTTCCCCGCTGAGCTCGACCGTGTGTACAAGATCACTGAGGGCGTTATGCGCAGCCTGATCGTTGCCCACGAGGAGTAATCTTTTCGTGACGAAAAAGGAGTCCGTATTATGTTGAATGTTGTAGCGATCATGGGCCGTCTTGTGGCGGATCCTGAGCTTCGCACCACCCAGAGCGGCACCAATGTGTGCAGCTTCCGCATTGCGTGTGACCGTAACTTTGCCCGTCAGGGCGAGCAGCGTCAGGCCGATTTCATCGACATCGTCGCATGGCGCCAGCAGGCAGAGTTTGTCTCCAAGTATTTCCAGAAGGGCAGTCTGATCGCCATCGAAGGCAGTCTCCAGACCCGCCAGTATCAGGACAAGAACGGAAACAACCGCACCGCTGTGGAGGTCGTGGCAAACAACGTCAACTTTGCTGGCTCCAAATCGAATGGCAGCAATCAGGGCGGCGGCAGCTATCAGAATGCTGCTCCGTCCTACCAGAACGCAGCTCCTGCCCGTCCGGCTGCTGTGGAGGCAGCTCCCAGCTATTCTGCCGGCAATGCAGATGACTTCGCCGTCATCGACGACAGCGACGACCTGCCGTTCTGATTCCCGAACCGGTGTTTTAACCGTAAAAATCCAACAGGAGGTAATAAGCAATGGCTTTTGAAAGAACCGAAGGCTCTCGCCCCGCACGCCCCATGCGTCGCGGCCGCAAGAAGGTTTGCAGCTTCTGTGTCGATCGCATCGACACCATCGATTACAAGGACGTTCCCCGTCTGCGTAAGTACGTCTCTGAGCGTGCAAAGATCATTCCCCGCCGTGTCACCGGCACCTGCGCTTTCCATCAGCGCGCACTGACCGTGGCTATCAAGCGTGCTCGTCACGTTGCTCTGATGCCCTACGTCAGCGACTAATCTGAGATAATCAACCCAATCAAAATAATCAGCAATCAGCAAAGCGCCCTCACCGATGACAAGGTGAGAGCGCTTTTTGTTTGTCATTCAGGGGCATAGAAAAGAGCTTCGGGAAATCCCGAAGCTCTTTGCGCTTGATAAGTTACAGAGTCTTGCAGAACTCTTTCAGGTAGGCGCGGAACGCCTCGCCGATCTCGGGGTGCTGCAGGGCCAGCTCCACCTGTGCCTCAGCGACTTTGAGCTTGTTGCCCATGTCGTAGTGCTTGCCGGTGAACTCCACAGCCGTCATACCGCCGTAGCTGCGGGCATACTCGGCCATGGCGTCGGTCAGCTGGATCTCGCCGCCGGCACCGGGCTTGGTCCTGGCGAGGATGTCATAGATCTCCGGGGTCAGCAGCACACGGCCCAGAATGGAGTAGTTGCTGAACTCCTGACCCTTCTTGGGCTTCTCGATCATGTCGTCCACAAAGAAGTAGTTGTCGTGGATGGGGGTGGTCTTGAGGCTGCAATAACGGCTTACGTCGGCCCAAGGCACGGCGGACACACCGGCAGCCGGGCGGCCAAACTCTTCGTAGGAACGGATGAGCTGAGCGCAAACCGGGTCTTCGCCCCAGATGACGTCGTCACCATAGATGACCACAAAGGGGTCGTCGCCGGTGAAGGGCTTGGCCATGCTGACAGCGTGGCCGAGGCCGAGGGTCTGCTGCTGGCGGACGAAGAAGATGTTGGCCAGATTGGAGATGCCGAGGCACTCTTCCAGCATCTTCTCCTTGCCGGGAACAGCAAGTTTTGCTTCCAGCTCGGGGCTGCGGTCAAAGTGGTCCTGGATGATGTCCTGATTGCGGCTCACGATGATAAGGATGTCGGTGATGCCGGAACGGACAGCCTCCTCCACCAGATACTGGATGGCGGGTTTGTCCACGAGGGGGAGCATTCCTTTGGGCATCGCCTTGGTGGCGGGCAGCACGCGGGTGCCAAGACCAGCGGCGGGGATGACTGCCTTGGTGACTTTTTTCATGGTTCAAACTCCTTCACATTTATAGCAATTCAATTTTTTAATGCAACAGCGTTGAATTGCATATCGCAAATATGCTGTTTGGATGTTGCACTAATTTCTTGACTTGCGATAGATTCACGGCTGGGTGTATCAGCCATAGAAAGCGTTGAGGATGGCCTGCAGATCCGGGCCGAGCAGCAGGGTGAACGCACTGCCGCAGACACTCAGGAGCAGGACACAGAGAAAGACCGCGCCGAAGCTGACGCCGCCCTGGGCGCGGAGCACGGCCTGACGCTGCTGGGCATCGGGGAACTCAGACTGGATGCGGCGGATGTGGTCGGCGGCGCTCTTGCGGTAGAGCCACTTGCCGTACATACCGCGCACCAGCATCAGCACGAAGCTGAGGACAGAGCAGACGCGGGCAAATACCGTCAGAGCTGAAGCGCTCATGGCCGGGGCGAGGGCGCTGCCGGAGAGCTGCAGCATCTCGATAAAGGTGGGCGCTGCCAGCAGAAGTTCAGCGGCCAGAAAGCCAAAGGCCGGCTTCCACGCCTTGCGGTAGAAGAAGTAGAAGGGACCGAACAGCAGAGCCGAAAAGCTCATGGATACTTTGCTCTTCTGGAGCTGCATCCGGCTGTAAGCGGCGAGGTAAGCGGGGGCGGCGGGGCCGATATAGTCCAGCCAGTCCTGACGGTCGATGCCGTCCATCTTGGCCTCTTTGCCGAAGGCGTCCTCAAAAAACTCCTTTTCCGGGTCAGCGGAAGTGCCGAACTGACGGTACATCTGGGAGTAGTCGAAAGTCTCTTCATCGCTGCCGCGGGAAGAAGGAGGCTCCTGCCCCTCGGGGGGCAGCACAGCACCGCAGCAGCGGCACGTTTCCTCGTCCCGCAGGGTGCGCTCGCCGCAGGACGGACAGGTGCGGAGCTGGCTCTCCTCGTAGGGAAACTTCCACTCGTAGCCGGCGGCGTGGGCGGGGCGGTGGATGCACTGGCCCAGCTTCTCGTAGCAGACGCGGTGATAAGGCGCGCCGCAGTCGGGGCAGACCACGATGTCATCCTGAAGTGTGAGGGGCTTGCCGCAGCCCTCACACGGACAGCCATAGTATTTTGGCATAACATCCTCCAATGAATATGGTAGTTTACCAGTATTATACACTTAAAATGCGGAAAAGAAAAGGCGAAAATCTTCAAATTTCCAGCACAATGGTATTTTTTCCTCTTTACTTTATCATGGATTCTGGGTATACTAATGAAGTATCTGTGTATAAACTGTATCTTTTAGGAGTAAATCTCTCCGTCATTGGCCGAGTCCTCGGGCAGGCTTTCCTTCGTACAACCTCTCCGTCACGCCTACGGCGTGCCACCTCCCCTGGTAGGGGAGGCTTTGGCAGTCCCCGCAAAGTGAACGGTTTCGCCAGAGGCTCCCCTACTAGGGGAGCTGTCGAGCGCCAGCGAGACTGAGAGGTTGTACTAAGACGGGCCTGCCCGTGTGCGTGGCTAATGATGAAGAGGCTGCTCCTGTTCTTTGAGACGAGAGGAATAAAACGATGATCACCACTGATGAACTGAAAGTACAGCTGGCTGAATACCACACCGCTGTAAAGGACTTGGAGGAGGCGCTGGCCATCGACGCTTCCCGCAAGCGCGTGCAGGAGCTGGAGCACACCATGTCCCGCCCCGGTTTCTACGACGACGCTGAGCTGAGCAAGAAGGTCTTCGACGAGGTGGGCGACCTGAAGGGCAAGCTGACCCGCTTCGAGAAGCTGCAGGGCCTGTACGATGACGCAGAGACCATGCTGGTCATGCTGGACGAGGAGTACGACCCCGAGATGGTGCCGGAGGCCGAAGAGGCCGTCAACGCCGTGGGCAAGGCTGTGGACGAGCTGCAGCTGATGACCATGCTGAACGGTGAGTACGACCACAGCAACGCCATCCTGACCTTCCACGCAGGCACTGGCGGCACCGAGGCACAGGACTGGGCCGAGATGCTCTACCGTATGTACAACAAGTGGGCGCAGGCTCACGGCATGACCGTCGAGGTCCTGGATTATCAGGACGGCGACGAGGCTGGCATGAAGAGTGCTTCCATGATGGTCAAGGGTGCCAACGCCTACGGCCTGCTCAAGAGCGAGAACGGCGTCCACCGTTTGGTGCGCGTCTCTCCCTTTGACGCCAACGCCCGCCGTCAGACCAGCTTTGCTTCGCTGGAAGTCATGCCCGAGCTGGACAACACCATCCAGGTGGACATCCGCCCTGAGGACATCGAGATGCAGGTCTACCGCTCCTCCGGTGCCGGCGGCCAGCACATCAACAAAACTTCTTCCGCTGTCCGACTCATCCATAAGCCCACCGGCATCGTGGTCAGCTGCCAGACCCAGCGCAGCCAGTTCCAGAACCGCGACTACGCGATGGAAATGCTGAAGGCAAAGCTGTACCAGATCGCCAAGCAGCAGCACATGGATAAGATCGACGACATCAAGGGCGTTCAGAACGAGATCGCATGGGGCCACCAGATCCGCTCCTACGTCTTCATGCCCTACACGATGGTCAAGGACCACCGCACCAACTACGAGACCGGCAACGTGGACGCTGTCATGGACGGCGACCTCGATGGCTTCATCTTCGCTTACCTCAAGGCTGCAAGCCGTGGTGAGCTGCAGGATACCTAAAATCAGAGCATAACAAAAACGTCTGTACTTCGTTTGGAGGTACAGACGTTTTTCTTTTTATTCGAGGTCGCCGAGTATCCCCGGCCAGAGCGCTTCCTCCTGCCGCATGGCGACAAAGCAGCAGTCGAGGTACATCTTGTTCACAGCAGCGACGATGGTACCGCGCAGCAGACGCTTTTCGTCGGCGGCATCCGGGTCGAGGTCGCGGATGGTGCGGCTGGCACCGAAAATGTAGGGCAGGCAGTTCTCCACCTCGTCGCAGAAGTAGTCGTAGGCTTCGGCGGCGGTGCAGTGAGCCCGCTGCATCTGGAACAGGGCGTCGATGTTTTCCAGCGAGAGGACATTTTTAGACAATACGATATAGATGAGAGAAGCCAGCTGTTCGCGGGAATACTTCTTTTTGACGGGGTGGGAGATGACTCCTTTCTTGACGTAGTTGCTCACCATGGAGGGGGTGAGCTCCACCCCGGGGAAGCCCCGGAAGCAGCTGTTGACGAGCTGCACGGTCTGGTCGAGATACAGCCCCACGGAGGGCAGCTCCCGGTAGCGCGGCAGGGAAAACCCGGCGGCGCAGGCCGTGACACGGCGTTTCATTTCCTGATTCATGGTGGTAGTATAGCGCATTTTTGAGTCGGGGTCAACCGTTTATGAAAACGACGTTAACAATTTTACAAATCGCTTGACAGGTTTTTGAAAAACTGATATAGTGGACTCACCGAACGTAAAAAATGCGGCGGACACCCGCCGGAATGGAGATAGATGAGATGAAACGAATCGTTGTGGACTCTTCTGCCAGCCTGTATGCGCTGGACGGCATTGATTTTGCTGCTGTGCCTCTGAAGATCGTGACCGACGAGAGGGAATACCTCGACGACGGCACGCTGGACGCCGTGGAAATGGCGACTACCCTGCGCACCTATAAGGGCAAAACCAGCACCTCCTGCCCCAACATCGGCGACTGGCTGGAGGCTTATGAGGGCGCAGATGAAATTTATGCCATCACCATCACCGGCACCCTGTCGGGCAGCTGCAACGCCGCCCAGCTGGCCGCAGAAGAGTATCAGGCAGAGCACCCGGGTGCTCATGTCTTTGTGCTGGACAGCCTGTCTGCCGGCCCGGAATTGGTGCTGCTGGCAGAGCACATCCGCGACCTGCTGGCCGAGGGGATGGCGTTTGACGACGTGTGCGAAGAGATGCTGCGCTACCGTCACCACACCCATCTGCTGTTCTCGCTGGAATCGCTGGCGAATCTGGCCCGCAATGGCCGGGTGAAGCCCGCTGTGGCTGCTGTGGCGCGGATGCTCAACATCCGGGTCATCGGCAAGGCCAGCGATGTGGGCGAACTGGACGTCCTCTGCAAGACCCGCGGCGAGCACGGCGCTCTCGAGCGCATCGTGCTGGAGCTCAAAGGCCACGGCTACACGAACGGCAAGGTCATCATTGCCCACTGCGGCAACCCCGCCGCCGCCGAGCGCCTGATGCACATGGTGCGGGCTGTCTTCGAGGGCGCACAGGTGCGGGTGACCGAGTGCGGCGGCCTGTGCAGCTACTACGCTGAGCTGGGCGGCCTCATGGTGGGCTTCGAGGACGCGGACGCCTGAGCTTGAAATCTCCGCATCTCTGCGCTATACTATTCCCATAAAAATGCTGCCGAAAGGCAGCGGGGGAGGCGCAGATGTTCTTTCGGCTGCCGGTCGTACGGTTCTTCAATCGTGTCATCAACAGGGCCACGGTCACAGTGGCCCTTGTTTTGCTACAGATCGGCTGGCTGCTCTGGGCCTTCTTCTCCCTCACCGCCGGAAAGGTGTGGGTGAATGCGGGGCTGAACGTTCTCAGCCTCTTCATCACCCTCTACCTCGTGCGGAAGGACGAGAACAGCGACTATAAGATCATCTGGCTCGTCCTCATCGGCATGATGCCGCTGCTGGGCGGTGCGCTCTATCTGGCCTTCGGCAACAAGGCCCCCGCCAAGCGGATGCGCCAGCGGATGCAGGCGGTGGAGCGCCAGCACACCGCCGACCTCGCCCAGCAGCCGGGCCAGACCGACGCCCTCGACCCCGCCAGCAGGGGACTGAGCCGGTATATTTCGGAGTACGGGCCGTACCCCGCATGGAAAAACTCCACGGCAAAATATTACCCCTGCGGTGAGGCCATGTACCCTGACCTGCTGGCCGACCTCGAAAAGGCAGAGCGGTTCATCTTCCTCGAGTTCTTCATCGTCCGCACCGGCAAGATGTGGAAGGGGGTAGAGGACATCCTTGTCCGCAAGGCGGCGCAGGGGGTGGACGTCCGGCTCATCTACGACGATTTCGGCAGTCTGCTGGGTCTGCCGTCCGATTTCGTGGTAAAGATGGAGCGGGCGCATATCCGCTGCATCCCGTTCAACCCGGTGGTGCCGCTGGTGTCGCTGGTCATGAATCACCGCGACCACCGGAAGATCGTGGTCGTGGACGGAAATACAGCCTATACGGGCGGCATCAATCTGGCCGACGAGTATATCAACGAAGAAGAGCGGTTCGGCTACTGGAAGGACGCAGCCCTCCGCACCGAAGGCGCGGCGGTCTGGAACTTTACGGTGATGTTCCTCGACCACTGGAACGCCTTCCGCCCCAGCGAGGAGGATTATGCGCCCTTTATGCCTCAGGCTGAGTCCCTGTCTGCCCAGTCGGACGGAGTGATACAGCCCTACGGGGACAGCCCGCTGGACGAAGAGGCTCTGGCCGAGACGGTCTACCTGAATATCATCAATCAGGCCCAGCGGTATGTCTATATCTATACGCCCTACTTCGCGGTGGGCGAGACCATGCTGGAGGCTCTCAAGGCGGCGGCAAAGCGGGGCGTGGACGTCCGGCTGGTGCTGCCGGGCATCCCGGACAAGAAGCTCATCTTCCGGCTGACCCGCTCCTATTATGTGCCGCTGCTCCGGGCGGGGGTGCGCATCTACGAGTTCACGCCCGGCTTCCTCCACGCCAAGTGCTACGTCAGCGATGACCGCGCCGCCGTGGTGGGCAGCATCAACATGGATTACCGCAGCCTCTTCCTCCACTTTGAGTGCGGGGCGCTGCTGCTCTATAACAGTCAGGTCATTGCTTTGCGGGACGATGTGCTTCGTACCCTGCCAGAGTGCCGGGAAGTGCAGCTGGCCGACTGCCGCACCTCGCTGGCCGGGACGCTGCTGGACAGTGTGCTCCGCCTGTTGAGCCCGCTGATGTGAGCGATACTGCGGTAGAATAAGTGGCGAAGTTCCATAAATTAAATGATATATCGTTCAATATTGATTGTTTGCCAACCTGGCAAAGTTCTCCTGATTGGCAAACTACCTACTTTGCCAGCAAGCCTTAAGTTTGCCAACGGGGCAAAGTTTGATTTGTGACGATAACACGCTGGTATTTTGGAACTTTGCCAGATAACACGTCGGTCTCAGAGCACAGTTGTAAATTTTCTGTGCGGTGCTTGACTTTTGCAGGGAATCGCATATAATAAAGATGATAAATGTGGAAGCCGGTATGTCATTGGCACACCCAAAGGAAAAGACCCCCTCCCGGAGCTGCTATCTCCGAAAGGGGGTTCTTTTTAGTGCTTACGGCCCTTCAGCCATCCGTCAAGCCACTTACAAATGCAACGGCGACGACCGCCGCCAGTGGCGGAAACAGGGAGGAGCTGTTGGGGCCGCGGCCAGCAGGATGCGAGCGGCAGCGAAGCAGACGCTGGGAGCCGCAACCCGGGTTCCTTTAATAAAACTGGGCGGGGTAGGCCGCAGGACAAGTATAACACAGTTTCCAACAAAAAGATACATAAATAAATAGACTCCTGTCGGGCTATACTACTCCCAAAGAGATGAAAGGGAGCGTAACGCTTATGACACAGAGACAAAAAGCTCTTCTGAGCTGTGCCGTGGCGGCGGCACTGCTGCTGTCCGGCTGCCGCAAAGGCAGCAGCGATTCCGGCAGCATGAGCAGTTCAAACGCCATGTCCGGCTCGTCCGGCAGCGCCAGCACCACCCAGACCGGCGGCTGGAAGACCGGCCTCGGCATCCTGACCGAGGCTTCCGATGAGGCCCGTACCGGCACCATCCATACCATCGCTGCCGCCGTCCTGCTGGACGGAGACGGCAAGCTGGCCGACGTGATGCTGGATGAGCTGGAAGTGGAAGTTACCGCCGACGGCAAAGGCGTCGTCACCATGCCCACCGACTACCGCACTAAGCGCCAGAAAGGGGACGACTACCCGCTGGCAGCGGCATCTTCGCTGAAAAAGGGCTGGGCCGAGCAGGCCGATGACTTCGCCGACTACCTCACCGGCATGACGCCGGAACAGGCATCCATGCTGGAAACGGATAAGGACGGCAAGGCTGTGGACGCCGACCTGCTGTCCGGCTGCACCATCCGGGTGGATCAGTACCGCGACGCCGTGGCGAAAGCCTGCACGAACGCGTCCGCCCTCGGCGCGGCAAAGGGCGACCGGGTGAGCCTCGGCGTGGAGGCGGAGAATGCCTCTTCGGACATCACCGCCACCGACGACAAGGATGTGAACGCAGAAGTTGACCTTACCGTCGTGGCCCTGACGCTGGATGCCGATGGCCGTGTGACCAGCGCCATCGGCGACATGGCAGAGCCTGCGCTGACCATCGCGGCAGACGGCGGCGTCACCGCCCCGGACACCGTCCGCTCCAAGCTTGAGCTGGGCGACAGCTACGGGATGCGGAACGCATCCAGCCTCGGCAAGGAGTGGTACGAGCACAGCGAGGGCTATTGCAGCTACCTCAAGGGCAAGACTGAGAAAGAGGTGGCGGACATCCCTGCCGACGGCTCGGACGCCGACCTCGCGGCCCTCTGCACCATCTCCATCGACGCCCTGCAAAAGGCCGCAGGGGATGCGTTTGAGAATGCGTCATTATAAATTGAACGGAAAGTCTGACCGTCACCGTGAGGTGGCGGTTTTCTTTTTGTCCTTTGTACAAATACACCGAAAACCCTATCGGAAAGGGGCGGTCTGCGGGCAAAACGCGAAAAAATCGGTTTTCCTCTTGCAAAACGGGGCAAAACGCGCTATTCTATAGTCACAGTTTAACAATTTAGCATGGTAAAGCGATAAAACGAAGCGCCGCTTCTGCTGAAACTGAGGGAGGAAATTACAACATGAAACGTTTGGTATCTGCTTTTCTGGCCGGTGCGATGGCGCTGAGCCTTGCCGCCTGCGGCGGTTCTGCATCCACTTCTACGGCTGCTTCTTCTGCCGCCGCCTCTGCCGCCCCGGCAAGCTCCGTGGCCGCTGACAGCGACCTGGCTTACATCCAGTCCAACGGCAAGATGGTCATCGGCTACACCGTGTATGAGCCGATGAACTACACCGACGCCGACGGCAGCTTCACCGGTTTCGATACCGAGCTGGCCACCGCTGTCTGTGAGAAGCTGGGTGTCGAGCCGGAGTTTGTGGAGATCAACTGGGACACCAAGGAGACCGAGCTGGCTGCAAAGAGCATCGACTGCATCTGGAACGGCCTGACCCTGACCGATGACCGCGAGGAGAACATGGCCTGCACCAAGCCCTACGTCAAGAACGCCCAGGTCGTCGTGGTGAAGGACGGCACAGACTACACCTCCACCGCCGACCTCATCGGCAAGACCGTGGTAGCCGAGGCCGGCTCTGCCGGTGAGACCACTATCACCGAGAACGCCGACCTGTCTCAGGCTGATTTCATCTCCAAGGCTGTTCAGACCGACTGCCTGATGGAAGTCGCCGCTGGCACTGCTGACGCCGCCATCCTCGACCTGACTCTGGCTTCTGCCATGATCGGCGAGGGTACCGACTACGCAAACCTCAAGATGGTGGATGAGCTGAACGTCGAGGAGTACGGCGTGGCCTTCCGCAAGGACAGCGACGTGGCCGAGGCTGTGGACAATGCATTCGACGAGCTGAAGGCTGACGGCACCATGCAGACTCTGGCCGACAAGTACGGCCTGACTCTGGCTGAGTAACTTACATTATAAACGGATAGGTGTAGTGATTCTGTGACTGTGATTTTGGAGCGTCTGACCGGCGCATTCGCGCTCAACTGTGAGCTGTTCTTTCTGACCTTGCTGTTTTCGCTGCCGCTGGGCCTTGTGGTGGCCTTTGGCTCCATGAGCCGGTGCGCACCGCTGCGGGGCGTCGTCAAGACCTTCGTGTGGGTCATCCGCGGTACGCCGCTGATGCTCCAGATCATCGTCATCTACCTTGGCCCCGGCCTGCTGGGTATGACCAACCCCTGGCCCTCCGGCTCTTCGGGCCGTCTGGTGGCGGCGGTGGTGGCTTTCGCCATCAACTACGCCTGCTACTTCTCTGAGATCTACCGCGGCGGCATCGAGGCTGTGCCGAAAGGCCAGACCGAGGCCGGTCAGGTGCTTGGCATGACCAAGAGCCAGATCTTTTTCAAGGTCACGCTCCTGCAGGTCGTCAAGCGCATCCTGCCCCCGATGGGCAACGAGGTCATCACGCTGGTGAAGGATACCTCGCTGGCGAACGTCATCGCCAACAAGGAGATCATCATGATGGCGAAGGAGTACAGCGCCAAGGGCCTTATCTGGCCGCTGTTCTCCACCGCGATCTTCTTCCTCGTCTTTGTCGGCGCACTCACCCTGCTGCTGGACTGGGCCGAGAAAAAGATGGACTATTTCCGCTGCTAAGGAGGATACTGAATTATGGCATTACTCGAAGCCTCTGGCATCGGGAAGAATTTCGGCGAGACGAAAGTTCTCAAGGACATCTCGCTCACACTGGAACAGGGCGAGGCGCTGGCGATCATCGGCTCGTCCGGCTCGGGCAAGACGACGCTGCTGCGCTGCCTGAACTTCCTTGAGCGTCCCGACACCGGCGTCATCAGGGTGAACGGCGAGACCATGTGGGACGCCGCCGACCCTGCCACCCAGCGGGAGAGCGAGGTGCGGAAAAAGCGCCTCCACTTCGGCCTCGTGTTCCAGAACTTCAACCTCTTTCCCCAGTACACCGCACTGGAAAACGTGATGCTGGCGGGGGAGCTTCTGGCAAAGGAGCAGCCCGACTACAAGGCCAACAAAAAGGCCATCCACGCCCAGCTGGAAGCACAGGCCCGTGACCTGCTGGCCCAGATGGGCCTGTCGGAGCGGGCAGGCCACTACCCCCACCAGCTCTCCGGCGGTCAGCAGCAGCGGGTGGCCATCGCCCGCGCACTGGCGCTCCACCCGGACATCCTCTGCTTCGATGAGCCCACCAGCGCCCTTGACCCGGAGCTGACCGGCGAAGTCCTCCGTGTCCTGCGGGATCTCGCCGACCGAAAGACCACCATGATCATCGTCACCCATGAGATGCACTTCGCCCGCGACGTGGCCGACCGCATCCTATTCATGGACGGCGGCGTCGTGGTGGAGGAAGGCCCGGCCCGCCAGCTCATCGACCACCCCCAGGAGGAGCGCACCAAGCAGTTTTTGGCGCACTACTCGGAATAAGACAGGCTATGGCCCTCCCCGCTCGGGAGGGCTTTTTTGCGTATGCGGCGCATGGTCAGGCTGTCCTTCGTACAACCTCTCAGGCGCTTCGCGCCAGCTCCCCTAGTAGGGGAGCCTCTGGCGAAGAGGACAGGTCTCCGGGTAAAGGCGAAACTTTCCGGTATGCCAAGGCCTCCCCTCGTTAGGAGCAACAACGACGACCGCCGCCAGCGGCGGAAACAGGGAGTCGCTGTTGGGGCCGCGGCCAGCAGGATGCGAGGCCCGCACCAAGGGCCGAAGCAGATGCTGGGAGCCGCAACCCGGGCAGTGGCACGTCGTAGGCGTGACGGAGAGGTTTAGCTCCTTTTGCGCCATTCACGCCGAAAACACCACGATTCGCGCAGTTTTTATTTACATTCTCCGGATTTTTTGGTAAGCTTGTATCGAAAAAGGCGGATTCTTCAAAAGACGAACAGACCAAAGGAGGACAGACTATGAGACTGAAAAGCGCACTCCGGCGGGGTGTGGCCGCCGCCGTCATCGCGGGCATCGTGGTAAGCTCCGGCATCCCGGCCTACGCGGCCCGGTGGGACATCGCCAACGGCGACATCACCGTGAAAGCGGGCGACGCCGAAGGAAAGAACAAGGTCTCACAGGGCGAGACCATCGACGAGGACGACACCAACACCGTCATCACCGGCGAGTCGGATAAGAACACCGTCACCATCGACACCTCCAAGGGCGACGTGGACGTCACCTTCGACGACCTGAAGATCGACGTCAGCGGCAAGGCCGAGGGGGATGGCAGCGATGACAGCCCTGCCCAGGAGAGCAAAGCAGCCGTCACCGTGCAGGGCGACCACGATGCGACCATCGAGCTGGACGGCGACAACGAGCTGAAGAGCGGCGGCTATAATGCGGGTCTTGAGAAGAACGAACACGAGTCGAAAGGCACTCTGACCATCAAGGACGACGAGGGCAAGGACGGCTCCCTCACCGCTGAGGGCGGCTTCGGCGGCGCAGGCATCGGCGGAGGCATCGAGAGCACCGGCAGCAGCATCACCATCCGGGGCGGCACCATTGAGGCTGTGGGCGGGAGCAACGCGGCAGGCATCGGCGACGGAGCAGGCCGCGCGTCGGACGACACCGACGACCCGAACCCGGGAGACCTCTACATCTGCGGCGACGCCGAGGTGACGGCCAAGGCGGGAAGCCAGATGACGGACGCCAAGGCCCCGGCCATCGGCGGCAGCTACGGCGAAGTACCCACGGAGAACCTTTCTGACGATGAACATAAGGTGACGGGAGGACGGCTGACCCGTCTGAACGCGGACGGCACCGTGATGGAGG
>OOBM01000496.1_pt1 | contig 29609 bp, 20 predicted proteins | sample 1671581 | NCBI WGS metagenome assembly OOBM01 (sample SAMN06348171, study PRJEB24527) | human gut metagenome
CATCCTGCACGATTTGTGAATAGTCCTCTATCCCATTAGGATAAAAACGATCCACTTCTTGCTTGGACATAAACTCCGTGCTCAGTCCCAAGGCATCTCCTACAGCTTGTCCGAAGATCGTACCGAGGAATCTTTCTTTTATAGTTTCTTTTTCCATTTTTTATTGTTTATACATCCAACAAATCGTAAAGTCATCCATATCTGGCAATAGTGCTGTACCGATTACACAGCTCCACTTTTTTAACGACAACACTTATTCCCTTTTATGCTCCTTCAGATACAACTATATGTTCTGTGGAAACCATGATGCGGCTGAGGAAGCTGCCATCATGTACACTATGATAGGAAGCTGCAAGCTGGCTGGTGATGACTTCCGAAAATGGACAACCTACTTCTTGACTCATATACATGAGTATGATAATGATTATTCGAGAGATTTGGCAAACTTCCTGCCATTGAGGCTAAGAGAGAAGGGAATTCTGTAATCTCCCTCTGAAATTCTTGTAACTTCTTCTAAATTTCTTTGAATATCTCCGAAAATCTTGTAGAATTTTGAAGATTCCTACAAGATTTTCAGAGAATATTGCAAGACGGGGTTAGCCGATGGCTTACATCTTAATTCTTTTTGTACAATCTTGGTGGCACTTTATCTAAAGGTGAAGCCAGATTAGGAGTATTATACATCAAATACAACTGGTGCATTGTACGTGTCATGGCAACATATAACGCTTTCCTTGTTTCTTCATTATTTGCTCCATCAAACATAGGTATGATAACTATATCAAACTGAAGACCTTTTGCACTATGATAGGTCATTACTTTTGGAAGGTTGTTTGTGAAGTGAAGTTCGCCCTGAGCCCTTTTGTCCTGAGCCTCAGTTTTGAATTTGAACTCATAATCAAAGTCTTGTAATTTAAGCTTTTCGCAAACTTCAATTACTTTCTGATTACTTGGGAGTAATACCCCTATACTCATTTCTGGGTTGGAGTTCGAGATTTCAATGATCTTTTTTATTTGTTCATCTACAGTCTCGAAATGAACGAAATGGGGTAACTCTTTCTCCTTGTTTTTATAAACCTTTTCCTCGTATTTCATAACATTTACGCCGACATAGTCTTGTGTAATCTTTGCAACGTTACGTGGAAGTCGGTAATTATTGTATAACCTAAGAGGAACAAGACCTGTCATATCAGCAATTTCATCAATGGACAGAGTCTTTTTGCCAAAATGGTTATAGATTGACTGAGCAGAATCACCAAAGAAGAAATAATGCTTAGCAGCAGCCTCTATGAACTCCTGAATTTCTTCACGTTCAAAATCTTGAATTTCATCAACAATGATATAGTCAGCGGAAGGCATACCAAGATATTTCCAGTAATGATAATGATAGAACTGGTAAGAACTGCAGCTTCTGCCTGTCTTCATAAAACTATTAAGAGAACGTGTAAGGGATATAAGTATCACAGAATTACCCTCATTTGCAATCTGTTCAGCTTTATGCATAGCAATAACAGACTTACCACTACCTGCACAGCCTGTTACCAACATAGACTGATCAATAGTTATATCTATCAAATCAAGTTGGTCATCATCCAGAGAGTCTTCGTCTAAATCCCAGTCATCTACTGCAAGTCGCATACGTTCCCGAAGCTGACATTCTCTTTGTGGTCTATAAACAATAGGAGTTTCAGGAACTAACTCTTCCTCTGTTGCTTGAGATTCAAGTACTTGTGTAGCTGATAGTAAATTCTTTAGTTCTTCTATTTCCTTTTGCTTTTCTGCTAACAGGGATTCTACTTCTGAAGTTCTTTCTTGTGATGCCAAGTTTTGTTGCTCTACTTCTGCTAACTGTTTCTTTACAAGTATCAAAGCTGCTTCCTTCTCATCAATAGTTTTATTGGCGAGCTCTATTTGATTCTTCGCTTGGTTTAACTCTTTTCCTCTTACAGAGTTAAAGGAGAATGACTGCAAACCATTCAGAAATACTATTGTATCTGCAGAAAGTATGGAATTTCCTTTTAGAAAGTCAAAAAAACCAGGAATACAAGTTGCGCAACCTCTTGCTTGCTCTTCTTCCTGCATTGATGAGCCACCTGTATGGCTTCCGAACTCGCTTGCAAAGCTATACCAACGGCACAATTCGGAGCTATAACTTTCAATGCTCAGTTTCAATCTTTTCTTTTGTACATCCTCTCTTGCACTATACACATCTGGATGATACATAAAGTAAGCACGAGGGAATATTGCAGTAAAGATACTACCTGTTGGCTTTCTTGAGGTAGGTCTTGTATCAAGGTAAAAGAGATTATCCTTACTCTTTTGTATTGATTTTCGACCTTCCACGATGTCTGTAGAAGTGGCATCATTATTTATAATGTCGTAAATAACGAGTTTGCACAATAACTCAATAGCAGGTCGAACGTTTCTAAAGAAAGATGTATAATCCTTCTTGTTGAAACAATCGACTGCTAAGTTGTAGTCGTGCTTGAAACTATTCTTTATCGATTCCATTTGTTATCATTTTAAGCAGGAGTACCAAATCCTGCAATTTGTACTACATAGATATATCCACGTTCACGAGCCGCTTGACACCAATCGTTAGCGAAAGGTCTATATTCGCGATGTTGGGCTATTGCCTTAGCTCTAGCACTTTCATCTGCCTTTAAGGTATCTTCCCATGACCATATACTTACATCACTCACAAAGAATCCACGCAATCGAAGGATATCATTATTTCGCGCATTTCTTGCAATTGTGCTTGCTCCTGATAACCTAGCGACTAAGTCATTACCATGTTGAACATAGTAATTGCCATCAGACTCTCGAACAACCATAACGTCATCGTCTTTTTTAACATTCTGCGCTATTTTGTCATTCATAAAGAATGTATTAGCAAAGACATTTTGCGATAGATAGTATTTATTCATGCCTGGTTCACGTTCTGCATATACAATGGTTCCATCGTCCACTGGCAAATAAACTTGATTAGCTTCTTCAATGGCTGCCTCACTTTGTCCTTTGTAAACATGCAGATACTTCTTTGCACGAGTATAAGCAACAAACATCAGACGGCGTTCCTCTTCTATATCTGCTTTATCGTCTAATTGAAGTTCTTGACCTTTGGCATAGGTATGGTGAGGTTTCATCGGCAACGAAATGGAAGATGGTGTGATAAATACAGCATCAAACTCCAGACCTTTAACTTTATGCATAGTTGTCAGAATGACGGTAAGAGTATCATCTTGTAGAATGCGTTGCTCTTTGTAACGGTCGTATATCTTATATACTTGACCACCATCATCCTTTCCTGCAACTTCCAATATATAATTAGCCAAGTCAGAATAGCTATGAATAGATTCGTCAGAACGAATGGATTCCAGATAATTAAGAACAATTGTGTATGCCAAATCTATGTTATAGGCATCCCAAGATGGGTTGTCTTCAATTTTTTTCATTAAGAAATCCTTCATGCCATGAGCTGTTCTATCATCATCAAGCAACAGTTCTGTATCTGGATGTTGATTCAGGAAATGTATCAAATCATACACTTCTCTCTCGCGCCATAACTCGCACGTACTTGCACCTTGAATACGTATTCTTACATCTTCAGGCACTCGTGATCTTATATCAGCATATCCTCGATAGACTTCATTGTTGGTTCTGAAGAATACAGCGACATTTTTTATAATAGCGTACTCATTACCATTAGATTTTGCTATTTCATTTTGTTCCTTTACATTATTTATATATACTAACAGATCACCAGTCCATGATGTGGATGTATCGTTGAATATAGTGTATGGTTCATGCGGCTCATGCGCCATTAGCGTTGCTGCTGAGATAGGCATATTACTATCAGTAGGGACAAACTTAGCAGAACTATCCAAAATCTTTTGATATGAGCGATAGTTTGTGAACATTGTCAGCTGAGTAGGATGAAGCTCTTCATCCAACTTCTTATAATATGCATCAGGATTTAACCATGCAGCATATGTTATAGGGTTATTCACCTGTAGTGCACGACCATTACTATCCTTTGGCAATCTGTCAAATCCGTAGATGCTCTGATTCTTATCACCAATAGTGAAGAACTTTACATCAGGATAAATCTTCTTTATTTCAAGTAACGAAAGTAGTCTGTCCCTGGTTATATCCTGGAACTCATCCACAAGAACGTATTCAATTTGAGGGAATATTCCTCTGAACTCTACAGTGTTATTCTGAAGGAACTGTAAGAACATCTTTTCCCAAAGCTCAGTAGGAACATTATCTAAACGGCTTCCCATGCAGATCTTTGCAAGCGCATGGAAAGTATGAATATGCAAATGATGTCCGATACGACTCATACCCAACTTTGTAAAGAGGTTGTCAAGTCTGTTTTTAAGTTCGACAACAACAGCTCTGTTGTATGCAAGTATCAAAAGGTGGCTCGGCTCAACATGTTCTTTATAGATTAGCTTTGCACATCTCATAGTCAACATGTGAGTCTTACCCGAACCTGGACCTGCCAATACATTTATGGTCTCATTTCTAGGCTGCTCGTATATTTTTATCTGCTCTTCATTTTTCAAATATCCTTTTTCTTTGTCACCATAGAACTTCTTTTCCTCTTCTCGAAGAGCTTCATCTGTCAATTCGGACATAATATCAGAACTTTCAGGGGCATACTCACCTGCCAAAGCGAGATAATCCCGATAGTTACGACACATGAAGTATCTACGTATGAACTCGCCTTGTTGTTCCCTTCCTATCAACGAGAAAATGTGCATTGCAGTAAGACGCACTTTCTTTACTCTTTCCTGTTCGTCAAAGTCTTGTCTGAAATCATACATTTCAGATTCCTTATCAGTTCCCTCATCTATATCAGATACTGTCTTGTCATTGGCAAGAACCTCAATACCCGAGCTTATCAATGGCGTATGTTCAATGTATGCCAACAATCTGAGAACAGTCAAAACCTTCTCGAAATAGCCATACATATTGCCATTGTGATGGAAATCAAGTTCTTGCAATTTTTCTGCCCAGTAAAAAGAACCAGCCTGCTCACACACAAACTTTATCCATTTAAAGCAGTCTTCCTCAAAGAATTTAAGGAAATCCTTCCATTGTTCATTCTTTACTTTCACATGGAAATCAAATTTCTCTTCAACTTGCTTTATATGGAACTCTACTCCTGGTATATAGCGTAGAATCGAGAATATTTGTGGACCGACTCTCGTTATGATATTACGTTTGAATGTTTCCGCAACAGTAACGGCACCCTTTGGAGGATTCAGAATTTCATTCTTCCAAGGCATGTATATTGTAGTCTCAACCTTCTTCCTACGTTTCTTTTCTTCTTTAATTGTTTCATAATAAACATCATCGAGAAGATGCCTGTATATTTCTTCCCGACTCTCTACATCAAATATTTGTGTAACACCTATCTTACAATCATATAACAGATTGCGAACGCCTTCCATGGCTATATGAAGCGCAAAGGTGTTATCATCATGATTAACCATGTATCTTGCTTCACAAAATCTTCTGGTCTTTATCTCACAACGCATCATTTCATTCAATGAGAGTAAATTCAGTGATTGACAGTATAGAATGGCATTCATTATCTGTGGGAACGACATTTTGTACATTTTAAATGCCGCTCTCATATCCGCGATAGAAAACAGTGATGGTTCATCAAGACGTTCTGCGTTCCTTTTTAGGTAATCGTAAACGTTTCGATGACGTTCATCCCTATAATTAACACCAGAAACATTAGACATAATAGTCATGTCATAATATGCAGAACTCAGATATTTCAGTTTTATGAATCCCATAGTTTCAAGCCAATGGAACGCAAGTCGTGAAGCTGTTGTATCTGTAAAATGATCAGAATCATCATTCTTTGACCACACACCATATGGTACAACCAATGGTTTTGTCTTGACTTCTTCTATAGTCCTAAATCGTTTTATAAATGCCACAATCTTATCCTTGCAGTCTGTTAGGTCAGACCAACTCATCTGACTACGGACAAGCAGATCTTTCAGCTTATGGAAGTCCTCGTCCGATGTAATACACACTGCAGGTAGTTCATTATGAGATAAATAGAACTCAGGTCTTTCAGAAGGATCTTCTTGATAGTCTCGACCTGCACGTCCAACTTCCTGTAAGTAATCTTCAAGTACTGAAGGTGGTGTAAAATGTACAAGATAGTGAATATTTGGAATGTCCATACCCATACCAAATGCTTTTGTCGCACACAAAATATAAATGTGTTCTGACTCTGCAACAGGTACGTCTACACCATTCTCTTTACGAGTTTTCTTGAATCTACAATATTTTTCGTTACGCTCTTCTGCATCAAGACCTGCATGGAAATAGTCTATATGGTCAAAACATTTATGCAAAACGGAATCTTCAGAAGCCTTTTCGCATAAAGCATTCAAAGCTTCGGCTGTTTCGGAACATTGATTATGCGTCCTACAGAATATAAGCATACAGCTTTCTTTGAAATCAATCTTGTTTTCTGTAATGTATTGAGCAATCGCCTGAACTCGTGCATCATCATTATGACCTTGTTTTCTCTTTCCTGAGTTGGCTACAGCAAAGGAAATTCCGATATGGTTACGTATCGGATTATATTCTTCTGCAGATTGTCCTAATCTTGTAATATCTGGAATGAACTTCTTGAAGTCTGCCTCTACCTGAGTTGTTACAGTTGCAGAGAACATCGCTATCATTATGTCAAAAGTTTGTTGCAATTCAACACAACGTACTATTGCATTTCTGTAGTCAGGTCTGAAATCCTGTCCCCATTGTGATACGCAGTGTGCTTCATCAAATACAACATACTCTAATCCACCGTCCATACGAAGACGTTGGTATAGCACATCCATGAAAGATCTAACTCTGAATCGTTCTGGAGTAATATATAGAAGTGCAATCTCACCAGATTGAATACGTCTGTAAATCTGTTGGGTTTCAACAATCATTCTGTCGCCACTAAGGTAATCAACATTGCTTACGAATCCTTTTGACTGCAACTCCTCTACTTGATCTTGCATCAGGGCACGCAATGGAGTGACAACCAATGTCAATTTGTGAGACGTAATTGCTCTACACAAAGCCGGACCTTGGAATAGCACGGACTTACCACCACCTGTAGGTATTGAAACCAAACAGTTGCCAGTCTTGGATAGCATGTAATCGACTATTTCTTCCTGACCGTTTCTCCAGCCACTATACCCCCAGTTAGAGAGTATCATCTGCTTCATCTGGTCAGTTCCTAACTGATCAGTTTCAGCAACATTATCCTTAAAATATATAGAAGCACGTTCTAAGATTCGACGGAACTCATCATCATCTTTCCATAATTGGAACTCTACAGCTTTTCCTTTACAAGCCTTCGCTAAACCAGAATAGTCTTCAAAATGAGAATCAGTGATATAGAACTTTGTTTCTGGACTATTTGCCATTGCCAAAGAACAGTAGTGCTCAAATATTGGCCATGATGCAAGAATACACTGTCTGGCAGTAGTGCGCTTGTGTTGTTCATCTGCATCAGAATCAGATGAATCCTCGTAATCGCCTTCAAAAGGTAACGTGTCCCACATGACCATATATCGGTCTATATCCATGTTGTCCCATATATAACAAAAAGGCTTATCTGTTCTGTAACTACCGAGACCTGTCATGAATTGTTCCTTAGAAATAATAATCATTCCATCAGGATGGCTACCGATATGTTCAAGTTTGCGGAAACTATTACCTTCTTCTGGAATGAAATATCCTTTAGAAGTAGCATATTTGAATAGTTCGTCGTATTCGTCCAAGGTATTTACGACATAAACTATTGGAAGACTTCTGTTCTGCTCATGAATCTTATCAACAAGAGCAAATTGATATGCCCAGTAGTTGCTTCTTCTGGTAGTTACAGAATTTACACGTAGTACAGAAGCATCGTATGTATCCCTTAATTGTGTTCTTACCTGTATAATATTCTGTGAATCTGACTTTTCCCCCTCTGTTTCCCAGTATATTGGATTATGCTTTATACCAGTAAAATGAGACAGGAAATGATCTCTATATTTCTGATACTGATAGTTCTGGTAGATGACAAAAGTTCCATTAGGTTGTCTTTCGCACCATACATTTGCAGTCAATGGGTGTTTCTTTATGCCAAGTTTTGTTTGGTCAGCATCAGATATAACGGCAATGTTGGTTGCTGCCATTTGCATAGGTAGTTTGCTACCGACTTCCAACAAATCGGAAAACTTCCATTCACGCTGTTCTTTACATTTATGTACTCTATCTTGTCGTTCAGAACCAATAAAGTAGATGTGTTGATAGTCCTTAGAGCATATTTCCTTTGACTGGAATGCGTCTATATCAATACAGTCAATTCTGCTGTTAGATTTTTCCGCAAATCGTGAGAGCATGCTATTTGTAAAGGTAATTTTATCACTACCTTCATTTTCGATTCTTAAATACTGTGCTAAGTTTGCTACAATAGGAGTTGCAGACACCTTGCAGAATCTGTGCAAAACAGTATTCCACAAATGTGAAGGCATTGGATATTCGTTAAGTTTATCCTCATATATAGCCTGATATTCTATGTCATCCCCAACAGAAGGGAAACGAAGAGGTATAATTTGAGCGATTCGTGGCCACAAATCCTTTGGAGCGATAACCAAGACATTGCTATCTTCGGTTTCCGCAACTATGTTTGAAATCTGAGAATGAACTCTATTAGACAGAGGTCTTAGCTCTTGGAAGAAATGCTTTTCTACATTGCTGGAGTTCTTAAAGTATTCTCTAAACACAGGTTTCTGCAATGTTGCCAATATAGTATTAATTTCTTTCGGAAGGAAATCTTGCAATTCCTGACAAGATTCTTTATCTAGAGACAGCCTATATAGCTGGTTCCAGAAAAGTTCATTTTCTAATTCTGTATCAGCTTTTGCGTTATGTTCTGTCCTAAGAGAGTAGGCGTAGCGGCATGGGTTCAGAAGAATTTCAATCTCTAAAGTGTCCCATATAAAAGATGAGGTAGATATACCTTTTTTATTTAATATCGGTAAATCCCACTGTTTTATGTTGTGTCCAACAACTATAGCTGTCTTAGAAATGGCACGACCTAAGCTAGGAAGCTGATCATTAGAACTAAACTCCCTAACATTGCCTTCTTTTAAGTAAGCAAATTCCGAAATGTTATTTCCATCGGATTCTATATCAAATACTACGTATGGTACTTCGGCTTGGCATCTTTTCCATTTCTGACCGATATAAATTTCATGGAGCTCTGTATCTTTGAGGTGCGTTTCAACAAGTTCCATACAGAAATCCGTAGCCACATCGTCAATGTATTCTATTAATTGTGTCTGTTCGCCTTCTTCTTGAAGTAATATTGCATTAGCAATAGTTTCCATACCAATAAGTATCAGTATAGAATCATCTACCATTAAAGAAGAGTTTGCATATCGAACAATAAAATCATCAATAAGCTCCTTGTCTTTAAGGAATTGAATTACTTCTGTCCAATCGTCGATATTATCTAGATATTCTTCGTTCGCATTGCAAAGGAATAGCAGAGCCTTAATTATACTTGAAATATTGTCTGCCCCATCATAGAGATCGCAGAATTCGATTCCCAAAGCATTGTATAACAGAATAACAATATCACCACTTAGGGTAGATAATTCGTCAATAGAATACAACTTTTGTATTCCATTGATTCCAATTGCTGCATAAAACTGGTGAATATCAATATTCCTATAGTTCGAGTTCCTCTCGATATTTTCTTTTATATTGAAATAGTATTCAGAGATATCTGTGTCAGCATTAAACAATTCTGCTATTTTATCCCAATCTGTATTATCTTGGGTAAATAGCATCTTGGTTGAAAAAGCTTTGAGGCAAGTATATGCAATAGACGCTTCTTCATTAGGCTCTCGTATGATAGAGTCAATAATCTTCCCTGTTGCTTCGTCAAGATATAACTGCTTTACAATAGATTCCCGATATTCAGCTTTTGTATTCTCTACAAATTCGAATAAGGCATCCTTGAATACATCAGAACTACCAGTGGCACGTTTTGATGCATTGTAAACATGCGAAATGACATTCTCTTGATAATTATGTTCTCGCTTACTATCCCAACCTAATATTTTAGCATATGAACCACGATATTTGAGTGCTTGCATGATTGACTCTTTGCCAAATTCCAGTTTTGACAAGTTCTTAGCAGCAAGTCCGCCACGTCGATCTTTTCCCTTTGTAAAGGTAACCCAATGTCCATCGTATGGCGTATATCCACATGCTACACCTGAGGAATGAACAAATATCTCTTTTATTTCCGATTCGATACCACGTGCATTGTTTATTCCTTTGTTGTTTGTTACCAGATAGCCAAATCCTTTGTCATTATCATAGAACTTGATGATGCCAATTAATCTTTGCTCCTGCTTTTTCTTTTGCTCGTTTTTGGGAGGATTATTTTCTTCCTTTACATCAGATTCCACAAGTTTAGATAGTTGAGCCAGATCAGTCATTGGTTCAACCCTTTGTTCGCTTGTCTCAATGGACAGCTTTACCGAGTCCTCTGCTTTTGGTTCTGTAGGAATTATATTTGATTTTGGCTTTGGAGTCCTATATTTTAGGTTGAATGCAAGTATAGGATCAATGGCTTTTAACTCTGCTACGGAAAGCACATAGTTAGAGTCAGCAGGAATAGCAACACCTTTTCCTGCAAGATAAGTTTGAATGCTTTCGACTGTTCCTTTCTTTATCTCAGAAACCTCACCTAATGTGATATTTTTAGAAGTATTTGACATTCTTTGATGGAATTAGCGATGGCAGCAGAATGCGAAGATAGCCTTCTATTCTGCCATTTAGGTTATTTATCTGTGCTGATAAGCTGCCCGCGAATATCAACATTCAAGAGTTCTGTAATCTTTGACAACGTCTGAAATCTGGCTGTGTGGTATTTTTACACCACTTGATTACGGTAACAGTATCTTTGCCTAATTGTTCTGCCAGCCACTTGTTTGTCTGGTTCACATCAGCAAGCACAGCCTTCAATCGATTAATATTTTTTGTATTGTCCATATTTAAATAATTAACGTTGAATGCAAAATTACTAATTTTTGCTGACATAAAAGAAACTATCTGTAACTATCTGCAAAAACAGATAGATTTTTTCCAAATTTTGTACAATAGGGAACAAAAAAGGCAGTAGAAATGAGTCCTACTACCAATATTTAAGACAAAAGTAATATCATCAAAGGATTGTGATAATCTTATCTTGTTTCGCTTTCTCAGCTATCCATGCATCCAGTTCTTCTTTAGTCATATCAGCTATTCGGCGACCATTGAAAGTACAATCTTTATGAAGTGTCATGCGCTTAACTCCAAAGGCATCTTTTGCCATGAAGAATCCGTCACTAATGACCTCGCCAGAAGCGTAAGTTATATTGTTTGTTAGGGTGTCCAGTTTTGTGTTCCAAAAACATGGTCTGGAAGCACCCTCCAATTTATTAGAATAACGCTCTGAAATTTACCACTTTAAGCAATAAAATAGTTCTTATAAATTATTAACGAGTCCTGTTGACTATCTCATGCCCTGGGGGTGCTGAGTAGTTACAAGAAATCGTTCATTTATAAATTCATTTTCCATATTTTTTCTATTCATACAACCAACCAATCGTAAAGTCATCCATATCAATCACGCCTTGGTGATATAATCCTTTGAGATATTCCTCAAAAGTTAATTGATTATCTGATGCTTGAAGTATTTTTTCGATAACATCGTTCTTGAAATTAAATCTCAATGTTTCTGCCGTTTTTAGTAATTGAGAATTACCGGACTGCTTTAGATATTCCTCTGCAAGTTCTTCGCCAAATTCCTTACAATGAGCTAACTCATACATCATTAAAATATAATGAGATAAAGCATCGCTGGCAGCAAAGACTACAGACGAATCATCTAACACAAATTCACCATGTTTAAAGCCTTCTTCTTCCAACGGGTCTTTACAACTAACCAATCTTGGAGGATTACAGAAATCTGCTAATTTCGTAAAACTATGTTCCAAAATACCAGTTTGAAAACTATAATGGAAAACAACACTATCACCATAAGCCATCCATTTTGCGACCTTTTCATGAATCTTCCATGCAGCAGCAATAGTAGCGCACGAACCTTCGTTATAGAACTTATTCAGAAGAATGCCATCCCCTTGCTTTGCCTTTTCCTCATGCTCATTATAAAATGATTCCCAGATGCTATCCACCCATTCGTCAAGTTCTGTAAAAGACGTGATAGGTTTATTCTTTGGTAACTGCTCTATGAGATACTTCGACCATTCATCAGCAAACAAACCGCAACCTCCAGCCCCATCTGATACCGCTATGCAGGTATCAGATGAGAAGAAGGAATCCTCGTTTGCTACATGATCATTCCATTTTGCTATGCTTACACCTCTATTCATATACATTATAGGTTTTGATTAACGAGCATACTCGACAACGTACCAATCTTCATCATTTTAACCAATCGTTCCATACCGGTGTTCACACCCATAGCATGATAACGAATATCTGTTTGCTTATCACCAAAGATGGCACGAATCTGCTCATTGTAGTTGAGAGGCAAGAGACTTGACATATTATAAAGTTTCTCACCATATCCATTTCCGTTCAATTCATCTACAGTTGCAGGGAACACTACTGATTCTGCATGTCCAGGTATAACGTGAATATTGAAGAATAATACATTACCATCATTGGTAAACATCGACTTCAACTGATTAGCAAGTTGTTGCATTTCATCATGTGAGGTGCCATTATACTCACCATCTGTGATATTGATAATTGTAGGAGGATAACAATCCTTGTCGTGATGGTCTTTCATCCAGCTTTCGAGCAAACCTTCTGCACGTTTGAAAGCCTTATCCATGTGTGTCCAACTACCATCATGGCGAGCTACCATCCATTGTTTCTTCTCTACTTCTTTGATGGTTATACCCTTACGGGTACGCACCTCTTCCTTCACCATTTTCTTTTGGTAAGGATTATCACGAATCTCTTCTGGAGTAACGAAGTCTTTTCCCTCCAAGCTACCATTCCAAGCACTATAAGCCTCAGTGCCATAACCTATCATGGCAATATCAAAGTAATGGCGAGTCTCATTATTCTTCACACATCGCTCCACCAACTCGTTGATTTGGGCATTTACGATACGGGCTACGGCCTCAGATAAAGTCATATCCTCACCATTAAAGGTGGTAATTCTACGCATAGAAACACTCTGGTCCACCAGGAAGATGAATGCCGTAGGATGCTCACGGTCAACACGAGCCGTATATGCATTCTTGCTCTGCAACATCTGTGGCTGGCTTGGAATCGGAATACCAAAGTTACCAATGTTTCTAATATACTTCAGAGGAATACTATTCTTTACTAAAATCTCTGCTTGATAGAAAGGCTGTTCATTTATATCCAGGTCAAAATGCTTGTTTGCCTTGACTGTCTGAAAATGAATTTTCTTGAAATCTTCCAGGTTTCCGCCAACGTTGGCACCGCTTCTTGTAGCATTTCTATCTGAAAACTTAGTCTGTTCATCAAAAATCACCTCTGGGTCTATTTCCAAAATTACGGGGTTAGATATACGTTGCTCGCTCATCGCTACATACATCATTGGATGCTGCTTGGTAAAGCTCGCTCTCACATAATGCTCCAGCCCATCTCGTTTGTCGAGCGACCAGGAAGTAGAGCCGGGACCACCACCTCCGGGCTTAGGAATCGTAATTCCACGTTCCTCACAATCCTTCCAGGAAAAGAGGCCCCCATTCTTGATGATGTTCTCTAAGTTGTCACGATCTGTAAAATGATACAACGTTGTAATATGATGCTGCTCAAGGATATTCTTAAAATCCTCCCAATTATTTCGTTTACTCATAATTTATATTTTTGTTGTTATTCTATCAAAAAAGTTCTAATTCCTGTGGCTTATCAACCTGTAGTTTTGCCTCCGTATCCGGTTTTTCTCCATAAGGATAAATACCATCTACGTATGCCTTGATCAAAAAGGCATGAGACAAGGGTTTGCTTGGGTCATCCACATCACAGTTGGTATCATAATCCAACAAGATGATGGTTTTCGTTTTACTTGCCTCCTTTAACCGTTCAATGATTGTTGGCACTTTATTCTCCAACATCCATTGGTAGGTTGGAATATATATCTGCTTTCTAGCTTCTATGTATCCAAGAAGTTCCTTGCCATTTACTCCCTTGCGATGTCCCAACGGCTTTCCATACTTGCGTACAGTTCGCTTGATATTCTTCATCGTATCATTCTGGAACATCTGCACATCTACATCTGCTCCTTCAAACACCTTCAACCCCTGCCAAATAGCTTCTACACAAGTAGCTGTCAATCCATCGCTGAATGGAACTGGTATTCCACCATGTGGGTAGAATGGACTTAATTTGATTAAGCTATCTTTAGCATGGCTAGTTACATCCGCAATGATTGCATCGGGATGTTTCTTGAGAATATTCTCTAGCTTTTTACGTTTTGAGTCTATTAGTATCATAATTGCTTAAATATTTTATCTCCAAATCGAGAGATTAATTTTTGTCTAAGATCGCATGGGAAATCGCAATCTTCAAAAGCACCTTCTCCAATACTGGACACACTATCAGGAATGACTATATTGGACAGAGAAATACAACGATTGAATGCATTAATTCCAATGCGAATTACGCCATTAGGAATGTCTATGCTATTCAAGGAAATACAACCAGCAAAAGCACCAATACCTATACTTTTCATACTATTTGGAATAATAATATCAGCCAAAGAGTTACAACAAAGGAATGCACCAAATCTAACATTCATCACACCATTAGGAATGGCATACGATTTTTGATTTTGATTTCTAAACGATATGATTTCGCTTTTATCCTTATTGAATAATACACCATGCTCGTAAATAAAGTTGGATGACAAACACTCTAGCTTACCGTTCCAACCATAAAATGGATTTCCATTTAAGTTCGTTACATTTGTGGGAATCACGATATTAATTAATGTTTCGCAATACGAGAATGCCCCATTTCCAATTCTAGTCACACTATCAGGGATAAAAATACTAATCAAAGATGTGCATTTAAAAAAAACACCACCCCCAATACTTGTCACACTATTCGGAATGACAACTTCTGCCAAAGAACTGCACATTGAAAATGCATTATCACATATTATCCGTGTACCCTCTTTGATAGAATAACATTCTTTTAGTTCTTGTGGTGCTTTCAACAATTTTCTTCCATCTTTGCTATATTTCACTCCCCATTCATCTATAAAGGCTTCATTCAACTCATCTTCAGTTACTTCTGTTGATAAGTCTTCAATAGTTTGAGGCAGGATAGGCTTTTCGCCAACAAACAATCTAAAAGAACATGCAGAAAGCTCCTTTCTCGCCAATGCTAGCATGAAAAGAGAGTAAAGTGTACAGAAATCCTTATCACACATCAATTCCTGCAGGGCAGATATAACCTTGCTATTTGAAGGATTGTGATAATCATTTTCTGAGAAGAGAAGTCTGTCTGAGGCACCATAGATATCTAACAAAGTAGATTTCATCGAGATAGCCTTCAATGACAAGGCGATGCTTGCCAATGAAAAATCATCTATCATTTCATCGAAATCATCCACAGTACGCAAAGGATGACAGAAATCCTTGGTACCGACAGTAGGAGATTTACTGCCTTTCATCGCAGGCACAAACATTCCATCATAATCCACCAATACAAGAGAACCATCGGGACGGATAATGATATTGTCTGGCTTGATATCACCATGAGCAAAAGATTGAGTACGGAGCCAAGCTGCCATTTTGCCAAAGCGATAACAAAGCATTGACATGGCTGATTGATTGTGATAGTTTGCCGCAATGTAAACTTCCATCGTTTCACCATCTACCCAATCCATCAACAATACAGGAAATTCATTCTCCTCGCATTGACTGTCCACGAAGAGTTCCTTCTCCATATACTTTACAGAAGTAATATATGGAGAATCAACCATACCCAATTCATCTGCAATCTGGCGATAGGCATCAGCTCGCCCTTCCTGTTCTTCCGTAAAACATTTGAGAGCATAATATTTCCCGGTACTCTTGTCCTGCATCTTAAACACAACGGCAAAAGCACCACTACTACGATATGGCTCTCCGTGATCATCTAGTACGGGAGCCAGGTAAGCCAACTTATCAAGATTATCGCCAGCATCTTGAATGGCCTTTACATATTCTGATATCAATGGATACTGCATATTGTATACTGTTGTTTAATTCTTTATCTACGGCTGTTTTTTCAGACTTATCATATAATTCCATCACTTTTTCGGCAGGCATATTCTCTACCAACACCCCATTCCTAACACTAGGCTATCTCATGAATAATACGATAATGCTCCCCAAAATAACTGCCAAGACAACATTGATAATCAAGCTATAATTCAGTTTGGTCTCTATTTTATTCAATGAATTATTGAAAGAGTCTGTAGCCTCTGAAAGTTTTTGCGAAGCAGAATTGGCTGACTCAACAACGGATTTGCAATCTTTATCAAAATCTTCAACTTTCTGCTTATAATCCGTCCCAACAGCGGCAATAAGTTCTTCAACTTTTGCAGTTATCTTTTTAAGTTGAGCAACATATTCTGATGCAGAATCGTGTAATCCATCATACGATTCTATTGTCTTTTCTACTTGCTTTCGAGCTGAATCTAAATTTTTTAGACTTTGTTCCAACTCCTTTAGGGAGTCATTAATTCTCTGATCAATCATAATTCTGTATATTTTTTACTAATATTAATCAATTCATTTACATGTTCCTCCAATTGGATAGCCAACTGGATTTTATCTATGTATTCTTTATCTTTCAAAGCAGCATGCTTTACAAGAAGTTGAGTAAACTCATCTATCAAGGTGGAGTTGCCATCACTTAAATATTGTATATATACTGCTTTATAATCATTGTAAAGTTCTTCCTCTAACATCTCGTTTGCCTCTAATCCAAGATATAGAATGCAGAATACATTGAGAAGGTTTAAAACAGGATTCATTTCTGCTATAGCACGACGTATCAAACGAACAGCACCCTGCAGATGCTTTATATTGTCCATTTGCGAATCGTTGTTAACGATCTCAGAATCTACAACCCTCATGTATTTTCTCACCAGATCAAAACTTGTAATTTCATCTTCAGAATGGACATCATGATTAGTATCATCCTTCAATGAGAAAGGCACATCTTGCTGTAATTTTGAATCGTATGTAACAAATCCTTCACGTGCATATTTAGAATTGAAGTAGTAATAAATGAAGTCTTTGAGTTCCTCATTTGTTTCCTTCCAATCTTGTTTCGAACTAATAGCCATGTTACAGAACTGTTCCATATCGAGGATTCCTCTTGCTCGCTTATCAGCAATACTCTTATAAATAAAAGATGTAAGATGCTTCAAACAAGCCATAATTACCCCATCTGTATGAGCAAGTGTCTGTACCTCTGCTATCATATTTTCTACCCTTTCGACAGAATAGTATTTACGATAGTATAATCTGAGATGTTTGTAATATTCAGATTCTTCTTGACAAATAGTGGTAACTCGAAAAATCTTATACCAACTTCCATCATTACGGCGAGCGTATTCTTCTGTGAAATCATCAATAAGGCCTATTATACACATACGGTATATGGCCTTCTGTAATGATTCTTGATATTGGGCATAACCATAAGCATAAGACTTACCAGTTCTTCTGCGCATTTGTCTTAGATACTCCGTTTCAAATATAGGCAGATTCCTTGATGCTAATTCTACATTGTATGAATTAAGTTCAACATCAGATACATTACAAGAGGTATAATAAGTTAGCGTCTTGCCTTTGTATTTAGGCTCTGAAATATATCTAAGTATACCACCTTTGCTTTCCTTTTTTACACATGAATCCCCTATGCACATTTCTTCATTAGAAATGGTAACATTAAGTCTATTCATTAGTAAGTTCATAACATATAATTCAAATTCCTCTCCCAAAAAATTTTGCTCATAAAAATACTTATTTTGAGTATAATCAGCAGAGAAGTATTCAATTATACGTGTTCGTATATTTTGTGTACTAAATTTCTTTGATGAATACATAATTGTGGCTAACGCCATTTTCTTATCACGCCCAGCACGTCCTGCCTCTTGGACAAAAGACTCTAACGAGCTTGGATAATTCAAATGGAAGGTCATTCGCACGTTAGACTTGTCAATACCCATTCCAAAAGCCTTTGTTGCAACCATCATGTTGGTTTTGCCTTTAAGAAAGGCATCTTGACAAACAGTATCATCACCTCCTTTATATGTTGAGATGCTTCTTAATCCTTTATGACGTAGTACTTTTTCTACACTTGGAACACTGAGATTCACCTTCTCTGATGCTCGCGTACAAAATACGATACCAGCGGAATTAGTACTTACTTGGTTATACCACTCGTTCTCGACATCAACATCAAGGTCTGCATTGAGTATTTTATCAGCGACAGCAGAATCCATCAAATTCTCCCGTTCAATGAATCGTTCTTTGATGAATTCTACAGCATTATTATCTTGTATCTCAACTATTTTTTGGGTGGCATCGTTTATCACTTCGAGAAGTTTTTCTTCCTTTATATCTCCAACAGCCCACGCATTCGGTGCATCTTTTGCATCAACCTCATAAACGTTATATTGAAGTTCAAGACGATTTGTATTTTCATATCTTACGGTTGCATCTTCATCTAAAGAATAAGCATTAATGCCAGATAATTCGCGTTGAACATCAGCAAGGACATCGAATGATGCCGTTGCTGTAAGACCAAACAATGATATATGGTTATCTTCTCCTTCCACTTCTTTTGGAAGTACATAATTGAATAAGTTTCTGCCAAGATGAAGATATGCAAGACGGAAATCATGTCCCCATTCTGAGACACAATGCACCTCGTCTATTACACCATAAGCGAAATAGACTCCTGATTCTCGCATAGAACGTAAAACCTCTCGGAAGCGATAAATACTCAAACGCTCTGGAGACAAGAACATTATTTGCACTTGCGAACCGGTTAATGCAAGTTCTCGTCTTCTACCTTCCTCAAAACTCTTTGTTATGTCACTATTTATATATGATATACAATCTATACCTATATTTAACAATCCATCATATTGGTCTTTCATCAAACCTTTTAATGGATCCACAACAAGTGTAACAGCTGGTTGCAACATAGCCGCCAACTGATAAGTCAAAGACTTACCACCTCCTGTTGGGAGCAAACCAATTACACTTTTTAATTGAAGAGCCCTATTTAATATAGGTAATTGCCCTGGTCTGAAATCTTCTTTTCTAAAGATGAGGTTTAAAAAATACCTAAGTTTAGAGCAATGCGCTTCGATTTTATGATATATTCCTTGACTATTTTTTTCAACAAATGGCTTGTAATTGATACGTTCTGTAGTGTATAGAACTCTGTCTTCGTACACTTTTTCAGAAGATCGTACAATAAAATAGCAATCATTTGAAGCCTTAAATTTAGAGAAAGTAACCTCTTTTGCATTGCAAATCTGCTCAATCGACACATCAATAACTGCATCGTATTCTATTTCAGACGAAGCATCTTTTTGGGTACTCACAGATATTTTTGGCAAGACCATATGATTATAATCTTTTGTCATGGCAATGAGATTATGATAAGTCTCTGAAAAATCCTCTATAGAAATCTTTGCAACGGAAGTATTATCCTCAATAATGAGAATTTTCCATTCCTGTTTGTTTATATCAAGTCGTTCTGAGATGATTGCTTCAATAAATGTCTTCTGAATACGTGCAATGGCGTTAAGACTCTTTGCTTTTTGAGCATCGGGCATGTCTGATACATAATTCAGCACTTTTTTACTTGCCAATGTTGGACAACCTCTTGAAATTAAATTGCTCATTAAAGCATAGACCGGACACAAATTCTTGTGAGCAGTCATGTCAAAAGGAGCTAATATTTCAAAAGCACTTTCTTCAAGGGACGATTTTACCATCGTGTCCGTAAAGGATGCGAAATACTGAATAGGCGCAAAATATTTATACTCATGCAGTATTTCAGATGTCTGTGAAAGACAATAACTAAAACTATTAATTAAGCAACCATATGCCTTACGAGTAGGATGGAGACCGAAATTGGTTTCTCTAAAATTAGTAAAAATATGAATATGATTTTCTACGAAATAGTTGCGAAAAGATAATATTCGACTTTCATTAAGGTTGGCTGGACCAATACAAAGCACAATATGATTCTGACCTGAAGAGGTTATCATTTTTGAAACGCCCTTCAAGCTCACTGCTTCAATATCAAGTATGTTAGAAAATATGTGGATAGCAATTGGCTGTTCTACACTTATAGAAGTGATACTATGGCTATTGTCTCCATTGTCCGATGGGAGATACTTTGAGACTGCAACAACATCAGCATTATTATCTTCCAATGCTTTTTTTACATGTATGACAGCTCTATCTCTTGCAACATCAGAAGGCTCTTCAAGAACAACTTTTCGGAGTTTTTTGAGCATGCCATGCTGACGAAGTTTTTCGACAACAGCCATTGTTCCAATACCCTGTCCACAGCCCCAATCGTAGATTTCGACACCATCACTTAAATCTGAATAAGGAAACTCATGTTCGTCCAATGCACGCATCAGTTTATGATGATGCATTGGACCATATGCAGACATGTATACACAGCACTGCTCTTCTGTTTCCAGAACAGCAGTACCATGATTAAGTGTACGGCCCTGACTATCTCTGTACTTATAAGGGCAGGACTTAAAAATATCTGGTACATAAAGATTAGAGATTCTTATAATCTCGTTGATGGTCAGATGACCAACTTTTTGTATATCATCTACGTAACTCATTTTCCAGTAATTGTTTCACTCCAAGGATTGTCCTTGTGATATTTGTAATTCATAACGGCAGACTGTTTGCTCGCATTAGCATAGCAATATTCGCAGCCATGTACACATGTGTTATATTCACCTATGTCCTTGCTTTTTATACAACCACAAAAGGCTCGTTGTCCTTTGTCTTTGTTGTCTCCATGAAGTGCATACTTTCCATTTGGAAGTATAATAGCACCTCCAGGTAATGGTTCTGTTTCACCAAAGAGGCTTGCTTGTGGCATAGAATACATTTTCACTTTTAGATAGTCCATTAATTTCTTGTCATTGTAGGCAAGTTTTATGATAAGCTTATCATCAACACAATGGTTCTTGTTTATTCCAAATTCCGTCAAGTCTATTTTCTCCCCACAAGTAGCCAGTTCATAATTCCACTTTTTGTTTAAAACTGATAGTTTTTGAGCGAACTCTCGCATTTGCCATTCTTGCCAATCTATATAATTAACATTAGCTTTTTGTAGGTTTGCCTGCACTTTACGATAAGAGAGTATGTCAGCAAAACTAAATACTAACTTCTCTGTATATCCTAGTAACTGGTTGCCAATATTCTCAATTTTATCAAGTAATCTATCTATGTCAATACTATCACTGAGAATCAATGGGTCAAAACGCCAAACAACATGTCCCTTACCTAGTGTATCAACAAGCAGTTTGAATGTTTCTATACGCTGATTTAAAGGAGGAACATTCTTCTCCAACCCTTCTTCCTCATAATCATTCAGAGAGTATTGAATATAACATCCGATTCCACGCTGCTTAAGAACTGGTAGATATTGCAATAACGGCTTGGGATTCTTAGACCAAAACACAATAAATCGTGTGTCTTTGTAAGACACATAACTTTTCACTCCATTAAATGGATTTGTCCATGCCGAATAGCCAGCCTTATCAAGACGATAAAAGAACCAGTCTGCATAGAAAGCTGGAATGTCTGTGCTGCGACTTGCAGATATAAGAACCGGGACTTGCATATCTACAAGTTCTCCATTCTCACGTGGAAGTCTTTGCTTAGTCCATGTTGCCATATTTGTTACAAATTAAAAATCGTTTAAAATTGATCCAATAATAGCAGAAATAAAAGTCATTTTACGAACGATATCTTCAGGAGCAATTGATGCAAATTCAAAATCAGTTTTTGCCAATTCATATGCACTTTTAAATTTCTCTGATATAACATTAGGATATTTTTTTACTACAGGAGAGAGAATTGTTGCTGCAAAGAAAGCAAATTCTCTTATCAGATACTCGGCTCCTTCTGCATACTCTTTCCGTGAGAACAAAATATGATGGATTGGATGAAGTTGAGCTTTATAAAGAATATCTTCAAATTTAGGTTTAAGGCTATCTTTCCCATTGCAGCATGTCAAGAACAGGTCCAAAGCTGCAGCAATGTAATCCTGCTTCGTCTGTGCTATTTTGAAGTATTCTACAATACAAAAAAATGCGTTTTCAGCCCATACTTCTCGCATGTCAGAATCATTCATCCAATCAAATTGCAAACATAGATTGAATACTTCACAAAGGCGATCCTTTTGGGGAAATCTTGTAATAAGCATACCGCTTCCTGGCTTGTTTAATAAAGATGCAAATTGAAACAACTCATTTTGCAATAAAGCAACACTCCCTGAGTCAAAAGTTGATATTGCTTTATCCACGTATAGTTTGAGTGATTCTTCAGAATCTTCTTTTGTTCCAAAATTTAAAAATCCCATATCATAAGAAAGTAGTCCTTCAGTAGCCAACAGGACATATTTAGTTAAACGAAAAGCGTACCACTGATATAACTACGTATTAAAGTGCAGACCCTGAAGAAATCTCAATCGACAAGATATAGTAAGCAGACTACTACAACGTAGGAACTACTATGCCAATTTCTGTCGGCTTTGTATTTCTGTTTCTTAGACAGTGCACCTTTAAGAGTAGTATAACGCTCTTTATATTATATGTTTGAAGTCTCTGTATCGTTGCCTATTGTCATAGAATGGTACATACCAAAACCATTGTTTTGCACTGGATTTGCCTTTATTATAAAGATATTACCATATCTACTATCGGTTCCATCACTAACATGCATTATTTTATAGCCGTTTTCATTCATTGCTTTTTACGATTTTTGTTATTTAACGGAACTGAGTCTAAGCAGCGATTCTGTTATATTATTGTATTATGTTCCAATTTAATGCGTTTAATTCTTCATCGTCATGTTCCTCCAAATAATTTGCATACCAGAGAATTATATTGCACAATTCTAATGTCATGCTTTGTAAAAGATATGGAGGATTTCCTAAACTCTCAAGGAACTCTGGGGTCTGACGCGAATTTTTCTGCTGTTGCTCATTGGCGTTTTTGTTGACAGTATGCTCGTATGCAGCAGATATTTCTTTAAGACGCTGGAAGCTATCCTTAAGAACGTTTGGAAGGATATTTGTGCTTTCTATACGAATTTTATCTCCGACCTTCACCTCTTTTCCAGAAAGAATCAAACTACACCAGGTGGTATTAATTCCTCCTTTATTATCGACAAGGATATCGTGAAAGACATATTTCCCATTATTCTTTTTGTTAGGAAGAAGACCTTTCTCTGCCATGGAAGTGAATATGAGTTCTATACATTTTCGTATATTTGTCATCATATTATTGTATTCTTTACCCGAATAGTTTCGTGCGTGTATAGGCAATAATAAATCTTCCATATAGATGGCAACTTCACTGTCAAGTTCGCTTCTGTTAATAGCTTTAAATACATCTGGATAATAAATCAAACGTATCTGCATTTCTGGTGATAACTTGGCTTTGTATGGAATGCGCTGGAAAAGGATATCTCTATCTGTTGCCTTACTGTAGTATTTCTTTTTATTCCAGTCGCCATCCCATTCTTCACGATTGTCAATTATCAGATCATTGAGTTCTTCCTCGCTACCTCCTGAAAGTACAAACCATGGAATAACTCGCTTTTGTTCGGCGCAAATTCTTGTAATGGAAGATAGAACGTGCACTAAAAACCGTTGGGCATTATCATGATCTCCTTTCTTGTATTTGCACTTTGCATCTAATATTATTGCAGACCAGCGCTTGAAATCTGAAACAAGAGCTTTTTCAGCTTCCTCCCAGCAATTGAATGACACTAATTCCAAACCATAGCGAGAAGCCTCAATTGGGTAAATCTGAGTGTTGTCAGGATCGTCTTCGACCCATAAAACCTGTATGAGATTTGTGTTCATATATAATATTTTGTTGAAAGGTAGGCTATCAATAGCCTACCTCATATTTAACTTCTAGTACAAACTGGCTAAAGGCATTTTCAGCACGTAAGTGACAGTAAAATTCTTTTCTGGTGTAGAAAGTATCTTTACTTCACCACCATACTTTCGCATGATTTCGGCTATTTCGCCACCACCTATACCACCATGTCCATTCTGATTTAAAGCAGAGGAATAGCCATATTCCATTATCAAATCAGAATTTATGCCAGAAGGCATTGGTGTGCCATTATTAGCTATCTCTATGAGCAAGCTAAGACCATCAGTAGTCCAACTTGTTTGAATCACGTAGTCTTTACGAGCAGAGTCAGTGAACCCATGAGCGCAAGCATTAGCAACAATGTTGTCAAACACTTGCTGTAAAGCTTTTTTAGGAAACCATGCAGCGTTCATAGATTCTCCTTTATGAAAGAGAAGTTTCCCCGTCTTTTTGTCAAAGACATCCTTTGTGAAACTGTTAGTCTCAAATTCTTCCCAAAGATGCTCAAATTTAAATTTCGAGTCATGATGAGTTCTCTCATACTCTTCTATGAACATCTGAGGTTCAATGATTTCACATTTTCCCCAATCCTGTTCGTCAGACAAATTGGCTACGCGATTGCATATTGTGCGTAATCTCAAACGCATAATCTCCATCGCCTCGCCAACAGTCATTGTACTGACAGAAGACAACCTGTCCTTTGAATTAAGACGACCGTTATATTCTTGCATACAATAAAGTAAAGAGCTAAACAAACTGTCGAATGCAGATATATTCTGCGACAAGGCATGTTTTCTCAGACGAATGGAATGTCTGAAACCATTCTCACGCATTTCAACATATTGTTCCTGTAAGGCGAAATCCTTGAAAGCTATGTCTTGAACCTGTTTCTGCTGCTGCTCTATATTTGGAATTTCAAGACGTACCAAATCTCTCCAAGAGTTTGTCAAGGTCGCATTATGACCGCTGTCATAAACAAGTCTTACTATCTGGTCTTTTACAGAACGACTCAGCATCTGAGAGGCAAGAAACCTTACATCAACTTGTGCTGTTGGCTTTAATACAAACAAATTTTTAGGAACCAGGAAGGTCGTGACATCTGTTGTGTAGCCAATAGCTATTTCTTTGTTAGAAACGGCTATTATCACAGCGGGACCATTAACACGATAATACCGTCTTATTCTATCCGTCTTCAATAGAGGTAATTCATCCACATTGAATCTACCCTTAGAGAAAACGTTAGAAAGATAATTTATGGTAACCACATGATCCTCTTTCTGACATTCGTCAGATATTATTGGAGCTGTTATCGTTTCTGTGATTTCTCCTATTAGTGTACCGCTCTTTGGAAGACTGAGATAGTATGAAGGCAGTAGGATATCTACGTTCAGACTATCATACGAAAAACGGCGTATAATAGTATTTTTTTCACGCTCAGGCATACCTGACATTTCAATTTCTTTCTGAAAAGCTGTTACATCAATAGTTTTCTCGTTTGCTTTTTGTGTAAGGGCTGTTGCATCACACATTACAATTGTGTCATGTGACATCTTGACAAAATGAAACAGAATATTACCAGAAGGCAGTTGGATTATTTCTTGAAGTGTTTTCTGCTCCTTGATGTACTGATGCAAGAAAGTAGTGTCTTCACTAAGAACGTTCTTTTTGGACATACAGAAGAGTATTTCACCACCATTCTTTACAATTCGATTGCAAGCAGCAAAGGTATCCTCAATCGAAATATTGCTGAATGAAGACAACTCTACCAAAACTGCATCGAACATGCCATCTGCCAAATCAGACCATAAGCCTTCCTTAGATTTAGAATCCTTGTACTGCTCAATATTCTGTCCGCAAGCATATGCACGCATGGCGGCATTTGCGAATCCTGATGCAACAACCAAATCACATTGATCCAAGCCTACGAATTCGCGTCCGTTATTGGAATTGGGTATAAAAATCCTTCCCTTTTTATTTTCTAATATGTAGGGTACTAAGGAACTCCATTCCTTGGGTTCATCAAAATCCAATCCCAAAGTAGCGATAACATTCAAATGTTCGAATGCATAATCAAGTAAAATATCGAAGTTATCAACAAGGAAAGCTTCCTCTGTTTCCGAAATCAATCCACTTATATAATAGCGGGTGTATTCTTTGTATTCTTTTACAACATGTTCGTTTGCTTGTCTACCAGCAGACAATTGGTAAACGTAGCCAACCAACTGTTCAACATAAGAAAGACGTTGAAAGTCAGCTGGTATAAAGAAATCTGTGAACGCACTCTGAGTCTTTTTTACAGCCTCTGTCTCAGATGCGAGATTTTCATACTTGGCAACAATAGCCTCTACCTGAATGTACTTCTGTGTACTCATATCGTTTGTTTTTTTGTTTGACTTTTATAATTTCGGTACAAAGGTACACTGGGGTTGCGAATTCTATGTTCGTAATTTACGGTAATTGTTATTTATCAATGAAATTTTTTCATAAATCTCATTCTGTATTTCCTTTGGCTCTATTACAAGGAGATTTTCACCAAAGCTAGTAAGTTCTCGAATTAATTCATAATTACGCTTACAATCTATTCTAAGGAATACTCCACCTTTTAGAAAATGAAACTTTTTTTGTAGAATACAAGTTTCGTCCATAGATAATACTCGTTGCGATGCATGTAGAGGTTTTGTTATTACATAATCTTTAGAACTATCGCTAACCCAGAGTATAATTTTATATACAGGACTATTGTCTAGAACTGTGACTCCAATAATGTCGTCAAACCACTCGTTGATATTTCCATCATATTTCCTATATTTATGCGACGGTAGTGGGATACATTTATCTATTCTGTCAAGGCTAAAGTTTAGTAATTTGCTACCTGTTTCTGCTTCTGCGAACAAATACCACCTACGGTTATACTCTTTCAGAAGATAAGGGTTTAAATTTATTTGCAAATCTTCATTAGGTTTTGAAAAGACATGGTAATGTAATTCTATTACTTGCTTTTGGGATATTGCCGTAAATAATTCTCCTAATAGGTTTGAATTTTCTAATGGATTCTTGGTAAATGATATTATTTGCTTCTCATTTCTATTACTTCCAAGTCCAAGTCTTAGCCTCTCCAATCTATCAAGATTAGGCAACCCGTCAAATTGTCCTAAAAGAGAAAGTGCTTCTCTTAATAAACATACCTCGTCATCAGACATTTCTTTCTTAAATATCGAGAAAGCTGGATTTGCATAGCGCAAGCATCTTTTGGAATATGTTTTTTGTTTTTCAAAATTATAGCTTGCAACAGAATACCTCTCTATTTCAACCATAAAAGGTCCTTCATATTCAAGATAATAAATATCCTTTTCTATTGTCCGCCTACCGACACCATCAGTATCAGGATACATATCCGACAGTCTCTTACTAACCTCTTCAGTAAGATCTTCAAGCGAATAGTTGTGATATCGACAGCTGAGCAGCTCATCGAGTATTTTATATCTGGTCATTGCATTTTTATTTGTTGGCATTGTTTTTTACTTTATGTGAAGATGTTGTTATTACTTAATATTTTTGTTTACGAGTCTTTGAAAAAGAGTTGTATTGCTTACCTGTTTTTTCTAATGTTTTTTTTGAAAAATATCGCCAAATCATATAACCTTGCCCCCACATAAGGGGAAATCCAGCTCCACGCAATATAACAAACTTCTTCCCCATTTTTATATTTTATAAATATTCATTGCCTCCTTCGGCACATACGCCGTAGCCACCAAGCACCCATCAAACAATTCTACTATCACACGTTGTTGGCCTGCAATTCTCGCTACTCTACCATGAACACCCTTGAACTCACCTTCCGTTACAACTACGTAGTCTCCCATTTTGAACTGGATGTTATTAGAAGTGACAGGAATTATATGCGGATTCTTAATGGATGTGAGTTTGATGAAGTTATTCATCGCTTTATCTCGAATGGTGAGTGGAGGATTGCAATCAGGATTGTCTTGACAATGAATTGTGTGATCAAAGTAATAGCTGAGCAAGGCTCTGCTTTCATTTGCCACAACATTGTTATCGTGAAGCAAGGTTTCTACTTGTTCTGCTGTAGCATAAACAAAGAGGAATGAGGAGAGTAGAGGCTCTGTAATGATTCTCTTCTTCCCATGCTTCCTTACCTCTTTATATCGCAAAGGAACATAGTATTCCAATCCTTTAGCTTCAATAAATGCTTTTGCCTTGATGATTCGCCCATACGAAACTCGTAGCACGAACCATTGCTTGTTTGCATCAAGCACGTTCTCTACCGACACCCCATCCTTGTTATTTTGGATGGAGGGCGTACAAGAGGAAAGTCTTGCACTTGGACACGATGAACCTGTGTCAGTAGGTTGCCCATTATACAATGAAGCATCAACCATAAGAGGCTGATTGGCAGAATCTTCCATTTTCGTTAAAGAATTAGATAAAACCTGATGGTCTTTACTTTATAGAATTGCCGTTATTTAACTACAAAAATAATAAAATTAAATTAGACCAAAGAAGAATATAAGGAGAAAAGTAGAGAAAACAAAATATTTTAACGTTTGTTTATGGTTCGAATAATAATATCTAATAAAGTCTGCTGGGGCAATGCTGAAACAGATACAGCAATTGCCCCAGTCGTTGTTGTTTCGATTTGTACCGACTTGTTGTTGGGAACACAACTTGTAAAACAACGAAACTGGTTCATTTCATTTTACAAGATAACACCAGCTACAACGGCATTTATATCTGTGCCCCCTCTTTGCCTATTTCATCAAGAACCTGAGAGTAACATTGCTTGGTTCTGAAAAAGTCATTAAGAATCGCAGCAAGATAGGCTTTTGTGTTTGGAATGTTGTGCATTAGCAAACATTGCAACTTAGACAGAATATAATAAGACTTTTCTTCCTCATACGACATATACAAGACTGTATTATGTACTAATTGATTAGTACGATTAACTGCCTTTTTCATATTCTCTACATCTTGGATATTCTCCGAATTCACCATATCCCAATGAAGATCCCAAATTGTAATAAAGGCAGAGTCGTTTGAAGCCTCTATCATAAACTTCTCATTTTGATACGTGAAGTAAATGTCATCATACTCTATACGAACTTCACAATTAAGCTGCCGGAGCAACTCAATACACAAGTCTCTAGTACCAATATTCTCATTGCTATCATTAGATGGCGAGATAGAACTAACTATCTCATCCATCTCTTTTTCTGCTCTTTTCTGGCTGATGTAATACATCAAACTTATGCCAATCAATACTGAAATAATTGGTAACATCATAATTCAATACTGCGTTAAATTAACATTTAATCGTCTGTAAATCAATAACTTATATTAA
>OOBM01000557.1_pt1 | contig 27496 bp, 25 predicted proteins | sample 1671581 | NCBI WGS metagenome assembly OOBM01 (sample SAMN06348171, study PRJEB24527) | human gut metagenome
GCGACCACCGAGATCTACACTCTTTCCCTACACGACGCTCTTCCGATCTTGAATTCAGGCAGCTGATCCGGCAAGCAGGAAACCAGAAGTTCTGTAAGAGCGTGGTTAACGTTGGTCTTATCAACTGTAACAGCCGGAGATTTTTCTTCACCGACGAAATGCAGAGGCACATTCATGCGGATCTGTTCATCGGCGGAAATACGCTGGAAATCGATGTGCAGAACCTGCGGTTTGTACGGATGCATTTGGAAAGAACGAAGCAGGACACGTTCGGACTTGCCGTCAAGAACCATCTCAAGGATGGAAGCATGGAATTTTTCCTTGCGGAGAGCATGGAAAATTTCGTTGTGATCAAGTTCGATAGGGGTAGCAGCAACCTTACCACCGTAGACGATGCCAGGAAGCTTTTCCGCACGGCGAAGGCGGCGGCTCGCACCCGTACCTTGCGCTTTACGTGTGACAGCAGTGAATTTCATTTAAATAAACTCCAAAAATAAAACTGTCAGCCGCGACCAGCCGACAGTGGGGTACCTATTCGGCAAACAAACTGCTTACCGAGGACTCGCAAGCAATGCGAGAAATTGTTTCGCCCAGAAGAGAAGAGCAGGACAGCTGTCTGATCTTCGGGCAGTCAAGTGCGTCTTGGCGAAGCGGGATTGTATCAGTAACAACGACCTCATCAAGCGCGGAATTTGTAATTTTTTCTACGGCGTTGCCGGAGAAAACCGGGTGTGTTGCATACGCAAGCACTCTCTTAGCGCCGCGGGCTTTAAGCGCATCTGCGGCATGACAGAGCGTTCCGGCGGTATCAACGATGTCATCGACGATTACGCAAGTGCGGCCTTCGATTTCTCCGATGATATTCATGACTTCGGAAACGTTGGCTCTGGGACGGCGCTTGTCGATAATTGCAAGATCGCATTCCATGCGCTTTGCACCGGCGCGAGCACGAACCACACCGCCAACGTCAGGAGATACGACAACCAGATCAGAATAGTTATGTTTCCACAAATCACCTAAAAGGATCGGGCTGGCATAAATATTGTCTACCGGAACGTCAAAGAAACCTTGGATTTGGTCTGCATGAAGGTCCATCGTCAGAACGCGGTCGATGCCGGCTGCCTGAAGCATATTGGCAACAACCTTCGCACTGATGGCCACACGAGTGGAACGAGGGCGTCTGTCCTGACGTGCATAGCCATAGTAAGGAATAACTGCAGTAATACGAGCAGCGGATGCTCTGCGCAGCGCGTCAACCATAATGACCAATTCCATCAAATTATCATTTGTGGGCTGGCAGGTTGGCTGGATGATGAAAACATCGCGGCCGCGAACGTTCTCATTTAATTCGACCTGAACTTCCCCGTCAGAGAAGCGGCTGACCGTGGCACGGCCAAGAGGAATATTGAGGTGTTGAACTACAGCTTGTGCTAATTTCGGGTTAGCGTTGCCTGAGAAGACCATCAGGCTGTCTGGAACCATTTGGACCATGATTGTGCTCGATCAACTGAGTGAAAAAACGCAAAAATAAAAGACGAGAAGCTCGTCCGAAAAATGGCAGGGGAGGAAGGAGTCGAACCTTCGCATGCCGGGATCAAAACCCGGTGCCTTAACCACTTGGCTACTCCCCTACGTACAGCAGACTTAAATCAAACCCAGTCATAAAGCGGGTGAAATTTAAGACTCCTGAATGCCCATTGTCTCCAACCTATGGGTAGATTAGAAATCAAACGCACTTCTGCGCCCGATTTTACCGCGTAAAACACTGCTGAACCTGAGCCGGTCATTCGGGCTTTTCCTAACTGCTTCAAACAGTTAATCGCCTCTCTCACTGAGGGACAGATCTCTGCTGCCACAGGTTCGAGGTCGTTATGCCCGAAATCTAGCGGCAGGCGAAGCAAAGCCGCGCTAGAGGAATTCGTAATTCTGATGGAATCCGTGTCCCTTGTCAAATTAGGACTTTTGAACACCTCCGCCGTGGGCACACTTGTACCGGGGAAGACTACGGCACCCTCGAAATCGTCAATAACGACGGGGGCCAGCACTTCTCCGACACCTTGGGCAAAGGCGGTTTCGCCGAAGATAAAAAAAGGAACGTCGGCTCCAAGCGGTACTGCCAGGTTTAAAAGTTCGTTACGTTTTTTATGAATATTCCACAGTCTATTGAGCGCAATCAGGCATGTAGCTGCGTCTGAGGAACCGCCGCCCATGCCGGCTCCGTCAGGGATGTGCTTACGAACGGTGATGCGCACGCCTTGATCAGGAGCGAACTGCTGCATGAGCTTTGCTGCTCGGTAACAGAGGTCCTTTTCCAAAGCCCAGCGGATATCGCCTTCCCGAATGATTTGAGGTTCATCAAGAACTTCAAAGTCGAGATAGTCGCACAAGTCGATCATGCTGAAGACGGATTCAAGCAAGTGCATCCCATCCGGTTTTCTGCCGACGACGTGCAAAAACAGATTAAGTTTTGCCGGGGCCGGCAGATTCAAGCAGCATTTCACGGTTCTCTCCTCGGGAGGATTGTCAGCGTCACTTGAGAATCAGTCGAGGGCACATAGCCTTCGGCTCGAATGCGAAGAGCACCACCCTTATCTTCGGAACTTACTTTCCAGTCGTAGGAATTGAAGTCATCGGCATTTCTTTCGTTTTTAAGCCAAGCAAGAATGCGATCGACACTTAAAGGTATTCCGATGACCTGATAAACCAGAGCTGAGGAGTTTCGCGCTTTGATGGTCTCATTGTCCGAGTTGATCAATGTGCATTCATTCTGAGTTTCTTCGATAGAGGCGATTTTGGTTCCGAAGGGTCCGTTTATGTTCAGAATTTTCTTCTCAGGCAGAACGATCAATCGAAAAGATCCGCTGTGCCTGTCTACCGAAGTTCCGGATTTAGAGGCAACCGAGAACCGCCCTGTCCACAATTCTGCGTTTTGAGGAGTGAGGGCGGTACAGGAGCACAGTAAGAATAGGCAGAGAAATGCTAAGCAATTAATTTTGCGCATTTGGTATCTTTAGGCGTTTTTTCAATGTGGTGAGCTCTGCTGCATCGGGCCAAAGCTTCTCGGCCTCTTTCAGAACTTCAGCAGCTTTGCGTTTATTGCCCTGGACCCAATAAACCTCGGCAAGGTGCAAATAAATATCAAGCTCTTTTTGCAGTTTCAGCGCATCGTTCAAATATTCAATTGCTTTAGTGTATTTTTTCTGCTTAAAGGCCAACCAGCCTTTAGAGTCCAGAATGTACGGATTTCTTGGATCGAGCTGATAGGCCTGATTGATATAACGCTCTGCTTCCTTGATGCGTTTTGTCTGCTCCAAGAGTGTGTAACCAAGCGAGTTATAAGCATTGGCAAAGCCCGGATCGATTTCTATTGCTTTCTTTAAATGGAATTCTGCCGTTTTAATATCGTCCAGCCGTTCAGCAAGCATAGCGGCTTCGTAATGAAGCGCCTTGGAGTAGGGCATAGAGATCAGCGAAGCATTCAGTGCATCAAAAGCAGCCTTCTCTCCTTTAGTTTCCAGAAGGATTCGAGCTTTAAACAAGGCGGCCTCTTCCACGATAGCGGGTTCCTGATCTTCTTTTATCGTCTCGAGCGCCTTCAGGGCGTCATCCCATTTGGATTCGCGAGAATAAATATTTGCCGTCTGGAGGGCCGCGGCAGCGGTTAATTTTCCCTTGACTTTAGATGCGTAATCCAGAGCTTTCGGAAGCTCTTTTTCATCCGCGGCAATATCGCTCAGCAGCAGATAAGCGCGGGAGAGATTTTCGTCGTCCGGGTTATTTTTCAGACGTTCAACAACGGACTCAAGAATGGCTTTTGCTTTCTTAGCGTCGGAAATTTGAACATAACTGATCGCGAGAGCAATCAAATAACGATCATCATTTCTATATTCTTTTTCTAAAGAATCCAAAGCTGCGAAATTCTTTGTCTGGAAGAGCAGCTGAGAGTAAGCATCACGGATGCGTACAGCCTTCGGATTTTTCTTGAGATAACGAGCCAGGATTTGCTCTGCCTCTTTTGGATTGGTCCGAAGCAGAGTACTGCCGTAGGTTAAGACCGTATCTTCATTCTCAACGATTTTGAATGCGTTCTTAGCGTACTTTTCAGCGGCCGCCACGTTCCCGTTTAAGGCCTCCAGTCGGGCTAATCCGAGTTGGGTTTGATAGAACTTGGAATATTTTCCCGTAACCGTTCGGAAAAAAGACAAAGCCTTTGCTTTGTCCTTCATCAAAGCCAGCTGGGTCTGGAGCTTAATAATTTCGGCCCCTTTGTCTTTAGATTTGGCCAAGAAGGCTGCTGCGGTGCCGGCGACTTTATCCAGTTGATTGGAAACAATGCCGCTAGCGATAAAGGCCTCCTGAGCCTTAGGGTTATCCGGTGAGAGTTTGATCCATTCGGAGACAGCTTTTCGAAACTCTTTCGGCGCATTTGAAGCAAGCGCGATTTGCGCTGCGCGCTCGGCGATTCTCGGATCTCCGGTTTCTTCAGCTAACGTAAGGTAAGTCTGGTAAGCCGCGCCGGGCTGGCCCCTCTGAAGGGCAATCTCACTCGCAATAAGCTGAAAAAGAATGCGGCTCGTCAATTTAACTTCAGGAATTGACGGGTCAGAAGAGGCCCCCTCATTTTCTTTGACGACTGATTCTTCTGCCGTATTTTTTGCAGCGGCGGCAGCCTGAGGTGTGGCTGGAGAATGTTCTGCGGCAATCGTTCGGTCCCCGGTCAAAGGAACACCAAGCGCGATTAATAACGCCGAAACGAGAATAAATTTCAATTTGCCGGGCACACCAAACACCATTTCTTAGAAAGAAGTTACTGATTCGGGAAGTGTAGCCGAAACAAATGAAGGCTAGCTTTTCGGCGACAGCTTTGTTCCCAAAAAGCAAAGAACCCGCCTCTGTTGAAAGGCGAGTTCCGGATGGTTAATGACGAAAGATTTTAAGAGGCGGTACGTTTGGGAAGCAGAGGCTTAGTCTGACCCTCTAAGCCGACGAGCGAAAGAACCGTCATGAGTGCTAACTGAGGGCCGAGGTAAGAATCGGTCGAGTCATACCATTCAGTCAGACTGTGGTTGTGTCCTTCGGATCCGCCTCCGCCGATCGTGGTTGCAGGAATGCCTAAGCTAAGCGGAACATTTTGGTCGGTGCTGGCGCAGTCATAGGAGCGCAGCTCAATGCCGACGGCTTTCATTGCGCCGCGTGCGGCCAAAAGGACAGGACTGGAGTCGGGCTGATCTCCGGCCGGACGATGTCCGATCGGATCAATAATGACCTTAATCTTATTTTCTTCGGAAGCGTTCCAGCGCTTGTTTTCTTCTTCGCAAGCCTCGGTTAGCAGCGGAAGGACCTTATCGACAATCTTGTTTAATTCCTCATTATTGATAGAGCGGGTGTCGATTTCCATCGTGGCTTTTGCGGCGATGGAGTTAACGGTAGAGCCGCCGACGACGGTACCTACAGTGAAGGTTGTTTTCGGAGTCTCAGGAACGGTGAGATCAGCTATTTTTGCAATGGCTCGGCCTAATGCGTGCGTGGCGCTGGGGATGCCGAATGCTGCCCAGCTGTGCCCTCCGGGTCCTTCATAAGTGACGCGGAAACGTCGAGAACCGGTAGAGCCATGGAGGAGCCGAGCAACGCAGGCAGAGTCCACGGAAATAAAGCCGTCGATATGTTCTTCCTTGGAAGAGAATAAATATTTTCCTCCGCGCAGGTCGCCGTTGCCTTCTTCTCCTACGCTTCCGATAAAGAGCAGATCCCCTTCGGTCTGGATATTGAAATTCTGAAGGGTACGCAGCACCTCTAACACGACGGCCAGGCCGCGGGCGTCATCCGAGATTCCGGGCGCGTAGTACTTTGTTCCTTCCCGGCGAACTTTTACGTTCGTTCCGGCCGGGAAGACAGTGTCGAGATGGGCGCCTAAAACTAAACGCGGGCCGTTGCCTTTACCCGGACGAATGCCGATAACATTGCCTTCTCTATCAATTCGGACATTGGTCAGACCCAGCTCACGAAGTCTGTCTGCAAAGTAAGCGGCTCTGACTTCTTCATGAAAAGGCGGAGCTTCAATCTCTGTCAGGGCGATCTGGTCGGCCATGGTGAGTTGCTCTTCTTCTTTAATTTGTTTCAGGGCATCTTTAACAACGGGATTGTTTTCCAGGATTTTGAAAGTTTCATTAACATTTTCAGGAAGAGGCGGAAGAACCGGGGCTTCTTTTAGCAATGGACCGGACATGTAAGCTCCTAAGAATAAAGAAACGAGCTTTCGATAATAGCGGTAAGTGGGTGATTTAACAAGAAATATCGCGTTACAAAATCCTCCAACTATTTCTAAATGTTAATTAATTGAAAAATATAGAAAAAATATTAAGAACAAGAAAAGCAGACCCAAAATGATTTTTTAAGGTTGCGAAACCCTCTCAATTACTCTATCTTACTGGAACAAACTTTTTAAGGAGTAATACTCATGTCTTTAGTAGGCACCCAGCTTCAGCCCTTCAGCGTTGAGGCCTTCCAGGGCTTCGAATTCAAAAAAATCACAGACGCAGACCTGAAAGGCAAATGGTCCGTGGTTTTCTTCTATCCGGCCGACTTCACGTTCGTCTGCCCGACGGAGCTTGAAGACCTCGCTGATAACTATGCTGAGTTCAAAAAGATCGGCTGCGAAATTTATTCCGTTTCCACCGACACACACTTCACGCACAAAGCCTGGCACGATTCCTCCGAAGCCATCAAGAAAGTCGAATTCCCGATGCTCGGCGATCCGACAGGTCAGATGACTCGTAACTTCGGCGTCATGATCGAAAGCGCCGGCCTTGCTCAGCGCGGTACTTTCGTGATCAATCCCGAAGGCCGTATCGTCATTTGCGAAATCCATGACGAAGGCATCGGACGCGACGCCAAAGAGCTTCTCCGCAAGGTTCAGGCTGCCCAGTTCGTCGAAGCAAACCCCGGAATGGTTTGCCCGGCTAAATGGAAACCCGGTCAGAAGACCTTGAAGCCCTCCATTGACTTGGTTGGCAAGATTTAATTCTGACGTCGTTCAGATTTGAATGAAAGAGGGGCCGCAATGCGGCCCCTTCGGTTTTTCACTCTCGTTTACTGGACGGTCCTGGCGCTGACATCTTTCTCCAGCTGAGCCGCTGCCGCTTTACAGATCTCTCTGTCTTTCCAAGCCCAAGCTCGGAACAAGAACTGACGGTATTCCTTTTCTTCCGGTGACTGTTCGGACTGACTCTCGTCCAAGTTTTGGGAATACGTAAAATTCAGGGCGTAGCCCTCAGAGGCTTCTTCCAAAACAATCTTTAGCTGTGACTCCGTACCGGTGGCCGTTGCGTCAATCGTCGTTGTGATGGATTTTTCCGGATCCAGTTCGTGATGTTCAACGATGGTCTGGCCGCCGTCTTGACCGGAAAGTTTGATTTCTAGGTCGATCTTCTCCTTCTTTCCGACAGTTTCAGTCTTTAAAGGCTTGCTGTCGAGGAAGAAGTCCAGGTATTCGTGTCGGTTCAGATAGGCCGTCTTGAGGGCTTCCCAGACCTGTTTACAGGTTACGCCTGCCAGTTGGGGATCGATATCGCATAAAGCGATGCTATGTTGAAAAACCTCTTTTAAAGCCATGATGTTAATGTTCCTTTTTTGCTGAGAGCGCAGCCTGTTCTTTACTGCGCTGAATACGTTTTTCCAGCCAGATGCTGTATCGAGACATGATTAGGCTGAATACAAAGTAGATGATGGCAATAAACAGATAGCCTTCTAAGAAGAAATTGCGCCAATTGGGATCTCCCAAAGCAAGACGCAGACTGCCGGTCAAGTCGTACATGGAGACGATGGTCACTAAGGATGTATCCATAAACGTCGAGAGCAGATTATTCACAAATGCTGGGATGACAGTGACTAATGCCTGCGGGAGGATAACCGAAGTGTAGATTTGGTACTTTGATAGACCCAGTGATGCGGCCGCCTCATATTGTCCTTTAGGAATCGTCTGAAGACCGCCTCGAATGGTCTCTGCCATGTAAGCAGCCTGGAAAAGAACGATACCGATCACAATTCTCCAAAACGCATCGATCCTAAATCCGGGCGGAAGTATCAGCGGAAAGATGAAGGAGGCGACAAATAAAACGGTGATCAGGGGGACTCCGCGCACGAGTTCGATGTAACCGATGCAAAGCATCCGGACAGCAGACATTTTGGAGCGCCGTCCGAGAGCGAGAAGAATACCCAGCGGAGTGGACGCCGTCATACCGAAGAGCGTCAGAATAACTGTCAGCGGCAAACCGCCCCAGTAGTCCGGATCAATTTTTGAAAGGCCGAAACAGCCGCCCAACATCAGTACGAAAAAGGCGCCGAGGACAAGAATCCAGCCGGCCGTCAGGATTTTGCATCCGGTACGGTTCCAAAGCTGAGGAAAAGCTGAGATGACGAGCAGCAAGATAACGCCGCCGGTTGCCGCTGCGGCTCTCCATTGTTCGTCGTAAGGGAAGCGGCCGAATAAGATTAAACGCCATTTCTCCGCGACGAAGCCCCAGCAGGCCCCGTCATGATTATTCATGCACGCTTTAAAGTCAGCTCTGAAAATGGCGTCCGAAACGCCCCATTTCCAGGCATACCAGCCTGCCGCTCCGATAAGGAGGAACAAACCGATCGTCACAACGGAGGCAATCGGGGAGTAGAAAAACGATCTCCAGAGGCTGGCGGGGAAAGCATTTTGAGGCTGTTTCATCGGCTTCCCCTAATAACAATTCTGTTGATGCTGTTCATCACGACAGAAATCACCAAGTTTAAGAACAGATAAACAGACATGATGATGACGATGACTTCCAGCGCCTGGCCGTTGAGGTTGATGGTCGAGTTGCCGATGGAAACCAAGTCCGGATAGCCTACGACGACAGCTAAAGAAGAATTTTTCGTAAGGTTCATGTATTGACTTGCCAAGGGCGGGACGGCAAGTTTGAGAGCCTGGGGAAAAATGACGTAGCTGATAGCTTCCAAGCGCGTCATCCCGAGCGCCTCAGCGGCATGCCATTGTCCTTTCGGCACGGCTAATACGCCTGCTCGGATAATTTCGGCGATCGACGAAGAAGTAAAGAATGTCAGGCCGATCCAAAGCGCCAAAAATTCCGGCGAGAGAGAAGCTCCTCCTTCGATAGCGAATCCCTGCAGTTCCGGTTTGGACCATCCGCCGAAGATCCCGAAGCACAGCCAGGCGGCGCCTCCGACAACAAGGGCCGTCGAAAGCGAAAAAACCGTCGAAATCAAACCTGTGTAAATCTTGAGGAAAAGCGGTCGGGTGAAGAAGAAAGCCAAGCCTGCAGCGATAAAGGACCAGGCGCAGGCCGTGCCGTTCAAAACCGGTACGGCGAATTGGAGTCCTGCCTTAGAAAGCAGCCCCCATGAGCCGAATTTCACCGCTTCCATGGAATCAGGAAGAAGCTCGGTAATGATCAAGTAAATGAGTAGCAGCTGAACAATCAAAGGAATGTTGCGATAAAACTCGACGTGAGCCGCACCCAGAAACTTCAAAAGAGGATGTTTGGATAACCTCATTAAGCCGATGATGACGCCGAGCACCGTCGCCGTGATAATAGAAACGACTGAAACTTTGATGGTGTTAAGCAGCCCGACAAGAAAGGCTTTGAAATAAGCTTCCGTAGAACTAAAAGAGATGAGCGACTCACCTATTTCAAAACCTGCCTGTTCATGGAGAAAGGCGAAACCGGAGTGGATATTTCTAGCCGCGAGATTGGCAGAAATATTAAAGATGAAGCTGCCGAAAATGATGGTGAGGACAACAAGAATGGCCGACTGCCAAATAAATGCCTTGCGCTTTCTGGTCGCTTCTCTTCTGTGCCAAGCGGCGTCACCGTGCGGGTGATTCATTATCGTTTACTAACTGGTTTTCAATACTGCGGAATTGCGGCAGGAACATTAAATTCCCTGCCGCAATCAAATATAAATCAAAAATGAAATTGATTAGCGGACGGGAGGTGCGTAGAGGATGCCGCCGTTTGTCCATTGGTTATTGATTCCGCGGGGAAGCGCCAGCGGTGTCTTCGGTCCTAAGTTTCTTTCAAAACTTTCTCCGTAGTTGCCGACCTGTTTGACGATGCGATAAGACCAATCTTTATCCAGTCCGAGGAGCTTGCCCATATCTTCGCCGGAGCCGAGGAGGCGCTTTACATTCGGATCTGTTGAAGTCTTGCGCAGTTCATCCGCATTTGCCTGAGTGATGCCTTTTTCTTCAGCTTCGATGAAAGCATTCAGCACCCAGCGGGCAATCTGGAACCATTCGTTATCGCCGCGGCGGACGGAAGGTCCGAGCGGTTCTTTGGAAATCACTTCGGGCAGAATCACATAATCATCGGGATTAGGTGCTTTTGTTCTTGCGCCGGCCAAGTCGCTCATGTCGGTTGTGTAAACCTGGCATCTGCCGGAAAGGAAGGCGCCTTGAGTGGCTTCTGTGGTATCAAACAGAACGGCTTTGTATTTCATGCCATTAGACTTGAAATAGTCAGCGACACTGGGCTCGCTGCTGGTGCCTGATTGAACGCAGATTGTGGCCCCGTTCAGCTGCTTAGCGGATTTTACGTTTAATTTCTTCGGAACCAGGAAACCCTGTCCGTCATAGTAGTTTGTACCGACGAAGACGGCGCCGAGAGAGGCGTCGCGAGTGAGGTTCCAGGTGGTATTTCTGGCGAGGACGTCAACTTCACCGGCTTGAAGAGCGGAGAAGCGCTGCGGGGAGTTCAAGGGGACAAATTTCACCTTATTGGCGTCGCCTAAAACCGCGGCAGCTAAGGCGCGGCAATAGTCAACATCTAATCCTGTCCAATTGCCTTTGCTGTCCGCATTTGAGAAGCCGGGCGCAGCGGTATTGACACCACACACGACTACGTCGTTTGCCTTAACTTTGTCCAAAACCGGACCTGCGAAAGCAGGAGCGGCAAGAGAGAGGGATACGGCCGCCAAGGCGCTGGCCAGAATGGTTTGATTCATTTGAGATTCTCCGGTTGGAAAGATGATTAATTTTTAACACATTGAAACCCGCTTCAACCGTCTTTGAGGGAAAACTTGTGGGTACGGCCTTTCATTTCAATGGAATTGCCCATTTTTAGACGGTCGGGAGATTAATTCGCATTAAAAGGTACAAACTGAGACGATCACACAGGGGACTTGTTATGGAATACAAGGATTACTACAAAATTTTAGGCGTGGATCGTTCAGCATCGGAAGCCGATATCAAGAAGGCCTTCCGGAAACTGGCACATAAATATCACCCGGATGTCTCCAAAGAAAAGGATGCTGAAGCCAAGTTCAAGGATGTGAACGAGGCCTATCAAACTCTGTCCGATCCGGAAAAGAAAGCCGCTTATGACCAACTCGGTCAGCGCAGAGAAGGAAGCAGCTTTGAACCGCCGCCCGGATGGGGCGGTTTCGGCGGCGCTTCGCACGGTTTTGAAGGCTTTGACTTTGGCGGAGGCGGATTTGATTTTGCTGATTTGTTCTCTCACATGGGAGGCGGAGCCCGTGCCGCACGTCCGCAGGCCGGCGAGGATTTGAACGCAGAAGTTCAAATTACACCTGAACAGGCCTTTAACGGAACCACGGTGAGCATTTCTCTTCGCGAGCCGGAAGAAACGGCTGACGGCCGGGTCCGCCATGTCACAAAGACTCTGGAAATTAAAGTTCCGGCTGGCACGATCGACGGACAGAAGATGAGAGTGACAGGTAAGGGCGGTCCGGGCTACAACGGCGGTCCGAACGGGAACCTGTACATCACAATTAATATCATTGAGGAAGGCCGTTTCAAGGTTGAAGGAAGAGACGTCTATCAGACGGTTCCTTTGGCAGACTTCGAAGCGGTTTTGGGAGCCGAGGTCGTTGTACCGACACTTTCCGGCGGAAAGATTTCCGTCAAGATTCCGGCCGGCGCCAAGGCAGGGCAGAAGATTCGTATCGGCGGCAAAGGTTTCCCGAACAAGAAAGGACCGGCAGGCGACATGTATTTGCTGATCTCGATCGTTGTTCCGCCTGCTCCTTCTGACAAAGTGAAAGAACTCTATCAGAAGATAGCGGAAGCCTCGAAATTCAACCCGAGAGAAAACCTGTAGGAGATAAACGATGAGTCAGATGATTGTTACAGAAGTGCAGACCACGTTCAGTCCCGAAGAACTGCAGGAAGTAAGCGGGCTGCCCGCTGAGATTTTTAATGAAATTAAAGATCTGGGCGCACTGGATGAATTTTTAGACCACGGTCGATATGTTTCCCGCAGTTTTGTCGTCATCCGTAAGGCCGCCAGACTGCGCAGGACTTTTGATCTTCAGAGCGACGCCTTGGCTTTATTGATCCACTACATGGCCGAAGCCGATGCTTTGAAAGACAAGATCAGACATTACCAGCTTGGGAACATCAATCCTTACTTGTAAGAGGAATTGCTAAATCTTCTTATGTTTGGACGTTCCTTTTGGTAGGCTAATACGGGAAAGGAAAGGACAAGCATGGATTTATCTTTAAAACTTTTATCTATCTTCGCTCTGATCGTGGCGGCCGCCTACTTCGCCATATCGGAAATCTCTCTTGCCGGGTCTCGCCGAGTCAGATTGACTCAAATGGTCGAGAACGGTGATAAGCGAGCCCAGGAGGTTATTAATCTTCAGGAAAAACCCGGGCCGTTCTTCTCTGTTATTCAGATCGGCATTAATGCGGTTGCTATTCTCGGCGGTATCGTCGGTGAGGCCGCTTTCACGGATGTGTTTGCCGGTTTGTTCAAGTGGTTTGTTCCTGCTCAATACTTAGAGACAACGTCGTTTTTGTGTTCATTCCTTCTGATCACGATGTTGTTCATTATCTTTGCTGACCTCCTACCGAAACGCATCGGTCTGACGAATCCGGAAAAAATTTCCGTGCGTCTGATCGGCTCAATGCAAGTTCTCATCAAAGTTCTGAAACCGTTTGTTTGGCTTCTTACGGTTATCTCCAACGCGTTAATGAAGCTGTTCGGTCTTCCGACCCAAAACAAAAACAAAATCACCAGTGAGGACATCGTCGCGACGGTGGACGCGGGCGCAGCTGCCGGTTTAATTGCGCCGAGCGAGCAGGCCGCCATTGAGAACGTGATGGATTTGGAGAGCCGCTTGGTTCCAAGCGCGATGACGGCGCGGGAATATGTTGTTTATTTCACGCTGGATGAAAGCTATGAAAGCATCGCCAAGAAGATTGCTTCCAGCCCCCATAATAAGTTCCCCGTTTGCGATCGAGATATTGACCACGTGATCGGATATGTGGATTCAAAAGACATTCTTCGCAGAGTCATTGAAGGGAAGACTTTTTCTCTTAAAGATCAAAACTGCATTTCTTCGCTTCCCGCGGTTCCTGATTCGCTGACACTGTCCGAAGTTTTGGATCTCTTTAAGACTCAGCGATCCGACTTTGCGGTGGTGCTGAATGAGTATGCCCTGACCGTCGGTGTGATTACATTGAACGACATTATGAGTACCGTCATGGGCGAATTTGTTTTAACACCTGACGAGGCTCAGATTGTTCAGCGTTCCGACGGCTCCTGGCTGATTGACGGCGCAACGCCGATTGACGATGTGGAGCGCGTTTTCGATTTCGGTCAGCTGCCGGAAGATGAAACCTATGAGACCGTGGCCGGCTTTATGATGTATATGCTTCGCAAGATTCCGAAGTTAACCGACCACATTGAATACGGCGGTTATCGATTTGAAGTCATCGACGTTGAACGCCATAGAATTGACCAGATTTTAGTGACCAAAATCGGCTCGAAGGACGAAGATAAGAAACCTCTTCTCCCGGAGCAGTCCTCGGAGCAGGAAACGGCGGCCGAATCGTCTGCGGACGGACAGCCTAAATAAGACGAAAACGGGAGTCAGCACTCCCGTTTTCATTTAAACCAACTTTGTCCGAACGATCTTAGCTCTCCGTTTTCTTAGCGGTTTTGGCCGTGGATTTTTTGGCAGGAGCGGTCGTCTTTTTGCCGCCGGTCTTTTCTTCAAACTTAAATCCGATTTTGCCTTTACTGTCCGTGACCAAGTAAGCAGAGAATTTCCGCTTGGTTCGATTAGACACAAAGTCGTGAAGCAGATCTGTGGATCCGGTGGAAAGCAGTTTGCTCATCTCTTCTCGGCTTATCGGCTGCTGCAGAATGACTTTCGAGCTGCGGAAAGTGCACTTCTTCTTTGCGTTCGGATCGAGATGATCCTCACAGACATAGGCATTTTCCGTCTCATAGACATTCTTGCCGCAGACTGGGCATTTTCCTACGGGGTCGGTTTTGCGAAGTTCTTCGAGATCGACGGTCTCTCTCTCCGGCCTCTCTCCGAAGTCAAAGTCAATCTTGTAGTCCGGCGCCGGTCCGAGCTTGAGGACGGCAGAGAACGGTCGTCCCATTTTGCTGATGAATCCTTCGAGGGGTCCGATCTGGCCTTTTGTCAGCAGTTCGTCAACCTCTTCTGGCGCAAAGGTTCTGCCGCCCGGGTGTTTCGGAATGCTGTAATCGCAGGAAGTACAGGCGAAACGACGATAGTTTTCGACAATTTTTCCGCCGCACTTCGGGCAGGGGGCTTTCAGAGTGGCAGGATTGCTCAGAGGAACCGTGTCGGCCCCGTAGCTTTTCGCCCGATCCACAATGCTGCGGGTGAGGTCACCGATCTCTTTCATAAAGTCTTTACGTGAAAGCTGCCCTTTTTCAATTTGGGACAGTTTGTATTCCCACTCGCCTGTGAGCTCGGCTTCGGAAAGCGTTTCGATGTTCAGGCCTTTAAGGAGCGTAAGGAGCTGAGAAGCTTTTGCCGTCGGAATCAGCTCGCGTCCCTCGCGAATCAAGTAGCTCTGAGCGATGAGTCCTTCGATGATTGCAGCACGAGTGGCCGGGGTTCCGATGCCTTTTTCGGACATCGCATCACGCAGTTCCGCTTCTTCAACAGTCTTTCCGGCGTTTTCCATTGCACTCAGCAGCGTCGCTTCGGTGTAGCGAGCCGGTGGTTTTGTTGCGAGTCCCAGGGCATCTGACTTGACGGCAAGCGGTGTCTCACCCTTTGTCACGGGAACTAATTCGCTGCCGGAGTCTTCGCTTGTACGCCCGTAAACTTCCAGCCAGCCGGGATGCTGCATCACTTTTCCTTCGCTCACGAAGTGGTATCCCTCAACAACCGTTGTTCGTGTTGTATTCAAGAACTGAGCCGGAGGATAAAAAACAGCGATAAAGCGTTTCGTTACTAAGTCGTAAATCTTTTGCTCGACTTCGGACAAAGCCCCTTTGGGCAGTTGACCGGTCGGAATAATGGCGAAGTGGTCACTGATCTTGGCATTATTGAAGATCTTTTTGGTGAACACGACATAGTTATCCTGCAGGGCCTTTTGAGCGAACTTACCGAGGGAGGAGGTCTGAGCGACCGCACCCAAAATCTCTTTAACGGTAGGAAGGTAGTCTTCCGGCAGTGCGCGGGCATCCGTACGAGGATAGGTGAGCAGTTTGTGCTTTTCGTAAAGCGCCTGGGCAATTGACAGCGTTGTCTTAGCGGAGAAGCCGAAGCGGGAGTTGGCTTCGCGCTGCAGTGTGGTCAGGTCGTAAAGGGCCGGACAGGAAGAAGTCGAAGGTTTGGATATTTCGGTTACCGTGCCTTTCTTCCCTCTGACCGCGTCTGCAATTTTCTGCGCCTCTTCGGCGGACCAAAGCCTTTCGGCTTTCAAGTCAGGATCCGAACTCTTTTTGAAGGCAGGATCGAAGTACTTGCCCTCATATATACCGGCGTTCGCCTTAAAGTCGGCATGCACTTCCCAGTAATTGCGCGGGACGAAGCTTCGAATCTTCTCTTCGCGGCTAACAACGAGAGCCAGTGTAGGTGTCTGGACTCGGCCGACGGTCGTAAGGAAAAAACCGCCGTCCTTACTATTAAAAGCCGTCATGGCGCGGGTACCGTTAATACCTACCAGCCAGTCCGCTTCCGAGCGACTCTTGGCAGCATCCGCCAGAGGCTGCATCTGTGCGTCCGTCCTCAGATGCTTGAAGGCATCCAGGATTGCACCCTTTGTCATGGACTGAAGCCACAAACGATAAATCGGTTTCTTACTCTTGGCCGCTTCCATAATGTAGCGGAAGATCAGCTCGCCCTCGCGCCCCGCATCACAGGCGTTTATGACTTTGTCAACCTCTTTGCTCTTGAGAAGTTTTTTAAGTCCGTTCAACTTGGTTTCGGACTTTTTAATCGGAGCAAGATCAAAGTGAGAAGGGATGACCGGAAGATTGGCGAAGCTCCATTTACCTCTTTTTACTTCGTATTCTGCCGGCTCCTTGAGTTCGAGAAGGTGACCCACAGCGGAAGCAACAATATAAGAATCTCCCTCGTAGTGGTCTCCGACTTTTTTTAAACCGCCGATCGCCCTTGCTATATCTCCTGCAACAGACGGTTTTTCGGCGATGACAAGTGTTTTGCCCATTTTTAATCCAATAATTATGTACTTATGTCTTTTTCTAAATTAGCACTTTTTCAAAGACGCGGTTATTTCTTTTCCGTTAATCAACATGTAACAGGTGTTTTAGTCCGTATATAAGTACTTGCTGCGACGAGTATTATTAAAGGTTTACAGATAACAAATTGATTTTTGGAGCATAAAGTTGGCTTTACTTCCGATTCTTAAATATCCTGATCCGCGGCTCGCAACAAAGGCAGCAACGGTTACGGAGTTTGACGACAAACTCAAGCAGCTTGCCGCCGATATGGCCGAAACGATGTACAAAGCTCCCGGCGTAGGTCTTGCCGCCACACAGGTCGATCGCCACATTCGATTGATTGTGATTGATATTACCGAAGAGAAGAATGACCTGAAGGTCTTGGTCAATCCGGAACTTGTTGAGTCAAGCGAAGAGACTAAACCCTGGGAAGAAGGATGCTTATCGCTTCCGGGTATTTACGACAAGGTCACCCGACCGGCTCAGGTAAAGATCAAGGCTCAGGACCTGGAAGGAAACTTTTTTGAATTGGAATGCGACGGACTTTTAGCCGTCTGCGTTCAGCACGAAATGGATCACTTAGACGGTTTGGTTTTTGTGGATCATTTGAGCATGCTTAAGAAACAGCGTATTCGCCACAAGATTCGCAAGATGCGTCTTGAAGAAGAGCGGGCCGCTAAGGAAGAGGCCTAAGTTAGGCTTCCGCCTGCCAAACGTGAGAGGCGATTGACCGCGTGATTGTTTCGAAATGGATCGGGGGCAAGTCGTGTCCCATGCGCGGCAGGGAGATGAATTCAGACTTAGGAATTAAGTCAGCAACTTCTTTTCCCGCCGCCAGCGGCAGGAGGGGATCGTCCTCGCCGTGGATGACTAATGTCGGTGCGGTAATACGAGCGATGTCGCCGGATCGGTCTCCGCTTGCCAGAATCGCCAGGAGCTGACGTTCTCCAGCAGCCTGATCAATCTCGTAGCGGCTCATTTCGTGAAGGAGTTCATGCTTTTCCTGCGCAGAGTACTCATAACTCGGACTTTTCAGCGTCATAAACACTCTTTCTAAATGCTTCTCTCTTCCTTCCTCGGTCGACAAGTCTCCCGAGTGCATCAGGATTGAATAAATCGCGCGCAGTTTTCCTAGGCCTGTTCTCGGGTTGCCCGAGGCTGACATGACGGAAGTGAGGGACGCGACTCTCGAGGGTCGGATCGATGCGAGGGTCTGACCGATCATTCCTCCCATCGAGGCTCCTACAACATGCGCCCTCTGGAGCTTTAGTTCGTCCAGCAGCTGCACTAAGTCGAGGGCCATATCTTCGAGAAGGTAGGGCGCCTGGACCGGCAGGCGAAGAAGCGTCCTGCCGATGGCGGCAGGAACGGACATAGACGTTTTCAGATGAGAAAAGTGCTCAGACAAGCCTGCATCTCGGTTATCAACGGTGATGACACGAAGGCTTTTTTCCAAGAGCATGGAAATAAAGCTCTGAGGCCAGCCTGCCGCCGGCATTCCCAGTCCCATAATTAAAAGGACAGCCGGAAGCTGTTTATCGCCGAATACCTCGTAGTGAAAGCGTCCCGTTTTTAAGTGAGCAAAAGGCATGAGCAAACCACCGAAAATAGTCAGCTTTGATTATGAAACAATCAGCTCCGTCATTACAATTTCAATTCTGATTCGGGTTAAGAGGACAAGATGAGAATAATTTTTGCAGGAACGCCGGAGTTTGCGGCAAAAGCCCTTGAGGCATTAATTCAGAGCGAACATGAAGTTGTGATGGTTTTATCTCAGCCGGACCGCCCTGCAGGGCGCGGACGCAAGCTGAAAGAAAGCGCTGTGAAGGCGCTGGCCAAGCAGCATCATATTCCGGTTTACACCCCGCTCTCCCTCAGAGTCGAAAAAGGCGGCGAGGAAACGGCCGAAGTCCTGGCAAAAATGCAGGAAGCAAATGCGGACGTCCTCGTTGTGGCGGCTTATGGTCTTATCGTTCCTCAGTTTGTTCTTGATATTCCCTCGGGCGTTCTGCCTCAAAAGTATCCGACGCTGAAGGCTGTAAATATTCACGGCAGTCTCCTTCCGCAATGGCGCGGGGCGGCACCGATTGCGCGAGCCATTGAGCGGGGAGACAAGGAAACTGGCATTACGTTGATGCAGATGGATGCCGGACTTGATACCGGACCCATGCTGATGAAGCGTTCCGTGGAAATTACGCCCGAGGATACGGCCGGCGATCTTACCGAGACGCTTTCCCGCCTCGGAGCCGAGATGCTGATAGAGTATTTGCGGGATCCTGAAGCTTTTCCTCCGCTCCCTCAGCCGGAAGGCGCTACTTACGCCTCCAAGCTTGCGAAAGCGGAAGGCAAGATTGACTGGACGGCGTCTGCCGATAAGATTGCCGATAAGGTCAGAGCTTTTAATCCGGTTCCGGGCTGTTTCTGCACCTGCGGCGACGAGGTTCTTAAGATTTGGATGGCTTTTGCCGAACCGGAAAAGAAAACCGGCGAGGCCCCGGGAACAGTTATTGAAAGCAGTGCAAAAGGGATTCTAGCTGCCTGCGGCGGCGGTTCTGTTTTGCGTATTACCCGTCTGCAGAGACCCGGCGGAAAACAGCTGGATGTTCGAGACTTTATTGCCGGTCATGCCTTTTCCAAAGGAGAGGTTCTTAAATGAGTTCCGCCGCCTTAGCCGTCACTCTTACGCAGACAATTCCGCTTTGGATCGGAGTCAAAAAGGGTCTCTCGATAGAGAAGGTGCTCGAAGGGCTGCCGAAGGATTCCGAAAATAGGAGCGCCTGCCAAAGCGTTCTGTACACCGCTGTACGCCAGAGAGCTCTTCTGCAAAAACTCTCTTCGGATCTCATTTCCCGCGCACCTGCTGACGACGTATTGGCGTTAATCGAACTTGCGCTGGGTCTTTTGAGCGAGGGAAAAGAAAAGCCTTTTACTGTCGTTAATGAAGCGGTGGCAGCGGCGAAGCATTCCCGCAAAATGATGAAGGCCGCAAATTTCGTCAATGCGATTTTGAGGCGATTCGATAGAGAAAAGACTGAGCTTTTAGCGAAGGCCGAAAAGCAGCCGACGGTTCGTTTCAATGCTCCCGACTGGTGGATTCGACGCTACGAGGCTGTGTTTGGCGAACAAGCGCCTGAAATTTTTGCGCTTCAGCAAAAACATCCGCCGATGACGCTTCGCGTCAACACAAGAAAAGTATCGGTAGAAGAGGCGAAAGCCAAACTGGAAAAGGCAGGCATCCCGACAGAGCGAGTCGGAAAATTCGGCTTGATCCTTCTGTCTCCGAAGCCGGTAAAAGACGTTCCCGGTTTCACGGAGGGAGAGGTTTCTGTGCAGGATGCCGGCAGTCAATTGGCTGCCGAACTCCTTGATGCAAAGAAGGGCATGCGTGTTTTGGACGCCTGCGCGGCTCCCGGCGGTAAGACGGCTCATATTTTGGAGCTGGCCGAGGTGGATATGACAGCGCTTGAAATTGATCCCAAGCGTGCCTCCCGGATTACCGAAAACCTTGACCGACTGGGTTTGAAAGCAAAAGTGGCGGTTGCAGACGCAGGCGAGCCTAAAAAATGGTGGGACGGGCGGCCCTTTGAAAGGATTCTCCTGGATGCTCCCTGTACCGCCTCCGGAATCGTAAGAAGGCATCCTGATATTCCTTGGTCAAGAAAGCCCGAGGATATTGGCAAACTTGCCCGAACTCAGGGAAAGCTTCTGGAAACAATGTGGCCCCTCCTGGCAAATAATGGCAGAATTCTATATGCCGTCTGCTCGGTTTTCCCCGAAGAGGGACCGCGCGGAATCGAGGGCTTTTGCGCACGCCATCCCGACGCCAAACTGATTCCGATCGGACCGAAAGGCGAGAAACTTTTATCGCTTGCTCCCGCAGAGAGCCTTCAGGATTCTGATTCTGTATGGCCTGCTACGCACGACGGATTCTTTTACGCTTTACTTGAGAAAATTTGATGTACCTAAAGAAACTGCTTGCGATTAGCTTCCTTGCCATGAGTGCTTCTCTTAGTGCCTTGGCCTCGGATGTTGTCGTGCCTGTTGACCCCATTATTGAGGGGCACGAAGTGCCGGCAAAGGGGCTGTATTTCAGCGGCAGTTTTGAATTTGAACTGAGCTCTGAGGTTGAGGATGTTCTTCAGCGCGGTATCACGCTTTATTTCGTGATTGAAGTCGAGGTGGAAAAAAAACGCTGGTACTGGTTTGATCGCCCTATTTGCGGGATTAAAGAGACTATCCGGCTGAGTTTTAATCCTCTTACGCGCAGCTACCGCGTTGCCATCGGCGGTATGACACAAAGTTTCGCTTCGCTGGAGGGTGCTCTCAGATTTATTAAAACGATAAATAATTTGTATGTGGGCTCCTACCGCAGTCTTAATCCTGAAGATTATGAAGCGCGGGCTCGTTTTTATCTAGATACTTCCAAACTGCCTCGCCCGTTCCAAGTAACACTGAGAAAGGATGACGGGTGGAATTTGAATTCGGGATGGTTTGACGCCGAGATTAAGGGCGCCGGGGAGAAATAAATGTCCAAGTACTTCCGGCTTGGGCTTATCGCAGTGGTCGGTGTGAGCTGCGTACTGCTTTTTCTTCTGGTTTTGGCCAGTCAGAACAGTACGTTTTTCGAAAAGTACTACACGCTGCTTCTTTGGCTCAACAGCATCACTGCCCTTGTTTTTCTCGGTCTTGTCTGTGTTCTTTTATATCGGCTCTACCGCAGGGCGCAAAAGAAAAAATACGGCGTAAAAATTCTCTCAAAATTTGCGCTGGCCCTCGGTTTAACAGGCGTTGTGCCCGGGATTTTAATTTTTGCGACTTCTGTCCAGTTTCTCCATACGTCAGTCGAATCCTGGTTTGATGTCCGCGTGGAGCGTGCTCTGGATTCCGGCCTGACGCTGGGCAGAGAAGTAGTGGAGAACTTCCAGAGTTCCCTGCGAAAAAAGGCTCATGCCATTGCCAATGAGATCTCGGAGACTCCTCCGACAAACTGGCTGACGGTGCTGGATGCCGCTCGGGAGCGTCAGGGACTGCAGGAAGCGGTTTTGGTCAATTCCGCCCGTAACTTTATTACCGTCAGTGCAAGTTCATTCAGAAGCTTAGTTCCCAGTGTTCCGACGAATCGTGTTCTTCAAACAGTGCGGACACGAGGATTTTGGCAGCAAATTGACGACGAGGCAGGCGGTATGCAGAAGGCCAGGGTCATCGTGCCCGTGCCGTCCGTAGAAAGCATTGCATCATTTGCTTATCGAGCCGAGCAGCCTGACTATCTAAAGGGTCGCTCTTCAGTTTTGCAGCCGGCGGGATCCGAAACTGTTTTTCTGGAAGTCGTGGATAACGTTCCGCCTTCCCTGTCCACGAATGCCGAGACACTGATGAACGGATACAGGGATTATCAGGAAATGGTGCTTGCTCGGGCCGGGCTAAATAATATTTATCTTATTTCCCTGACTCTGGTGCTCCTGCTTTCAATGTTCGGTGCCATTGCCCTTTCTGTGATCATGGCGAACCGCATCAGTCAGCCTCTGATGATGCTGCTGGAGGGAACCCGAAAGGTCGCAGAAGGTAAATACGATCTCATTCCCGAAGTCAAAGCCGACGATGAAGTCGGGGAGCTGGCCCGCTCTTTTAACCGCATGACCGAACAGCTGGCTCAGACGCAGGCGGACCTGGTGCGGCGCGGAGCGGAACTTGAACAGGCTAAGAGCTATTTGGAACGCATTTTGGCCAAGATGTCTTCAGGCGTTATTGTTCTGAACAACGAAAAGAAGATTATCTCCGCGAATTCCAGTGCATCCCGAATTTTGGGCATTCCTCTGACCGATCGTTTGGGGTCGGAATTTGCGCAGGCGATTCCGGGCTTTGCTTCTGCGGTCGTCGAAAAATTGATGACGCAAACGGATGAGCGCACGGATATCACACTTCAGTGTGAGTATCAGCGCCCTGAAAACGCCGTGACCAAGCAAAATCTTTTTGCGAGGGCCACACGTCTTCCGATCGGGGATGCTCAGGGATACTTAATTGTTTTTGATGACGTCACCGCTCTTGTGTCTGCTCAACGCACCGAAGCGTGGGGAGAGGTCGCTCGTCGACTGGCTCATGAAATCAAGAATCCGCTCACGCCGATACAACTGGCAGCCGAGCGTGTTGAGATGAAGATCGGAGACAAGCTCGAGGGACGCGATAAAGAAATTCTGGAGCGCGCGACCAAGACAATTGTCAACCAAGTAACGGCAATGAAGCAGATGGTTAATGATTTCCGTCTCTACGCCAAGATCGGCGCTCCGCACTATGACAAGCTTGATCTGAAACTGTTTATTGAAGAGGTAGTGAAGTTTTATCAGGCAGCGGGCGTGCGAATTGATTTGTTCCTGCAGCCGGGGATTCCGCCGATTGAGGCAGATCAGAACCAGCTCCGTCAGGTTTTTCATAACCTTTTGTCGAACTCTATGGAAGCAGTGCCGGATAAAGACAAGCTGGTTGTCAGCATTCGAGCTTCGGTGGTGGAGGATGAAGGCAGTGAGGTTGACGGGGTAGAACTGGATGTTTCGGATAACGGACCGGGTTTTACCGATCAAATTCTCGAACATGCGTTTGAGCCTTATGTCACGACGAAGTCCTCCGGCACGGGACTGGGACTTGCAACCATAAAGAAAATTGCCGAGGAACATGGAGCGATGGTTGCCGCTGAAAATCGCAAAGATGCAGACGGAAGAGTCTGCGGCGCAAGGCTTACCTTTGTATTTCACCGCCTTTGGCACGAACAAAACCGACCGAATTGATTTCGTTCGGTAAAATGAAAAGAATTGTTTTATTACAAATAGAAAAACATGGCAGTAATTTTGGTTGTTGACGACGAGATCGGAATACGGGAACTTCTCTCTGAAATCCTATCCGATGAGGGCTACGGAGTTCTTTTGGCAGAGAATGCAAGTGCAGCACGCTCTGCAATGACACAGCATCCGGATTTGGTTCTGCTTGATATTTGGATGCCGGACAATGACGGTGTTTCACTCCTCAAGGAGTGGAATGCGACTGGGCAGCTTAATGTTCCGGTCATCATGATGAGCGGTCACGCTACATTGGATACGGCCGTAGAGGCGACGAAATTTGGCGCTGTAGACTTTCTAGAGAAGCCCATCGCCTTGTCTCGGCTGATCAGTTCGGTAAAAGAAGCGCTGGCCAAGAGTCCTCGTGAACCCAAGATCGGAACTGCTGCCCGTCCGCAATACAACCGTGTTGAACCGGCGCCGATACGATCACAGGCGCCTATTCCGGCGGCTCCCGCGCCGCTTCAATCACAGGATAAATCGGGAAGCGCATCTTCCTCCCAGCTTCTTGACCAAGTGGATTTTTGTGCCCCTCTTAGAGAGGCAAGAGACCAATTCGAACGCATTTATTTCTTGAATCTCTTAAAACGCGAAAATAATAGTATTACGCGAGTGGCCAGCTTTGCAGGATTGGAGCGGACCCACTTGTATCGTAAATTGAAGCAGTTAGGAATTGAAGTCGGCAAAATCGGCAAGGCAAAAGAGTAATTCCTTGAGCGTAACTAAGGAGGAGAAATGCGGATTCTGATCATCGGAGCGGGAAAAGTCGGCTCCTCCGTCGCGGGCAATTTGGTTTCCGAGTCTAACGACATTACGATTGTCGATACCAATAAAGCCAAGATTGCGGAAATTCAAAGCAATTACGACCTTCAGGGGATTGTGGGGGATGCCACTTCGCCCTCCGTTCTCGCAGATGCCGGCGCCGTAGATGCCGACATGATCATTGCTGTTACTGCGAATGACGAAACCAATCTTGCCGTAACGCTGATTGCCGAGCAGCTTTTTAATGTGCCCTCTCGAATTGCGCGCGTTCGCAATGACGAACTGAGAGAGTACCCGGCGCTTCTGTCGACTTCAGGTTTCCGTGCCACTTCGGTCATTTGGCCGGAGGAGGCGATCACCAACTACATCGTTCAGCTGATTACGTACCCTGAAGCGCTCCAAGTGATTGAGTTCTCAGACGGCGATGTGGTGCTCATGTCGGTAAAGATTGTCAGCTCTTCAAAGATGTGCGGGCGTCCGGTCAGTGCGCTGCAGGACGAACTGCCGAGGGTCAAGGTTCAGATCGTATCCATTTACCGGCAGAAGTACCGGCTGGACGATATTGACGGAAAGACTGTTTTAGAGGCGGGAGACGAGATTTTCTTTCTCACGACCAAGGCGTGTGCTCATGCCGTTGTGAAGGCATTCAGAGTCAAGACGCGGCGTTCGGATCGAGTCATGATTGTCGGCGGGGGCAGTCTGGGACTGCAGCTCGCGAAAGCGCTGGATCAGGTCGAGACGGTTTCGGGCGACGCCTACAACGTCAAGATCATTGAGTCGGATCTTTCCCGCTGCCAATTTTTATCCCAAAACCTTTCCAGCTCAGTCCTGGTGCTCCACGGGGACATGACCGACGAGAGCTTGTTCATTGACGAGGGCATTGCCAACACAGACCTTTTTGTCGCGGTCAGCAATGATGATGAAGACAATATTATGAGTTGTCTTCTGGCTAAGAAACTCGGTGCACACCGTGCCATCACCTTGATTAACCGCACGGATTATATTGATCTGGTTGAAGGGACCAGTATTGACATTGCTTTTTCTCCGACGGAAGCCACGCTTTCGGATCTGCTGCGGCATATCCGACAAGGGGATGTGTTATCGGCCCATACGCTGCGCAGAGGAGGCGCGGAGGTGATGGAAATTGTCGCGCACGGCTCTGCGAAAAACTCGAAGGTTATCGGGCGCACTGTCGATAAAATTGCAATGCCTCAAGGAACGGCGATCGGCTGTATTTTGCGGAACGTCAGCGGTGTTCAGGAAGTCTTTATGGCCAACGAAATGCCGGAGGTGCTGGACGGAGACCAAGTCATTGTCTTCATGGGCAACAAACGTCAGATTTCCGAAGTGGAAAAACTTTTTGCGCCTTCCGTAGGGTTCTTCTAAGATGCAGCTGCTGCCGCCCGTTCTTCGCCTAATGCTGCTTCCCGTACTTAATGTTCTGGGACCGATCATCATCGGCTTTTCTCTGTCGATGCTGATTCCGCTGGCCTTGTCTTTATGGAAGAACGACGGGGCCTCCGCCGGCTTTGAGATTGCATTCTGCATTACTTTTTTCACCGGGCTGCTGATGTGGCTCCTGACACGGCGCTACAAGCGAGAGCTGATTCCTCGGGACGGCTTTCTTTTGGTTACGATGGCTTGGGTTCTTTTGGCCTTAGCCGCGACGATACCTCTTTACGTCAATATTGAAGGCATTTCCTTTGTCCATGCGTTCTTTGAGGCGACTTCCGGTATTACGACGACCTGCGGCACCATTCTCTCAGGGCTGGACAGACTGCCGCTCAGCGTGAATTTTTGGCGGTGTTTCCTTGCCTGGATGGGCGGTATCGGAATTCTGGTGATGGCGGTAGCAGTGCTGCCTCTGTTAGGTGTCGGCGGCTCACAGATTTTCCGGGCGGAAAGCTCGGGTCCGATGAAAGAAGGCCGGCTCACGCCTCGTATTGCCGATACGGCGAAGGCTTTCTACAACATTTATTTGGCGATCTCCGTTGCATGCGCTGTCTGCTATCACTTCGCAGGAATGGACTGGGATGATGCCATCATGCACACCTTTACAACGGTCTCTTTAGGCGGGTACTCCAGCCACGACGCAGGTTTTGCCTATTGGCCGGGCAGAGCGGTAGACTGGGTCTGTGTGGTATTTCTGTTAATCGGAGGCATTAACTTCTCGATGCACTTTATTGCGTGGAGAAAGCTGTCTTTGAAGGTCTACTGGAAGGATGTGGAGACCTGCGGCTGGATCGGCACGGCTGCGCTCATTTCGATTTTTGCGTCCTTCATGCTGGTCTATTCCAAGACCTATACCAATGTCTACGACGCAATTTATTACGGCGTGACAAATACGGTTTTCGTGATCAGTACCGGCGGCTTTGCCAACACCAACTACGGGGAATGGCCTCTGGTGGTTCAGTTAATGATTTTATTCGGCTCTTGTTTTGCTACGTGTGCCGGATCTACAGGCGGCGGTTTTAAGATGATTCGTGCGATTGCGTTGGTGAAGCAGGGCAATTTGGAATTTAAACGCATCCTCCATCCCCGCATGGTACGTCCTCTGATTATCGGAAACAAAGTCATTGATAAACAGATTATCTTTTCGGTAATGGCGTTTTTGATGCTTTACACCGTGATTGCGCTGATCAGTACGATTGTTTTTCTGCTTTCGGGGCTGGACGGTCTTACGTCATTTTCCGCAGCTTTAGCCTGCTTGAATAATTTGGGACCGGCTTTAGGCAGTCTCGGACCGTCGTATAACTTTTCCGCTCTGTCAGACTTTCAAGTCTTATTCTGCTGTTTCCTGATGGTTATCGGCCGTTTGGAACTTTTCACCGTTTTGGTCCTCTTTACTCGCGGTTTCTGGAGAGCGTAGGCAGGGCCGAACATTAAATAAAAAGGACGGCGCTCCGCCGTCCTTTGTCCGTCTAAGACATCAATTCCTGCTACACACCCCAAACGACGGGTGTGTCGTCCTTGAGGCTCAGTTCAAACATTTCCAGCAGCGGGTAAGCTCGCTGAGTGAAGTACACAGGCTGCTCGATCGAAGGTTTCTTTTCCTCGTCCAAGTCCTTGCCTTCCTTAAAGAGTTTGTCTTCCCGTTCTCGGACGGCTTTTAAATATTCCTTTTCTTTCTCCATCTCGGTCTTTAGGGCCGCGATAGCAGCAGGCAGCTCCTCAGGCGTGAGAACACCGCGGATACCTAAAGGTTTTCCGATGACCTTAAAAACCTTTTCAGCCGTTTCACGGAACATATAGATTTCGCCTGCAGCATTGCTTTTAAAAGTAACGATCGCCATAGTGACCTCAATGAGTGAAAGAAATATTTTAGTTGGAATGGGGGCGTGAGGAAACCTGAGAGACTTTAAATGAGCGACCGCGTGACAGCGCCGCATATAAAATGTCGTTATCTTTTAAGAGGAAGTTTGAAGAATGGAGAAATTGCCC
>OOBM01000595.1_pt1 | contig 26230 bp, 17 predicted proteins | sample 1671581 | NCBI WGS metagenome assembly OOBM01 (sample SAMN06348171, study PRJEB24527) | human gut metagenome
TCAGCAGTTCCTTGGCGGCGTTGTAGCCCATCTCCTTCTGGCGGTTGTTGATGGCAGCCGTTTCCAGAATGACGGCCAGGTTACGGCCCGGCATAACGGGAATGAGCATGCTGGGCACCTTGACACCGAGGATGTCGTAATACTCCGTCTCCAGGCCCGTGCGGTCATAGTTCTTGGTGCGGTCCCAGGGCTCGAGCTGGACGACCATCTCGACCTCGACGCTCGAGCGGACCGAGCCGATGCCGAACACCCGCGCCACGTTGATAATGCCGATGCCGCGCAGCTCAATAAAGTGGCGGATGTTGGCGGGCGCGGTGCCCAAAATTTTGCGGTAGGATACCCGGCGCAGCTCAACCGCATCATCAGCGATCAGGCGGTGGCCGCGCTTGACGAGCTCAATGGCCGTCTCGCTCTTGCCGACACCGGAATCGCCCAGAATCAGGATGCCCTCGCCGTAGACCTCGACAAGCACGCCGTGGCGGGTGATGCGGGGAGCCAGCTCGGTGTTCAGGGTCGTGATGAGCTGCCCCATCAGGGCGGACGTCATCTCGGTGGACATCAGGATCGGCACACCGTACTGCTTGGCAAACTGCATCATTTCGGAAAGCGGCTGCATGCCGCGGGTCAGCACGATGGCCGGCGGCTGGAAGGAGAACAGCTTTTCCAGATGGGTGTTGCGCAGTGAGGTGGACAGCTCATCCAGATAGGACATCTCGGTCAGGCCGATGATCTGGATGCGTTTGCTGTCAAAGTTTTCGTAGTAACCGGCCAGCAGGATGCCCGGACGGTAGACCTCGGTGGCTGTGACCTGAATTTTATCCAGCTCACAGGGGGTGTAGGCAATCGTCAGGTTGGCTTCCTCGGCCAATTTTGCAAGGGAAACAGAGAATTCGGACACAGTGGAACGCCCCTTTCCTAGTTTCAAACATTATTTTCTATTATACCGTACCCGCCCGTTTTTGTACAGAGGGCGCGGGCGCACAATGTTAAAAAAAATACCCGCTGTTTTTGTGGAAACAGCGGGCGGAGCTTTATATTGGGGGGCACAGTGCGGCAAGGCCGGTGCGCAGCGTTCTTTGCAGCCAGAGCAGCGCGTGCGCTGCGGCAAATGTTGCGGCCAGATAGACGACAAACAAAAACGCCGTGTCCCGGCGGGACAGCACCGCCAGATCAAAGTGCGCGGCCAGCTCCTGAATCAGAACGTGATGCACAAGGAACACCGCGTAGGATATTTTGGCAAGTTGTGCGCCCACCGCGCGGTGCCACGGGCGGTCCAGCAGCGGGGCCGCCAGCGCCAGCAGGATAAACACCTCTGCACCGGCCAGTGCGCAGGTGATCTTACCGTCCCAGGGCTGTGCCAGCACGGCCCCCGCCAGCAGCAGCGGGGCCAGAATATACCGTGTGCGTCCGGCGAGCGTTAAAAACGTCATGCCGAACAGAAATTCCGGGATATGCACGGCCACAAGCCGCGCGTCCCAGCCCAGCAGGTGCACCGGGATGCAGACCGCCAGCGTCAGTGCCCAGGTCAGCCACGGCCTTTTGCGCAGCCCCCGCTGCAAAAACGGGAACAGCAGGTATAAAAACAGGATGCTGCCGAGGAACCACTCGCCCACACAGGCAAAGTCTGTTCCGACCCAGCCCGCGGCAACGGCAAAGTTGTCGAGACCCAGAAGCGTCAGCACCAGCGTGACGGTCCTGGCCCCGCCGAAGCTGCCGGGGTGCGCCACAAACCGATAGCTGAACACGACGAACCACGCGAGCCAGAACAGCGGGTAGACAGCCCTCGCGCGCCTTTTGTAAAACTGCGCAGGGCTCTGCTCCGCCGGGACGGTCAGCGCCAGCGATGCGCCGGACACAATGAAAAACAGCGAGGAGCCGAAATCTCCCAGATAAATGCCCAGCGGCAACGTGCTGGTAAAGAGCTTGTGCGGCAGCGTAAAATACCCCGTGACCGTCGCGTTGAAATGCACGATCAAGATGCAGATCAGCGCTGCGGCACGGACAAGATCAAGATAAAACAGGCGTTGCTTTTTGATGGGTGGTCTCCCCTTTTACTTTTGCAGTCTGTGCTTGACGAGCCGCCCCAGCTGCTTGGCTACAGCGGCAGGCTGAGCGGCGGCGGTCTCATACTCATTTAAAATATCCGCCCGCGCCGCGGACCGGGTCAGCGGCTCAAAGGCGGCGGCATAGGCACCGTTTTTCTGGGCTGTCAGGGCCAACTTCCAGGCGTCACGCTGGCTTGTGCAGGCTGGGATGCCGTCCGGGAAGGCAGACTCCCGCACAAGCACCCAGCCGCAGTTGGGCGCGGGCGGCGGGTCACTTCCGACGGGCACGGATACCTCCTGTGCCAGTGCGTCCTTCTCCCGCATCCAGGCGGCGCGGCGGGCGGCGGTGCAGCCCTGCCACAGCGGCAGAGAGGGGCTTAACACGCCGAGCATCGGATTTTTTTCAAACAAAGCAGCAGCTTCTGCCAGCAGTGTGTCCGCGTCGGCGGCTGCCTGCCGGTTATACCAGTCGGTCACGGGGTCCGCGGTGGGCTGTTCGTAATGAAGCAGCCGCAGGCCCGGCTCGTTCAGGTCGGGCGTTTCCCCTGTCGGTGCACCGACAGGATAGCACCAGTGCAGGTTTTGGGCAAGGGCTGAAAGCGGCTGTGTTTTTAACAGCGAGACCAGCAGCAGCTCCAGCGGAAAATCCGTATAGGCCGTCACATAGTCGCAGAGCTCCCGCGCGGCGAGGCCGTCCGTGCGGCGCAGTTCATCCGCATAGGGCGTGAACAGGCTGCGGCGTTTGAAAAACGGGCAGCCGCGGTTTGCCAGCAGCTCCCGCGGACAGGCCATAATGGGGTTTACAAAAACCGGTTTCAGGTCGTCCGTCTGCACGTAGGTATCCCAGGCATAGCCCCTGGCGGCAAAATACGGCGTAAACCGCGTTTCGTGGCGGATGATAGACTGCTCGTAGCTGGTCGGCAGTGCCATTTTCTGCCAGTAGTTCCAGAAATCATCACTGTTGAACAGCCGCGGGCGCACCGCAATAAAATGGGATTGAAGATGCTCGGGCACTGCGCCGCCAAAGCGGCGGCTCTGCATGGCGTAGTGGCGGGTCAGCCCCCAGAAGTCCAACTCCGGGCGAGCGTCCATCGCGGTAAACATCGCCGCCAGTGAGCAGACCGGCCCGGCCAGCGTGTAGTTCATCAGGACGATCTCCTCATACTCGGCCAGCTTCTCCCGGCCCAGAGTCAGCAGAGCCTCCCTGTATGCGCCGACGTCGAAACCGACGTTTTCCCGTTCGATGCGGCCCGCACCGGACTGGCGCACCCAGACGCGGTCCGCCGGGGCAAGCGTGCCGTTGGTGACGAATACGACCCTGCCGTATTTCTGCACAGCCTGTACGGCAATGCGGCAGGCCGTATCGATGCAGCCTGCCGGGTCATAGTGAAAGTAGATGACCAGTCGTTTCATGCGTTGTCAGTCCTCATAGGGGCCTTCGTGGGGGCCAAAGATAGCGCGCTTGGTGTTGATGATGACCTTGTAGGAGCCTGCGGGCAGATTGTCCCGCAGCCAGTTGCGCGCGTGACGGCGGCGGCTGTCGGAGTACGGGCCGTAGTGGCTGAATAGGTGGTGCTTTTTGTAGGCAAAGCCGGTGGCCGAGCTGACCGCACCATAGAAGGTCGTGCAGTCAAACACGCGGGCCAGCGGGCGGATCACGCCGCCCGCGTAGGCCTGCATCGTATCGTTGTGGGTCACGGCGTAGCTCTTGCTCATGACCACTGCCGGGTAGTAGCCAGCGCTCTGGGCCACAAACGGATAGACGCGCTCAATGGCATGGCTGATCGTGCCGTCCTGGGGCAGCGGCTCGGGCGGGAAGTCCGAGTGCTGCCAGCCGTGGTCAAACAGCGGTGCCAGTGCCTTGGGGCGGAACCAGAACACACTGCCGTAGGGCGCAATGGGCGATTTTTCACCGGAAACAGGCGCATCGATGCCAAGGTCTTTCATCAGCTTTTTCGTGTTTTCAAAGTTCGGGCCCCAGCCGCCGGAGCACATATTCATAAAGTAAAGTCCGTGCGTCGGATACGGCGGGCAGAGAATGCCGAGGTACGGGTCCTTCTCAAACTCGCACAGCACATTCAGCACATGAGCAGCGTTTTTGCAAACATTCTCATTGCAGACATAGCCAAAGCTCGCGCCGACGCTGCCGGGGCGGGTCTGGATGGCTTTTTTGTCGTGCATGAAGCAGGCGTACTCATAGTCCCGCAGCTGCGGGGCCAGGTCACAGAGGAAGGCGCCGACGTCGCGGCCCTGGTTCTCCACCACGGTCACGGTGACGCTGCGGACATTCAGGTCCGCAAAGGCGGCCTCGATCTGCGGCTTCTTATCAGCACTGCTCGTCGAGATGAAAATATCCGTCTCTGGCGGGAACTTTGCCGCAAACGCCTTGCTGGAATCCAGCATATCCATGAAATACAGGTGCATGGCCAGCGCAATGCGGCGGTTTTGGCGGATGCTCTGTGCCGTTGCCTCGTCCAACACCGTCGGCTCGATGATGCGGGTCAGCGCGAGATTGCGGGTAAAATCGTGCGGGTGCATCGTGCGGATCATGTTCTTCCAGATGAGGTCCATCGGATAGTCCGTCTCGTCCCGCAGATAGTCGTACAGCTCCTGCACCGGCTCACCTGCCGTGTCGTTGAGATAGGCCTCCAGCTCGTGCATAAAGCTGCGGCGCTTGAACAGCGGGCATTTTTTCTCCCGCAATAAAAGCGTCGGGCAGACGAGCAGCGGATAGTCTGTGAAGTCCTTCAGGTCGTCGGTTTTCACATAGACATCCCACTTGAAGCCCTTATCCTCAAACTGCTTGGTGAACACAGCCTCGTATCGCTGCACCGAGTCGGTGTAGCTCTCGATCATCGGCATGTTGTCCCAGTAGGCCTGCAGCTCCGGGTTCTGCACAAAGCGCCGACGGTAAACGATGAAGTGAGACTGGATGTGTACGGGCAGATAGTTATACAGGTGCTTGCCCTTGAAGGGGTTCGACTTGGCACCGTGGTGGATGGACAGGCCCCAGAAATCGAGGTCCTGATTCTCCCACATGGCGTCGAACATCTCTTTCAGCGGGCGCACAGGACCCATCAGGGTGGAGTTCGTCATGACGATCTCGTCAAATTCCGAGAGCTTCGCCCAGCCGTAGGAATCCAGCGCGGTCTTGTACGCCCAGACGTCAAGACCCTTGTTCTCGCGCACGATGATGTTGTCGGTAAACTGCGAGAAGGCCGCGCGGCCCTGCTCGCTCAATTTGCCGTTGCAGACAACGACCAGCTCGGTCAGGTTCTTATTCAGGTCGGCAAGGTAGTAGGTGATAAAATCATCCACGTCGCCGTTTTTTTCGTAGAAGAAAAAGATGCCCAATCGTTTCATTGCGTTTTTCCTTTTTGTATGTTATGCACGCTTGCAGGTATCGTTTGCCAGAATACAGTTGATTTTTGTCGGGTCGCCCCAGGTGCCCGGGCTATCATACGGACGGTCCGGGAACGCGCCGTAGTCGAGCTTGATCTTGTAGTTCTTGTCGCGCAGGAACTGCTCCACGCGGTCCGCCAGACTCATCGGCTTGCCGGTGCAGACATTGATGATGCCGTTGATCTCCTCCTGCACACTGGCGGCCACGATCATGTTGGCCAGCTCGTCCACGTCGATGAAGTCATAGAGGTTGCTGCCGCTCGTGAACGGGAAAGTTTTTTTGCCGTCCTGCTCGGCCTGGGCGATCTTGGCAAAGATCGAGCTGCCGTGCACCTCGTCACCGGTGATATAGTATGCGCGCAGCCAGTGCAGCTTGCAGGGGGAATCCACCAGCGTCAGCATCATGCTCTGACGCAGGGCGTTCTTGGCAATGCCGTACTGGCTCTGCGGCTTGCAGGGCGTGCTCTCATTGATAGCACCCTCCCAGTAGCCGACCTCATGCATCGTGCCCATGACGCTCAGATCCTTCAGGCCGCCGTCGATCAGCGTGTTCAAAAACGTCACATGGCTGGACAGATCCTTCATGTGGGCGGCGGAATTATGGCGGAAGCCGTCGCGCCAAGCCAGATGGATGCAGACGTCCGGGCTGCCCAGCTTGCGGTACAGGTCGGCGTCACCGCCGAACAGCGGCACATCGCAGAACTCGGCGCGCTCGTCGACACCCTTGAAGTTAAAATCCGCCGCAATGACGCGGTAGCCGCGGTCCAGCGCATTTTTTACGACATGGCGGCCAATGTAGCCCGCTGCACCGGTAACAAGAATCGTTTTCATAACTGTTCCTCTCTGACCGGCAGCAGATCGTAGAGCTTCTGCAGCCGCATCTGGTATAAAAGCAGTGCCATTGTTTGTTTTTTATTGTGCCCTGCGTCGTGCAGGGTGTCCAGCAGACTGCCCGGGTACTGGGCCAGGGCCTCCCGCAGCGTGCGCCAGGCCTTGCGGCGCAGCACGCCCGGGGCGTGTGCGTCGCGCAGCTGGTGCATCAAAAAGGTGACGGCCTGTGCGCGGCGGTCCTTCCAGACGGCCTGCAGCTCCTCCGGGCCGCACCAGCGCTGGGCGGCGTGGAATTCAGCCTCCATCCATGGCTCCAGCGCCCGGATGCGGCCCAAAAGTGCCTGCGCCGTGTGCGCGCAGGAGGTGCTCTGTGCGCTCTCAAAATGGCGGTAGACGACCTGTGGGATGTAGACCGCCTTGCCGACGCGCCGGTAGGCTGCGGCGTTAAAGACAAAGTCCTCCAGCCCGTAGCTGCACCTCTCATTGAAGCGCAGCCCCAGCAGCGCCGTGCGGCGGTAGAGGGCGTTCCATACAAACTGCGGGCCGCTGTTCTCCAAAAAAGCACCGTAGCTACCGCCGCGGCCCAGCGCTATCGTGCAGGGGCTTCCGGCAGGGTGCGGCTGCTCGGCAAAGGTACCGTCCGGGCGCTGGCGCAGCAGCTCATAGTCGCCGCGCACAAGGTCGGCGCGGGTGTTCTCTGCCGTCTGCAAAAGCAGGCGCAGCGCTCCCTGCCAGAACAGGTCATCATCGTCACAGAAGGTGATGTACTCCCCGCTCGCGCCCTCCATGCCGCGGTTGCGGGCCGCGCAGATGCCGGCATTCTTCTGGGTGATGACGTGGATGCAGGGGTACTCGCTCGCCAGCGCGTGACAAAGCCGATCCGTGCCGTCCGTCGAGCCGTCGTTGACGATGATGATCTCGAGCTCCGGCACCTGCTGGGAAAGGATGGATTCCACGGCGGTGCGCAGGGTCGTCTTTGCATTGTACGCCGGGACGATCACGCTGATCTTGGCCATGGGGGTACCTCCTTTCGCATTATTTTTTCAGTTTCAGATATAATTTTCCGTAAGGCAGCGGCAGCGGTACGGCACGCTGCAAAAAGCCGATCTTCCAGCGTGCCTCTGCAAAGTCACGCCTTGCCTGCCGCGGGTGGGTCAGGTAGTGCGCTGTGTGCTGCGGCGCGGCCAGCGGATAGGTGCCGCCGTCCTCAACCGTCAGGTCACCAAGCAGATCCAGCTGTAAAGCTGTCGGGCTTTCCACCAGCCGCAAAAACGGGGCAATGGCCCGCTGCGGCGGGATGGGCTGGCCGTTCAGCACGCTGTCCCGCCAGGCGGCGGCAAAGCGGCGCACGCCGGATTGGATCTGTGCAATGCGCGGCTCGGCGTGCTGCCTGGCCGTGCGCACACGGACGATGCCCCCCTTCTCCGCGCAGTAGCCCAGCGTGGCCCCGACATCCTGTGAGAGCAGGCGCTCGAGCATCGGCTGACCCGCCCAATACAGGCGCGGCGCGGGCTTGCCGTCAAACAGGAATACTTCCGTTTGGTCGGGCGCAAAGCGGGTGCGCAGCCGGTCATCCGCCGAGAGCTGCAGCCCGTGCAGCGGAAATTGCAGCAGTCGCTCTAACAGCAGCTGCGTTGTACCGCCGCTGCCGATGTCAACAAGGAAATCGCCGGGGCGGATACCCTGCGCAGACAGATAGGCTGTGACCGCGTCGGCGGCGTCCGGGCGGGGCAGCTGCTGCAAAAAGGCGTGCAGCGCTTCCCTGTCCGGCTGCTTCAAATCAAACTGCCTGTCCGCCAGCTCCGGCGGGCAGGTCGTGCCGCAGTATTCGGCGATCTGCGCACCGGTCAAAGTCTGCCGCGGCAGGGCGGCCAGCACTGTGGCCCAGTCCCCCACCGCCAGAAACGCCGGAGCCAGGCTGCGGCGGGAGACCTGTAAATAGCCGGTCTCCTCCTGCGGGTAGAGCGTGTGATAGACGTCCCGCATCAGGTACATATCGCGGGCGAGGAAATACAGCCGGGCCTCCGGGCGGGCGGCACGGCGCGCGTGCAGCCATTGGCAGAATGCCGCTGCCAGCGGTCCCAGCACGGAAAAGCCGAGAGCCTCACCGTCAGATCGCTGCTGCGGCAGGCGGTTCTCCACAAAAGCCGCAGCGTTATCCGCAGGTGCAGGCGGCGTCGGCAGATGCCAGGCGGTGATGCCCGCCAGCGCGGCCCCGGCCACATCGGCGCGCCAGCTGTCACCGATGAAAAGCAGCTGCTTCGCCGTGAGGCCGGTTTCCTGCAAAAAGCGCTTGAACAGTCTGCCGCTGCGCTTCTGCACGCCGTAAGTGCAGGAGACAAAGCCGCCGTCAAAGCAGGGATAGCCGCAGCGGCGCAGCATCGCGTCGACCTGCGTCTGCGGCAGGTACATATCGGAGATATAATAGAGCTTTTTCCCCTGCTTTTTAAGCGTTTGCACCGCATCCAGCACGGGCTTGTTCGCCGCACAGGCGGCCAGTTCTGCAGCGCATTCCGCCGCTGCGTCATAGCGGGCAAGGCAGGGGCGGGCGTAGATTTCAGCCAGCGTTACCTCCCTGCTTTGGGCGGCGCGGGCCTCACGCTCGGCCCGGATACGGGCAGCGTAAAAATCGTCGCCCATCAGGCGGAAAAGTCCTGTCGGCACAGCAACGTCGCGCTTTATAAGCGTGTCAAACACGTCAAAGGCGACGGCGTCAAAGTGCGCAGCCTTATGGCAAATTTGTTTTGTCAGGTTCATGGCAGGTACGGTATCTGCGGGCGGAACCGCACCCCGGCGGCAAAGCCCTTCCAGATGATTTTTATGCGCTCGGCGCGGCAGCCCTGCCTGTCGCGCAGGACCTGTATGGTGTGCCAGCTGTCCTTGGCCAGCAGCCACAGCCAGCCGGACAGTCCCTCCCGGCGGTAGAGCACCACATCGTTGCGGTAAAAATAGCGGTAGCGTGCCCAGCGGGCGGGCACATCCCTGGCAATGTTCACGACGCCGGGGTTCTGCATGGCGTGCACGACCCGGCTGGCCGGGATGACATAGCAGGGCTTTGCGCGGGAAATGCGGCGGGTGTACTCCCAGTCGTCGGACCAGATGAAGAACTCGGCAATCGGCAGGCCGAACTGCCGCACGGCTTCGGTGCGCAGGAACAGCGAGACAAAGCTCGCCATCACAGCGGGAACCTCCGCTGCGTCGAAGCCGTCAATATCGCGGTACATCGTTTTGCGCTGCAGGTTCATCGGCTGGTCGGTGCCGTCCGGGGCGAGTGCCCTGCTGGACAGCCAGCCGCAGCCGTCGCCGTGGGCGGCATCGGCGGTCAGCAGGGCGGCCAGCGCGTCCGGCTCGGGCAGCGTGTCGTCGTCCATGATCCAGACGGCCTCACACCCCAGCTCCGCCGCGGCGCGGATGCCGTAGGCAAAGCCGCCCGCACCGCCGAGGTTTTCCCCCGGATTGCGGCAGACCAGCCCCGGCATTGCCAGCGTCTTTATATAGTCCGCTGTGCCGTCAGTGGACGCATTGTCCACCAGCAGCACCGTGAAGCCCTGCACGGTCTGGGCACGCAGGGCGGCCAGGCATTGCTTCAGCAGCGGCAGACGGTTGTAGGTCACGACGATGGCCGCGACATTTCTTGCGTCAAGCATCTTTTTTCGGGAAGAATTTGCGCTTGAGGAAGGCTGTGCCCTTGTGCAGCCAGTTCTGGTGCTCCATGTAAACGATGCTCAGTTCCTCAAAGCTGATGTTGTTCGTGGTGAGCCAGGCATCCAGCAGACGCTCGCTCACAAAGCCAAAGACCCGGCGGTCATTGACCGTGTAGCCCGTCATGTCCAGCTCCCGCTCAAGCTCAAACAGAATGTCGAACAGCCAGGTGCAGTAGTGCTGCAAAAGTTCCTTCTTCATGACGAACATGTTGAAGTGGTGGCCGTGGGTCTTGGACATATACAGGTCATACGCGGGCAGGTACTCGGGGCATTTGCGCGCAATGATGGCGCGGGTCACCTCCAGATCCTGCTTGTGATGGGCGTGGATATACTGGGTGTAGTTCGTCTCAATAAAATAGTGGCGCTCCTTCGGCAGGACGACGTTCGTCGTAGCCAGAATGCTGCAGAGCTCCTCACGGCTGATGACACGTGACTTCTTGTCCGCAAAGCGGCTTTTGCGGCGGCTGGCAAAATAGCGGCGGTAATGCACGATGCCGATATAATCGGAATCGATGTTGTGCGCCGCCCAGTACAGGCCCGTCAGCTCGCAGAAATTTGCGTTGCGCTCCGAGATATTGTCGCCGGTATCATCGCCGATATAGCCGCAGGCCGGGTGGACGGCATGGCCCATCTGTACCGGAAGGTACATCGGGTCATCCGGCACCCAGTACGGTTTATGCGTTGCTACGATAATGGTGGTCTGCAATGTGTTCTACCCGCCTTACATACTTTCCTATACTCTTTTTCCTGGTGAGCTTGCTAAACCTATAGTATAGCGCTTTTTGGCAGGAATACAAGTTACAGAACGGTAAAAAGGTCATTCGCCCTCGTTTTCAAAGGTTTCCTGCTCCTCGGCCAGCTTTTCCCACTCGTCGTAGAGCTCCTGCTGGTGGAAGCGAGCGTCGTCAAGCTCGTCGCATTTGTCGCGCAGCAGCAGATGGTCGCGCAGGACCTCGGGGTCGTTGATCTCATTTTCCAGCTCGACAATATGCGCACCCAGCTCCTCGATCTCGCTCTCCACCTTTTTCAGGCGGGCGCGGACCTCGGCGCGGCGCTTGCGCTGCTCCTTGCCGTATGCCTGCTTTTTGGCAGTGTCCTCGGTCTTTTGCTGCTCCTGGGTTTTACCGGCGTCACGGTTTTGCAGGGCGGCAAAGTTCGGGTAAAACGTCGCTTTGCCGTCCTCCAGGTACATGATCGGGCAGCCCAGCGTCTGCATCAGGTAGCGGTCATGGGTGACAAGCAGCAGTGTGCCGGTGTAGGCCGCCAGCGCCTGGGTCAGGCTCTCGCGCATGTAGATGTCCAGGTGGTTCGTCGGCTCGTCCAGGAACATCAGGTTCGGGCGCTCGAGCGCCAGCTCGGCAAAGCGCAGGCGGGCCAGCTCACCGCCGGACAGCGACGCACAGTCCTTAAAGACCTCCTCGCCGCGGTAGCCGAAGCGTGCCAGATGGCTGCGGACCTCGAGCTCGGTAAAGCGCGGGTACTGGTTCCAGATGGCGTCAATGACGCGGCCTGCGCGGCGGGCCTGCTGCTGGGTGAATACGCCCGGCTTGGCGCCGCTGCCCAGGCGGACCATACCGCCCGACGGACGGCGCTTGCCGTCCAGCACCTGCAAAAGCGTGGACTTGCCCGCGCCGTTGGGACCTGCAATGACGAGCTTGTCCCCGCGGTGAACGACGTAGTCCAGGGCGTCGATGAGGGTGCGCTCACCGATATGGACGCTCAGATTCTTCATGATGACCAGCTCGTCATAGGGCTCAATGTCGTACTCAAAGCGAAAGTTCAGCTCCCACGCCTCGGTGGTCGGGGCTTCGACGATCTCGAGCTTTTCCAGCTGCTTGCGGCGGCTCTGGGCCATCTTCGTCGTGGAGGCGCGCACAAGATTGCGGTCCACGTAGTCCTGCAATTTGGCAGCTTTTTCTACAGCGGCGTCATGCAGCTTCTGCTGGCGCTCGTCAGCAGCCTCGCGCTGGGGCAGATAGGCCGAGTAGTTGCCGCGGTAGGTCTTGATGCTCTTGCCGCGCAGCTCCCAAATGCGGGTGCAGACGGCGTCGAGGAAGTAGCGGTCATGGCTGACAACGAGCACCGCACCGCGGTAGGCTTTCAGATAATTTTCGAGCCACTCCATCGTTTCCAGGTCCAGATGGTTCGTCGGCTCGTCCAGGATCAGCAGGTCGGGGCGCTCCAGCAGCAGCCGTGCCAGACGCAGCCGGGTCTGCTCACCGCCCGAAAGCACGCCCGCCAGCTTTGTCCAGGTGTCGGCGGGAAAGCCCATGCCGTTGAGCACCTTTTTGATCTGGGTGTCCATGTTATAAGCGTCCATCGCGTCGATGACAGCGGTGCAGTGGGCGATCTTATCGGTCAGTTCCGCATTGTGCGGGTCTGCGGCCAGCTGCTTTTGCAGCACGTCCATCTCCTTCATGGCGTCAAGCGCCGGGGTAAAGACCAGCCGCATTGTGGCATAGATGTCCAGCGACGGGTCCAGCCGGGCGTTCTGCTCAAGGTAGCCGGTGGTCACGCCGGTGCCGAACGCGGCATCTCCGGCGTCAGGCAGGCTCTCGCCGCAGAGGATCCGCAAAAGCGTCGTCTTGCCGGTGCCGTTGGCACCGATGATGCCGATACGGTCCCCGCGCTCGACACCTGCATTTACATCACGCAGTACCTCGTGTTCGCCGAAGCTCTTGCCTAAGTTTTGAAGTTCCAACAACATAGCGGTACATCCTCAATTCCAAAATGATGCCGCCACCTGACAAACGGGCAGCGGCAGTGCGCCCTTGCCTTACAGCAGGGCTTCGTTGCTGTGGCGGCGGTTGCGCACGCCGATATTTTCCAGTTCCTCCGGCTCCATCACGATGCGGTAGAGCTCCTCATAGGAGCTTACCGTATATTTGGGCGTGATGCCGGACTTGTTTTCAAGATTGCCGGGGTTGAACCAGCAGGTATCCACACCGGCGTTCAGGCCGCCCTTGATGTCGGCCAGCAGATCGTCGCCGACCATCAGCACACGGCTCTTGTTCGTGATGCCGAGGTCACGGAAGGCATGCTCAAACAGCTTGGCGCTGGGCTTGGCCGCGCCGACCTTCTCGGAAATATAAATGCCGTCCATGTACCTGTCGATGCCGGAGGCCGCAATGCGGGACTCCTGCACGGCAATGGCACCGTTCGAGACGAGGGCCAGCGTGGCGACCTCGCTCAGCTCCTCCAGCGCAGTCAGTGCGCCGGGCAGCAGGTCGGCATGGGTCGCCAGCAGCTCCTCATAGCGGTCATTCATGGCCTTGCCCTTGCCGTTGTCGGGCAGCTGCATGGTCTGCATGAAGCGGGAGAAGCGGATCTGGAACAGCTTCTGCTTGTTCAGCTGGCCTTTGGCCAGCGAGTCCCACAGCTCGCGGTTGACCTTGTGGTAGGTATCATAAGTGGCCTCGTCGTGGGGCAGCTCGTACTCGGCGAGCATATCGGTCAGGGCCTGACGCTCTGCGGCGTCAAAGTCCAAAAGCGTGTTGTCAACGTCCAGCAGGACGCAGGTATAAATTGCCATCTTCGTAACCTCGTATGCTTATTGCGGTGTGGAATCGGCGGGGGTCGGCTCCGGCATCGGCGTGGGCACAGCGGTGGGTTCCGGCGTAGCCGCGGCGCTGACAGTCAGCACAAAGACGCTGTCCGCACCGTTGTTGGCCGCGTGGATGTGGTAGGTGCCGGGCTCGTTGGCCGTGAAGGTCACCTGCGTGCCCGTTGTGCGCCAGGAGGTCTCCTCGCAGCCCCAGAGCGTGTCGCCGCTGCCGTTTTCCACGGTAGCCGTCAGCGTCGTACTCTGGCCTGCGGTCAGCGTGCCTGTGCCGCTGATGTTGATCGTGGTGGCCTCGGCCTCCACGGTGACGATCAGCTGTGCCGTCGAGAAGGTGCCGTTGATCTCAATGCCAGCTCTGATAATATAGGTTCCAGCGGCGTCGGGCGTAAAAGTAAAACTGCTGTCAGTTTTCTCGATTTCCATATTATCTTTGTCCTGCCCTAACGCCCACTGTACTTTTGTGGCGTCGTAGGCCTTGTTGCCCAGCTTGACCGCGGCATTGACAGTCAGGCTCTCGCCCTGCTTGATCGTCGTATCTCCCTTGTCCAGCGTCAGCTCGACGCGGGCGTCGTTGAACATGGCCTTGACGGAGATGTCCTTGGTAACATTGTCATATCGGGTCGCGGTGGGGACGTTGTCGCTCCACTTGTAGAACACAAAGCCCTCCGCGGCCACTGCCGTGACGTTGACGCTTGTGCCGGAGTCGGCCTGAATTTCGATGCTGGACACGCCGGTCTGGCCGTTGCCGGTCAGCGTGCCCTTGGCGCTGTCCTCGACCTCATAGCTGGCCGTGAACTTCGTCGGCGTCGAGGTCGGCACCGGCGTGTTGCTGCCTGCGGAGGCCGACGCACGCTGCGGGATGTCCGACGTGTCGGGACGGCTGTCCATCGTATTGCAGGCGTGGCCCTTGGCGTACTCCAGCAGGGCGCGTGCGCCGGAGGTGCTGAAACCGTTGGATTCAAAGTAGGTGCCCTCGCCGTAGCCGCGGGTGTTTTTAAGGGCCTCAGCGGTGTTCAGGTACTTGAAGCCCAGATCGCTGCTGGCCGCCGCAATAGCCTGGTTGAACTGGTCAATGCGGGTCTGGGTCTCGGCAGCGTTCGTGCTGTCCTCGGTAACGGGCGGGATGCCCACCGCGATGATGTCGCAGTAGGCGTAGGCCGAGCGGATGCTCTGCAGGAACTGCTTGTAGTCGGCAATGAAGGAGTCCACACTGACCGAGCCGTCCACATCGTTCGCGCCCAGCATCACAAAGACGCGGCGGGCCTTCATCTTGGGGATGGCCTGCGGGATCGTGTAGCTGCTGGCGTCCGATGCAAAGTTTACACAGGAGGTGGACAACGCCTTGGAAATCTGCAATCCCTCCTGCCCGACAAACTGATTCAGCGTGATGCGGGTGTCCTTCTGCAGCGTCACGGCGTACTGGTCACCCGCAAAAACGCTGGCCGTAATGTAGGCGTCATCCGCCGCGCTCTGCGGCAGGATGGAATCCAGCGTCGTATCCAGCGGGTAGGCGTCCGGGTCGTAGGAATCCTTCCCGCCTGCAAACAGGCCCAGCTTCGTCGGCAGCACCCATGCCGCCAGAATGCTCATCACAACGGCCAGCGCGCACAGCGCCAGCACCACACACGCTTTGCGCTGTGTCGGGCTCAGGCCTTTTTTCTCCTCATTACGTTCTCTGCTCATCGGGAACGGCAACCTCCTTAATTATCGAAAGCGGGCGTACCCATGGCCACAACCCACCTAGTATACATAATATGAATTATATCATATTTGTCGGGCTTTGAACATGGTTTTCAAAAAATTGTCACGTATTACAATTTTATTACAAGCAAAAAGCCCGGGATTTGACATCCCGGGCAAAATTGGGTTCGATTTCAGGAAAGCAGCATTCTGTCGTTGGCAAACTCGCCGTCGCTGACCTGCTCAAAGCGCTGCAGCAGGTCGCTGACCTGCAGGTTCTTCTTTTCCTCGCCGCGCACATCATAGATGACGTGACCCTCGTACATCATGATCAGGCGGTTGCCGTACTTGATGGCATCCTTCATGTTATGGGTGATCATCAGGGTGGTCAGGTGGTTTTCCTCGACGATCTTCTCGGACAACGTCAGCACCTTGGCCGCGGTCTTGGGGTCAAGGGCGGCGGTGTGCTCGTCCAGCAGCAGGAGCTTGGGCTTTTTGAGGGTCGCCATCAGCAGCGTGACAGCCTGGCGCTGACCGCCGGAGAGCAGACCGACCTTGCTGGTCATACGGTTTTCCAGCCCCAGATCCAGCGTTTTGAGCAGCTCGTAGTATTCGTCGTGCTCCTTCTTCGTGATGCCGGTCTTGAGCGTGCGGGCAAGACCTCGGCGGGCCGCCAGGGCCAGGTTCTCGTCGATCTGCATCGTCGCAGCGGTGCCCATCATCGGGTCCTGGAACACGCGGCCAATGTACTTGGCACGCTGGTGCTCGGACAGGCGGGTCACATCCTTCCCGTCAATAATGATTTTGCCCATATCCACCGGCCAGACGCCCGCGACGGCGTTCAGCATTGTGGATTTGCCCGCGCCGTTGCCGCCGATGACCGTGACAAAGTCGCCGTCCTCCAGCGTCAGATCCAGTCCCTTCAAGGCGACCTTCTCATTGACGGTTCCTGCATTGAAGGTTTTGTATACATTCTTGATCTCAAGCATTGTCCTTGCCTCCCTTTTTCACGGGTACTTTGGTGAAGTATTTGCCCTTCCAGTACGGGATGGTCAGGAACACGGCCACGACCAGCGCGGTCAGCAGCTTGAGGTCATCGGTGGACAGACCCATGCGCAGCACGAAGTTCATAACGATGTAGTAGATGATCGCGCCGATGACAGCGGCGGTCAGCTTGAGCGCAAAGTTGCGGAAGATCTTGCCGAAGATGACCTCACCGATGATGACGGCGGCCAGACCGATGACGATGGCGCCGCGGCCCATGTTGATGTCCGAGAAGCCCTGGTACTGGGACAGCAGAGCGCCTGCCAGCGCCACAAGGCCGTTGGAAACCATAAGGCCGAGCACGATGGTGACGTTCGTGTTGATGCCCTGGGCGCGGGCCATGTGCCGGTTTGCGCCGGTAGCGCGCAGCGAGCAGCCAAGCTCCGTGCCGAAGAACCAGTACAGCACACCGATCAGGATCGCGCAGAAGATGAGCAGCACGAAGATCGGGTTGTTGAGCGCCAGCGCGCGGACATAGCGGGCCGAGACCAGCAGGCTGTACTTGTCCACACTGATGGGCAGGTTTGCCTTGCCGCCGCCCGTGCCGGTGCCCATGATGCGCAGGTTGACAGAATACAGCGCCAGCTGGGTCAAAATACCGGCCAGAATTGCCGGGATGCCGCAAGCCGTGTGGAACAGACCCGTGACAAGGCCCGCCAGCATACCGGCCAGCGTGGCTGCCACAAGGGCGACGCCCACAGGCACGCCGTTGAGCACCAGCACCACGCAGACCGCGCCGCCCGTGCCAAGGGAGCCGTCAACGGTCAGATCGGCCACATCCAGAATGCGGTAGGTAATGTACACGCCGATGGCCATGATGCCCCAGATGAGGCCCTGTGCCACAGCGCCGGGCATGGAGTTTACCAAAGAGGTCAGGAAATCCATAAAAACATCCTCATTTCGTAAAGCACCAAAACAGCGGGGAAAGAGAGTAATCTCCCCCTCCTCGCTGTTATGATGATTTTCAGTCGCTGTTCAGTTCAATCAGCCGATAGCCACGTAGTCGGACGGCGGGGTGATGCCCAGCGCCTCGCAGTTGGCGGCGTTGTACTTCTTGGTCACGTTCGGAGCGAACTCAACGGGCATCGCAGAGACGTCCGCGCCGTCCGCGAGGATCTTGGCAGCCATCTCACCGGTGGCGTAGCCGAGGTCGTAATAGCTGATGGAGAGCGTTGCAACGCCGCAGCCGGAGCAGATGCCTTCCTCACCGGCCACAACAGGGACCTTGGCGGGGATGACAACGTTTGCGATGGCCTCGGTGTTGGAGGCTGCGGTGTTGTCAGTGGGGATGTAGATGACGTCGGAGTTATCGGCGGCAGTCTGGGCCACGGAGGTGACGTCGTTCGTATCGGTGAAGGCATAGCGGGCAACGGTGTAGCCCTCCTCGGTCAGGTAGCCTTCAATGACGTCGCACTGGTAGACGGAGTTCGGCTCTGCACTGCAGTAGAGCAGACCGACGCTCTTGGCATCCGGGAAGATCTCCTGGATCATGGCTGCCTGCTGGTCCAGCGGAGCCAGGTCAGAGGTGCCGGAAATATTGTTGCCGACAGTGCCGGTCCAGTCGCTGATGTCCAGCGCGGTGGCGTAGTCAGTGATGGAGGTTCCCAGCACCGGGATGTCGGCAGTTGCCTGTGCGGCAGCCTGCAGCGGTGCGGTGGCGTTGGCCAGGATCAGGTCAACGCCGTTGGAGACAAAGCCATTCACAATGGTGGCGCAGTTGGCAGAATCACCGGAGGCGTTTTGCTCGTCAAATTTGACGCTACCCTCGCCCAGCTTCTCGACCAGAGCATCCTTGAAGCCCTGAGTAGCGGCATCCAGCGCTTCATGCTGGACAAGCTGGCAGATACCGATGTTATAGACCTTGCCATCCGCAGCGGCGGTGCTGTCAGCAGTGCTTGCAGCAGCCTCGGTGCTGGAGGCGGTGTCCGCAGCAGAAGCGGCGGTGTCAGTGGATGCGGTGGAGCCGCAGGCGGCCAGACCCATGGTCATGGCGGCTGCCATCATAAGGGAAACTGCTTTTTTCATGTCTATTCCTCCATAGTACCTGCTGCGCAACCTTTTTGTTTCAGGTGTACACCCGCGTCTCCTCACGCGGGTCCCTCCTGCGCAGCCGGTTTAGTGCTTTAAAGTATAGCACACTTCACCGGTTTAAAGCAAGCGCAAATACGTATAATGCGTCATGCGATTCACTGCATTTTTTGGTTATATTGACGAATGTCCAAATTGATGCCCCGTAGGGCGGATTCCATATCTGCCCGCGGCAGTTACCGCAGGCTGCGCGGGCGCATATAGAATGCGCCCCTGCGGAGGCAAACAAAAAGCCCCAGCTTGCAAATAAGCTGGGACAACTTTCGGTTTTATTCTGCAAAGCAGGCGTTTTCCGCCTTGGCGATCAGCTCCACAAAGCGGTGGGGGTTGCTGGCTGTGCGCAGGCTTTCCACAAGGTCGCTGCGGCTCATAAGGTTTACGAGCCGCGCCAGGATCTGCAGATGCAGGCTCTCACTGCCCGGCGGAACAGCGATCATGAACACAAGGTCCACAGGTTTCCCGTCCGGTGCGCCCCAGTCAACACCGCGGCGCAGCAGCAGCGCCGAGATGCCCGGTGCGGACACGCCCGCGTTGCAGGCGTGTGGCAGCGCAATGCCGCCCCCGATGGCCGTTGTGCCGCCGAACGTTTCCCGGTAGCTGACCGCATTGTAGTAGGCATTGCCGTTGGTGATAACGCCGATGCCCTCCTGCAGCTCGACCAGAATGCCGAGTGCATCGGCAGAGTTATCGATCTTTGCATAGAGCAGTACGCCCTTGGGGTTCATCAGTTCGCTGACCTTCATCGTCAAACCTCACGTCCTTCGGCCCTGCCGATCAGGCTGTACAGATACTCCCCCACTGCGCCCTCGGCGCAGGTGCAGGTCGTCACATGGTCGGCGGCAGCCTTGACCTCTGCCGGTGCGTTGGCGACAGCCACGGCGTAGCCGGCCTCCCGCATGATCTCCAGGTCATTGTAGTAATCACCGATAACGACGGTGTTCTTCATGGATTTGCTCATGAGGGCGCACAGGTCATGCAGACCGCTGGCCTTGCTGACGCCGCTGGGCATGATCTCTAAGTAAATGCTGTTCGTGGCCAGGAAGTAGTTTTCCCGCCCGTAGTACCGCGTCTTGGCGTACTGGCCCAGCTTGCGGATGCTCTCCGGGTCAGAGGCAAAGACGACCTTGACCCAGCCGTCAGGCACACTCTCCACCGGGCAGGCAATGCTGCCGAGGTGCTCGTCCACCTGATGGGCGTGGGTCACCTCATTGGCGTGGATGACGAACATCTCGCCGTTTCCGGCCATGACCTCCACGCCTATATGCGGAAACTTGTTCAGGATGTCAAGGATGGCCGTCGTCGCCTGCTCGCGGTTCAGCGTCGAGCGGTGCAGCACCGACTCGGCGGAGAAATCATACAGCAGCGCCCCGTTGCAGGAGATGGCCGGCAGCGACAGGCGGATGTTCCCCAGCGCCGCGCGGATGGACTCCGGCGGGCGGCCCGTTGCCACCGTGAAAAGCCCCCCCATGCCGGTGTACAGCTGGATGACCGCGCGGTTGCAGGCGGGGATGCCCTCCTTGGCCGTCAGCAGCGTATTATCCATATCACAGATCACAAGGGTATCGCTTAGGGGTGGTTTCATGCGCGATGTTCCTTTCTTAACCGTGTCAGAAACTCTGTAAAATAGGGCGGCAGGGGCGAATCAAACTGCATCCACTCCCCTGTCCGCGGGTGGACAAAGCCCAGCTCCTTGGCGTGCAGGCACTGGCCATTCAGCGATTTGATGCAGTTTTTGGGGCCGTACACAGCATCCCCTGCCAACGGATGCCCCGTCGAGGCCATGTGTACACGAATCTGATGGGTGCGTCCGGTCTTTAATTTGCACGCAATGTACGTGAAATTGCCGCAGCGTTCCAGCACCTGCCAGCCCGTGTAGGCATACTTGGCCCCCGCCGCGTTCTCGGCCAGAACGGCCATTTTCTTGCGGTCCCGCGGGTCGCGTCCGAGCCACTTTTCCACAAAGCCCTCGTCCTCCTTGAGGTTACCGTACACCACGGCATGGTAGACGCGGTGGATGCTGTGTACGCTCATCTGGGCGCTGAGCGCCTGATGGGCGGCATCGTTTTTGGCAACGACGAGAAGGCCGCTCGTGTCCTTGTCAATGCGGTGGACGATGCCCGGGCGGATGGCCCCGCCGATGCCCGACAGCTGCCCCGCGCAGTGGTAAAGCAGCGCGTTGACGAGCGTGCCGTCCGGGTTGCCGGGGGCCGGGTGCACGACCATGCCCTTAGGCTTGTTGACAACGAGCAGGTCGTCGTCCTCGTACACAATGTCCAGCGGGATGTTCTGGGGCCGGGCCTCGATGGGCTGCGGGTCAGGCAGGTCGATGGCGTAGACTTTGCCGGGCGCCACCTTATCCTTTTTGTTGACGGGCGCGCCGCCGCAGGTCACAAGCCCCTGCTCGATCAGATTTTGCAGCGCACTGCGGGACAGCGTCGGGCACTGCCCGGCCAGCCAGGCGTCCAGACGTCCGCTGTCGCCGGGGGCTGCGGTAAGCTCAAGCCGCTCCATCTTCGTCCGCCTTTGGCTCTGCGGTCTTATCCTTTTTGAAAGAGTCCAGCAGCACGGCGAGCATCAGCAGGCCGACGCCGACACATACGCAGATGTCCGCAAAATTGAAGATGGCAAACCGCATGAACAGCACATTGATGTAGTCCACGACCACACCGTTGAGCACACGGTCAATGAGGTTGCCCACGCCGCCGCCCAGTACCAGCGTCCAGGCTGCGCGCTCTGTCAGCGGCATTTTGCGCACGAACAGCATGATAAGGACAGCCAGCAGCATGACCGACGTCATGCCGATGAGCAGTCCCTGCTTACCGGCCAGCATCGAAAACGCCATGCCGTCATTCAGGCAGTAGCGCAGCTCCACAACGCCGGGCAGCACATCCATGCTGCCCACCGGCAGCAGCGCCGCCGTGGCCCAGTGCTTGATGAGCTGGTCAATGACGACCAGAATGGCCGCTCCTGCCAGCGATAACAAACCAGAAATCATACAACACCTTATCCGAAAAAATCAGCGGTGCTTAAACGTATAAGCACCGCTGACGGTAGAGTAAATTTACTGCTTCAAGACCTTAGCGCAGCGCGGGCAGAGGCCGTCCTCACCGACGGTGGTCTCGTACTTCCAGCAGCGCAGGCACTTGTTGCCGGCCGCATGGGCAGCGCTGACGCCGAGACCCTCGACCAGGCCCTTGACGCCGCCCTCACCCTCGACAAGGTCAACGTGGGAGACGATGAACAGGTCAGCCAACTCATCCATCGGGATGGCGTTCAGGAAGTCGTAGACCTCCTTGCTGCAGTACAGCGTCAGACCGGCCTCCAGCGCAGAGCCGATAACCTTATCGGCACGGGCCTGCTCCAGCACCTTCTTGACGTCGTCGCGGATGGCCATGATGCGGTCCCACTTAGCTTCAAACGCCTCATCGGCGGCAGCCTTGGCCTCGGGCATCTGCTCAAAGACAACATAGTCCTTCATGCCGTCCAGCTTCGGGATGTAGCTCCAGATCTCCTGGCTGGTGAAGCACAGGATGGGTGCCAGCAGCTTGGTAAAGTCGACCAGGATGCGGTACAGCGCGGTCTGGGCACAGCGGCGTGCGTGGTCATCTGCGCAGTACAGACGATCCTTGATGACGTCCATGTAGAAGTTGGACATATCAATGACGCAGAAGTTGTACAGCGCGTGGTAGGCACGGCTGAAGTCGTAGTGCTCGTAGGCATCGCGCATGGTGGCGGTCAGCTTGTTGCAGGCCTCGAGTGCCCAGCGGTCGATCTCGAACAGCTGGTCATCATCGACCATATCCTTCGCGGGATCAAAGTCGCTGATATTGCCCAGCATGAAGCGGGCCGTGTTGCGCATCTTGCGGTACGCCTCGGACAGCTGGCGGAAAATTTCCTTACCGGCGCGGACGTCGACGGTGTAATCGCTGGAAGCGACCCACAGACGGATGATGTCAGCACCGTAGTCGCGGATGATCTCACTGGGCTCCATGCCGTTGCCGGCGGACTTGTGCATCTGCTTGCCCTGGGCATCGACGACCCAGCCGTGGCACAGGACCTCCTTGTAGGGGGCAACGCCCTGGGTGGCAACGCAGGTCAGCAGGCTGGACTGGAACCAGCCGCGGAACTGGTCGGCACCCTCCATATACATATCAACGGGCCAGCGCAGCTCGGGGCGCTCACGGCAGACAGCGCTCCAGGTAGAGCCGGAGTCGAACCAGACGTCCATGATGTCGGGGTCCTTCTCCCAGTTGGAGGCACCGCACTCGCAGACCTCGGTCTTGGGCAGGATGTCGTTGGCATCGTACTTGTACCAGGCGTCGCTGCCCTCCTTGCGGAACAGGTCGGACACAGCCTTGATGGAGGCATCGGTGATATGGTACTTGCCGCACTTCTTGCAGTAGAATACCGGGATGGGCACACCCCAGACGCGCTGGCGGCTGATGCACCAGTCACTGCGGTCACGGACCATACCGGCCATGCGGTCATGGCCCCACGCCGGCTGCCAGTGCACGCTGTCAATGGCCTTGTAGACGTCCTCCTTGAAGGCGTCGATGGAGCAGAACCACTGCTCGGTAGCACGGAAGATGATGGGATGATGGCAGCGCCAGCAATGCGGGTACTGGTGGGTGATGTGCTGCACACCCATCAGATGGCCGCTCTTCTTGATGTGCTCCAGAATGACCTTGTTGGCGTCCCAGACCTTGAGACCGGCAAACTTCTCGCCCGCCTCGGCGGTCAGGCGGCCCGCGTCGTCCACGGGAACGACAACGGGAACCTGCGGATAGTGATTGACGCAGACCTCAAAGTCCTCAACACCATGGCCGGGAGCGGTGTGGACGCAGCCCGTGCCGCCTTCCAGCGTGACGTGGTCGCCCAGAATGACCAGACCCTTGCGGTCAAGGAACGGATGCTGATACTGCATGAGCTCGAGCTCACTGCCGAGAACAGTCTCGGGCAGGACTTCATACTCATCGATATGGCAACCCTTCATCGTGGACTCAACGAGCTCGCGGGCCATGATGTGGTAGGCGTCACCGATCTTGACGAAGGCATATTCCAGATTGGGGTTCAGACAGGTCGCGACGTTGGCGGGCAGTGTCCAGGTGGTGGTCGTCCAGATGACGATCCATGCCTTGTCCAGCGGGATGTTGTGCTTAGCCAGCACGCCGTTGGGGTCGTCGGTCAGCTTGAAGCGGACATAGATGGAATCGCACTCGTCCTCGGCGTACTCGATCTCAGCCTCGGCCAGGGCGGTGCGGTCCTCGGGGCACCAGTACACGGCCTTCATGCCCTTGTAGATGTAGCCCTTCTTGGCCATCTCGCCGAAGATCTCGACCTGGCGGGCCTCAAACTCGGGGCGCAGGGTCAGGTAGGGGTTCTCAAAGTCGCCCTGCACGCCCAGACGCTTGAACTGCTCGTTCATGACGCCGATGTGCTCGGTGGCAAACTCTTTGCAGATCTGGCGCAGCTCCAGCTTGGAGACACCGGCCTTCTTGTCGCCGAGGGAGCTCAGCGCCTTCAGCTCGATGGGCAGGCCGTGGGTGTCATAGCCGGGCACGTAGGGTGCCTGGAAGCCGGACATGTTCTTATAGCGGATGATGATGTCCTTGATGATCTTGTTCAGGGCCGTACCCATGTGGATATTGCCGTTGGCATACGGAGGGCCGTCGTGCAGGATGTACTGCGGCTTGTCCTCGTTGTTCTTAATCATCTGCTCATAGACATGGTTCTGCTCCCAGTCCTCGAGCATTTTGGGTTCCTTCTTCGGCAGACCGGCCCGCATTTCAAACGGGGTCTGCATCTTATGGATGGTGTCGTTGTAGTTCTGCGCCAAAGTTTCCTACTCTCCTCTATTTATTGGATTCTTTAGTTATATCACATCGGGCGTCAGCTGTCAAAGTCAACGCCTTCAAAGTTATCGAACGCCGGGGAATTCAGCTCCTCCTGCGGTTCGTCACTTGCCTTTTTGCGGGTCGTGCGCCTGGTCGTACCGGCCTTGCGGCGGCGGGCAGGCTTGGCCTCCGGCTCGTCATACAGGCCGGAGACATCCTGGAACCGCGTCTCGTCGATGGCGGGCTCCTCCACGGGGATCGGGGCGGGTTCGGCTTCCTCCGGCTCCTCCGGGTGCGGCGCGATGGCAAATTCCACCGTGTCTACCTTTTCGCCCTGAGCTTGGGCACTTTCCGTCGGCTCCGGCACGGGCTGGGCTGTGGGCGGCTCATAGTAGGCCGTCTCCTGCATGGCGGGCACCTGGGCTGCCTGCTGTACCGGGGCCGACTCCGGCACAGGCTGGGCTGCGGGGGCCGTGTAGGCCGGGGCCTGCGCAGCGGGCTGCGGCTCTGCCGCAGGGGCAGCGGCCTGCTCCGGGGCCGGGGACGGCGGCGGAACGGGTTCATCCTCGGGCCGTCTGGTGTAATCGGGCAGTTTATTGATAAGGTTGATATGCTTGCGGTACATCTCGATCAGTGAACGCTTGAAGCTGTCTGCCTCACCCTTGAGCGTGACGATCTCCTGCTTGGCCAGCTCGACGTCATCGCGGGCGCGCTGCTCACGGTCCTCCGCCTTGATGTTGGCCGAGCGGATGATCTCCGCCGCTTTCTGCTTGGACTCGTGGATAATACTGTCCCCCATGCGCTGGGCGTTGATCATCGACGTACTCAGGGAGTTTTCCATCGTTCGGTATTTTTCAATGCGCTGGGCCAGCATGACGAGCTTTTTCTGCAAATCATCATTCTGGGCAGCCAGGTCGTCCATTGCCTGGGCGACCTGCTTGAGATAATCATCCACATCCTCACGGCGATAGCCCTGGAACGCTTTGTCAAATGTGACGTGGCGGACATCCTCGGAAGAGATCATGACGGCTTTCCTCCTGTATGCGGGGCACACGGCCCCGTTATTCCCTGCCCGCAGCGCTGCGGGCGATCCTGCGCTCAATATTGGTAAAAGGATATGAACAGACGATCCTTGCGGCTTTTGCCGCCGATGGCCGCCAGCTTGAAGCGCCCCACACCGCGCACTGTAAAAATATCCGCGGCGTAGGCGGTCTCGTGGGCGGCCTTCAACGGCAGGTGGTTGATCTCCACACGGCCTGCGGCGATATATTCTGCCGCGCGGGTGCGGGAGGTGTGCAGCATGGCTGCCAGCACCGCGTCCGCACGCAGGGACGGCACGGTAGCCTCCTGCAGGGTGCGCTCGGGGCTTTCGGCCAGACGGGCGGGCAGTGCGTCGATGCACGCAGTATGCACGGTGCAGTGCCCTGCGCCGGTCAGCTCCGCGTTTATAAATTCCTGCTTGTCGGCGAGGATCACCGCGTAAAATGTGTCCTCACGCTCGGGGTCTGCCAGCAGGTCCCCCACGCAGCTGCGCTCAAGGCCAAGGCCCAGAATCGCACCGAGATAATCCCGGTGGGTCGGCAGCTTATCCCCGTAAGCGGTGCATTGCAGGTAGGCCAGCGGTTCTTCCTGCCAGGCGTCGGGCGGCTCAATACAGAGCACCCGGCGTTCTGCCGCGTCAAAGCCGCCCCAAAAGCGGATGCAGCTGCACCCGGCCTTGTTGCAGGCGGCCTGCGCCAGGCTCTGCTCCCGGTCCGAGAGAAAGCCCGTATAACGCGGGATGCCGCGGCTTACCGCAACGCGGCACAGCTCCTCGACACGGCGCATCAGGCGGCGCTCGTCGTCATTCTGCGGCGGCACAAAACCGCGCACCGCATTGGCGGTATCAGAAGAAGACGCCATTGTTTTCCAGCTCGTCGAGCAGGTCACCCATAATATCAACGTTGTACGGCGTAATAATGAAGGTGCTGGTCGCCACGCGCTTAATCTGGCCGTTGTTGGCATACGCCACACCGGACAGGAAGTCGATCAGACGGCGGG
>OOBM01000612.1_pt1 | contig 25768 bp, 25 predicted proteins | sample 1671581 | NCBI WGS metagenome assembly OOBM01 (sample SAMN06348171, study PRJEB24527) | human gut metagenome
AAAAAATGAGATAGACTTCCCCGAAAGGGGTTGCCTATCTCATTTTTTGTTGTAAACTGAGGTTCCCGGATCAACAAATAAATTCTACTGAAAAAAGCCAGAGCGGCTATTTTAAATCCTTTACCGGATCAGGTTCACAAACACCGGGCAGAGCACTGCGGTCAGCACACCGGCCACCGCAATGGAAAGGCCGCTCATGGCACCTTCCACCTCGCCCATCTGCAGGGCTTTGCTGGTGCCCACGGCATGGGCCGAAGTTCCGATACCCACGCCCTTGGCGATGGGGTCGGTGATGTGGAACATCTTGCACACCGTCTCGGCCAGCAGCGCTCCCACGATGCCGGTAACAATGACGATCGCACCGGTCAGGGCAGCAATGCCGCCCAGCTCAGCGGCCACATCCATGCTGATGGCGGTGGTCACGGATTTGGGCAGCAGGGTGGCATACTGCTCACGGGTCAGGTCCAGCGCCAGTGCCAGCGCCAGTGCGCTGCCAAGGCTCACCAGCGTGCCCACCGAGATACCCGCAATGATGGCGGCGGCGTTCTCTTTCAGCAGGTCGATCTTTTCATACAGCGGAATGGCCAGTGCCACGGTGGCAGGCAGCAGCAGATAGTTCACCGGTGCCGCGCTGGCCTTGTAGTCCGCATACGGGATGCTGCACACCGACAGAAAAATGATCACAAAGATACTGCCCAGCAGCAGCGGGTTAAAAATGGCTTTGCCTGTCACCTTATTGATAAGGGTGCCCAGTGCAAACGCGGCCAGCGTAAGCAGAACGCCCCATGCTGCGGAGCCGGACAAAAAATCATTCAGCAGCTGCGTCATTGTCAGCCTCCTTTTTCTTGCGGCCGGTCAGGGCCTGCGTGGTCTTGCCTGCACTCACCATCACCAGCACAGTGACCGGGATAATGGCAACGAGGATGGGCAGCAGCATCTCGCCCATCTCTGCCCACAGTTCCATCACACCGGCGGCAGCGGGCACGAACAACAGCGGGAAGATGCCTGTGAGATAGGTTCCCACCTCTTTCACATCGTCCAGCTTTACCAGCTTGAAGTTCAGCGCTGCCAGCAGCAGCACCAGACCGTAGACGCTGGCCGGGACCGGCAGCGGCAGCACTACATGAAGGATCTCGCCCAAAAAACAAAACGCAAGAATGCGCGCGAACTGAAAAATATATTTCGTAGTAAAGTCCCCCTTTCCTCGATCAAAAGCGTAAATGGACACATCAAGGGTAAAGTATACCGCAGGAACCCCAATCCATCAACCGTGATTCTGGATAAGAAAAATTGCACATTTCGCCGAGAACTGTGCAAAAAAGGCGCACCGGTTTTCCGGTGCGCCTTTTTGCATGTTATCAGAAATACCGTCAGATCACATAATCATTCCCGGCCTGATCAGGCCGGGCGAGATCGGCCAGTGTGATATTGCCGAAATAATTGGAGATCAGATCGTCCAGCCCCTTCCACATCTCGTAGGTGCGGCAGTTTGCCATGCGGGAGCAGGGGGTCGTATTGGGGGTCAGGCAGCTCACCGGCGCAAGGCTGCCCTCGGTCAGCATCAGGATCTCGCCCACGGTGTACTGATCCGGGCTGCGGGTGAGCCGGTAGCCGCCGCCCTTGCCGCGCAAGCCCTCCAGAAAGCCGTTCTGCACCAGCACCTTAAGGATGTTTTCCAGATATTTTTCCGAGATCTCCTGCCGGGCAGCGATCTCCTTGAGAGGGACATATTTTTCAGACTGATGCTCGGAAAGGTCGATCATCACGCGCAGTGCATAGCGCCCTTTGGTGGACACGATCATAATAGTGTACTTCCTTTGTTGGTTATAGATTGAGTTTTTAACCTATTATACAACAGGGTAAATAATATTTCAATCCCACTTTTTTCAAAAAATCCATTGACAACCGCACAGAACGGGTCTATAATACCATCAAACCCACAAACAATGTTGGTATAAAGGTTTTAGAACCATATCGTCCAGCAGGGCACATGTGCCCATAACTGTATCAGGGAGGAAACTACAATGAGCAAGATTTATACTGCCGCAGATCAGCTGATCGGTCATACTCCGTTGCTGGAGCTGACCCACATTGAAAAGGAGCAGGAGCTGCCTGCCCACATCATTGCTAAGCTGGAATACTTCAATCCGGCCGGTTCTGTCAAGGATCGCATCGCCAAAAAGATGATCGATGATGCCGAGGAAAAGGGCCTGCTGAAGGAAGGTTCCGTGATCATTGAGCCTACCTCCGGCAATACTGGCATCGGTCTGGCCGCTGTGGCATCCGCCAAGGGCTACCGCATCATCATCGTGATGCCCGAGACCATGAGCGTGGAGCGCCGCCAGCTGATGAAGGCTTACGGTGCAGAGCTGGTTCTGAGCGAGGGTGCCAAGGGCATGAAGGGTGCCATTGCCAAGGCCGACGAGCTGGCAAAGGAGATCCCGAATTCCTTCATCCCCGGCCAGTTCGTGAACCCGGCCAACCCTCAGGCCCACATCGAGACCACCGGCCCCGAGATCTGGGAGGACACCGACGGCAAGGTGGATATCTTTGTGGCAGGCGTGGGCACCGGCGGCACCGTGACCGGCGTGGGCCAGTACCTGAAGAGCAAGAACCCGAACGTCAAGGTGGTGGCTGTAGAGCCTGCTTCCTCTCCTGTGCTGAGCAAGGGCACCGCAGGCGCACACAAGATCCAGGGCATCGGCGCGGGCTTTGTGCCGGACGTACTGGACACCAAGGTGTATGACGAAATCATCGCCGTGGAGAACGACGATGCCTTTGCCACCGGCCGTCTGATCGGCCACAAGGAAGGCGTGCTGGTGGGTATCTCCTCCGGTGCTGCTGTTTATGCTGCCCTGCAGCTGGCAAAGCGCCCGGAGAATGCCGGTAAGAACATCGTGGTCCTGCTGCCCGATACCGGCGACCGCTACCTGTCCACCCCGCTGTTTGCAGACTGATCTTTCAAAAAGCTCGCTTCTCCCGTTCTGTGACTTCACAGGGCGGGAGTTTTTTGTTACAATGTCCCTATCAAACACTTTGGAGATTTGCTCATGAATTACTATGCTGCCCCCATGGAGGGCCTGACCGACCGGGTGTGGCGGCAGGCACACCAGAAATGGTTCGGCCCTGCTGGCAATGCCGACCGCTACTATGCCCCTTTCATCTCCCCGCCGGAGAACCGGGTGCTCATTAAAAAGAAGATGGCCGAGCTTGCCCCTGCGGCAAACCCCGGCGCACCGGTGATCCCGCAGCTGCTGGCAAAGGACGGCGAACTTGCCGCATGGATGATCGGCGAGCTGCGCGGCCTTGGCTACACCGAGGTAAACCTGAACCTCGGCTGTCCTTCCGGCACCGTCACCGCCAAAGGCAAGGGTTCCGGGATGCTGCGCGACCCCGTCAAGCTGGACGCTTTTCTTGCCGCCGTATTTGCCAATGCGGAAGGGCCTATCTCGGTCAAGACCCGGCTGGGCGTGGAAAAGCCGGAAGAATTTGCTGCCATTCTGGACATCTATAACCGGTATCCCATCTGTGAGCTGACCATCCACCCGCGTGTGATGCGCCAGCTCTACCGCGGGCAGGCCGACCGTGCCGCTTTTGCCGCCTCCCTGCCCGGGTGCCGGATGCCCGTGTGCTACAACGGCGATGTGACCACCGCTGCGGACCTGCACACGTTGGAAGCGCAGTATCCGCAGCTGTCCGGCATCATGGTGGGGCGCGGCATCATTGCGGACCCGGCGCTCTTCCGTGAAGCACGCGGCGGCGCACCGGCCGCACGGGAAGAGCTGCGCGGATACCTTGACGACCTCTACCACGGATACTCCGAACTGTTCGGCAGCGCCGGGTGCGCGGTGAGCCGCATGAAGGGACACTGGTTCTACCTCATTCACAAGTTTGAGGGGGCCGAAAAGCTGGAAAAGCAGCTGCGCAAGGTGCGGGAACCGTGGGAATATGAGGTCGTCGTAAACCAGATCTTTACGTTGCCGTTCCGGCCGTAACGGTTGGAATGGCCTCCGTTTCGCTCTGGCCATCTTCAGCGAAAATTTTATTTTATATAGTTGCAATTCAGAAAGATCTGCGGATTTTTCTGAATTGCGTTTTCACCGGAGGGGCTGTAACGGTAAACGGCATCTGCATTCTATTATGAAAAAGCCCCGCCATCATAGCGACGGCGGGGCATAAGCAGACAAGCGATATCAGACGTTCAGATAACTGCGCAGCATGGCCTGCAGCAGATCGTCACGGTCCACCTTGCGGATCATGGAACGGGCATTTTTATAGGTCGTGATGTAGGTGGGGTCTTCGGACAGGATATAGCCCACCAGCTGATTGACCGGATTATAGCCTTTTTCCTTTAAAGCATCGTACACCTGCTGTACGATCTCATGGATCTCATAGTCCTTTTTGTCGTGGATCGAAAAAATAGCGGTCTCGCCACTCACGGAATACACCCCCTTAGGAAGAACTACATTCATTGTACACGAATTGCGAGGAAACTTCAAGCTAAACAGACCGGATTTGCACAGTTTGCATAAAATTTCCGGTCCTGATTTTGCAGGCTGACGGCCTGCACCGCCGCAAATGCGGCAGAAGGAGGGCCTTTATGCTGTATGGCATCGGCTGCGACCTGTGCGAGATCGCGCATCTGGAAAAAAGCCTTACCGGCGCACACGCTGCAGCCTTTATCCGCCGGGTGTACGGCGAGGCCGAACGCGCTGCGCTGAGCCTTGACGAACCACTGCCCGCCGGGCGCAGCGCCGCCCACCGGCTTGCCAGCGCCGCAGCCAACTTTGCCGCCAAGGAAGCCTTTTTAAAGGCGGCAGGCACCGGCCTGCGGGAGCCGTTCTCCCTGTGTGAGATCGAGGCTGTCCGGCTGGAAAGCGGTGCACCTGCCTATCATTTTTCCGGCCAGACGGCGGAATGGATGCAGGCCCATGGCCTTGCCGCCCGGCTCTCTCTGAGCCACGAGGGCGGCATGGCGCTGGCCTTCTGCACACTGGAAACTCTGTAAGCCTTTGTGCATACAATGGAATATCCCCTGCGCTGCATAACCGGCGCGCAGCCGGCTCATACTGAAATCAGACGAAGATGCGCCGGACGCATCACATAAGCGGGGCGCATCCTCCAAATGCAGGGAGGGAGATTCCATGGAGGTACACAGAGGAGAAGTTTTTTACGCAGATCTTTCGCCGGTGGTGGGGTCGGAGCAGGGCGGCGTGCGCCCGGTACTGATCGTGCAGAACGAGATCGGCAACCGGCACAGCCCTACCGTGATCGCTGCGGCCATTACATCCCGGCTGGACAAAGCCCGCCTGCCCACCCACATCAATATCCGGGCAGCGGATACCGGCCTCGCCAAGGACAGCGTGGTGCTGCTGGAACAGATCCGCACGCTGGATAAGCACCGCCTGCGGGAGCGGGCCGGGCAGATCACGCCGGAAGATCAGAAACGTGTGGATCAGGCTTTGGATGTAAGCCTGGGGCTTACTTCATATTAAGGGGCTGTTGCAAAACAGCTCTCTGAAAAGATCATGCACAAAACCCGGAACCTATTTTCGGCCAAAACGGCTCAAAAAGGCTCCGGGTTTCTGATTTTACGCTGTTTCTTTGTGCAAGCTGCGATCGTTTTTTCATTTTCCAGCCTAATTTTTTTGAAAAGGCGCGCGAAGGCTGGTTATTCCCGCCAGAAAATGCTATACTTTTCTGCAGAATGGTTGTGCTGTCGTGTGCAGCATATACAGGTTTTATGATGATATCGGAGGGCTGATTATATGATCATCCAGAGCAAAAAAGTATGGATCGCCGACCAGTTCATTTCTGCTGCAGTCGAGCTGGAGCAGGGCAAGATCACCGGCATCTTCCCCTATGGTGAAAAGCAGGCCGATGTGGACTATGGCTCCAAGCGCATCGTGCCCGGTTTTATGGATATCCACTGCCATGGTGCCTACGAGTTCGACACCAACGACGCAAAGCCGGAGGGTCTGCGCTACTGGGCAAAGCATATCGTCTCTGAGGGTGTGACCAGCTTTCTGGCCACTACCGTCACCCAGAGCGTGGAGGTGCTGACCAACGCCGTGGCCAATGTGGCCGACGTGATGGAGGGCAGCTACGAAGGTGCCGAGATCCTTGGCATCCACTTTGAAGGCCCTTACCTCGATATGAAGTACAAGGGCGCACAACCTCCGGAGTACATCGCAAAGCCCAGCGTGGAGCAGTTCAAACACTACCAGCAGGCAGCACGCGGCCACATCCGCTATGTGACCCTTGCACCGGAACACGACGAAGGGTTTGCACTGACCCATTACCTGACCGAGCACGGCGTGGTGGTCAGCATCGGCCATAGTGCCGCCACCTATGAGCAGGCCGTGATGGCCTATGCCAACGGTGCCCGCTCCATGACCCACGTGTACAACGGCATGTCCCCCTTCGCCCACCGCGCCAACGGTCTGGTGGGCGCAGCCTACCGCATCCGCACCATGTACGGCGAGATCATCTGCGACGGCTGCCACTCCACCCCTGCTGCCCTGAACAACTACTTCATGAGCAAAGGCCCGGATTACGCCATCATGATCTCGGATGCACTGATGGCCAAGGGCACCCCCATTGGCAGCGAGTACATCTTTGGCGGCAACCATATCACCATCTACCCGGACGGCAGTGCCCATCTGGACAACGGCACGCTGGCCGGTTCCACTTTGAACATCAACAAGGGCCTGCGCATTCTGGTGGAGGAGGCCATGGTGCCCTTCAATTATGCACTGAACGCCTGCACCATCAACCCGGCACGCTGCCTGCATCTGGACGACCGCAAGGGTTCCATCCAGATCGGCAAGGATGCCGACCTTGTGGTGCTGGACGACAACTACGATGTGCTGCAGACCTACTGCATGGGCAAGGCCCAGCTGTAATTTCTGGCTGACGCGAACAAAGGATGTGTTAAACCCGTTATGATCCAGATCGCCTTCTGCGACGATGACCAAACAGTTCTGGACCAGCTCTCTGCCCTGCTGGAAAAATATCGCGCCCAGCGCTGTGTCCAGATCCAGTGCACAGCCTTTCACAGCCCGCTGGATCTGCTGGCCGAGATCGAAAAGGGCACCCGGTACGATATCCTGTTTCTGGATGTTATCATGCCGGCCGAAAACGGCATTACCGCCGCCAAGGAGATCCGGCAGTACGATAACGTCGTCAAGATCATCTTTCTCACTTCTTCCGCCGAGTTTGCAGTGGAATCCTATGTGGTGGGTGCCTATTTCTACCAGATCAAGCCCATCTGGGAGGACAGCTTTTTCCGTCTGACGGATTCGGTGATCGCCGAGTGCCGCCGCGCCGACCAGCGCAGCCTGATCCTGCGCTGCAAGACCGGCATCTCCCGCATCGATCTGGACCAGCTGCTCTACTGTGAGGTGCTGGGCCGCACCCTGCTGTTCCATCTGGTGGACGGCACCGTGCTGGAAAGCACCGGCAGCATGGACGAACTGGCCCGCCAGCTGACCCCTCACGAGAGCTTTCTGCGCACGCATCGCTCTTTCCTTATAAATATGGAGTATATCCAGAACATCTCCACCCGCGCCGTTACCCTGACGACCCTTGCGCAGATCCCCATTCCGCACGGAAAGTCTGCTGAGATCCGGCGGCAGTATCTGGAATATGCCTTCCGCCGAAAGCAGGTGATGATATGAGCACACCCTTTGCAGGTGCGCTTTCGCTGTGCAACCTTGCCTCGGTGGGTATTTTCGGCATCGTGCTGTCCGCCGCGTTCTGTGAGCTGGAATGGACCCGCCAGCGCAAGCTCCTGCTTGCGGGATGCACCGTGCTGATGCTGGCGCTGCAGGGCATTGTGAGCCTGCGGTGGAGCACCAGCTTTGCCCGGTATCTCTACCCGGTCATTACCCACCTGCCGCTGGTCATACTGCTGGTCGCCATGACCCGCAAGGTGCTCTGGTCACTGATCGCCGTACTGACAGCCTACCTGTGCTGCCAGCTGCGGCGCTGGGCCGCACTGCTGGTCATTGCGCTGTTCCCGACAGGCGGCACCGCGCTGCAGGATGCCACCGAGCTGGTCGTCACCCTGCCGCTGCTGCTGGCACTGGTGCACTGGATCGCGCCTTCGGTGCGCGCGCTGTCGCACTCTTCGCTCAAGCTGCAGCTGCAGTTCGGCGTGGACGGCAGCGCAGGTTTTTACCGCATTGAAAAGTCCGGCACTTTGCTCCGCCTGAAGGCCGAATAAAATCACAGTGCGCATTCGTTCCACCCTTAATACGCAAAACACCCCTCGGCTTCCGCAGCAGGAAACCGAGGGGTGTTTGTTATGCTTTATTTGTGTCGGGTCAAGCCCTTACGCCATTACTTGCGGGGATTCTTGATCGCAGCCTGGGCGGGCGATAAAATTGCAGAGTTCTCCTTTCCAGAAATATCATTTCACTTTTCGTTGCGCCCGTGGTTCTTTTTTGTAAGCCCCGCATATGCAGGGAAAAGCCATTCCTACCTAAACAGCACGTTCCTGAACCTGGGATCACCCCCGCGTATGCGGGGAAAAGTCACTCTGCAAGATGTCCCATGTGACTCCGTAGGGATCACCCCCCCCCGCATGTGCGGAGAAAAGTTTCCAAGCGGTTTTTTCTAGGAGCGGCCTATAGGATCACCCCCGCATGTGCGGGGAAAAGTTCCGAGCATATGCGAAAATTTGGAACGAATGGGGATCACCCCCGCGTATGCGGGGAAAAGCTTTTTTGTCGTCAATTTCGTACATTTTTTTTGGGATCACCCCCGCATGTGCGGGGAAAAGGTGCTTTGTGCGCTTTGTCCTGCTAGTGCTTGAGGATCACCCCCGCATGTGCGGGGAAAAGGGCAGACAGCTTGTGAAGTAGTCGTGGAATTTGGGATCACCCCCGCATGTGCGGGGAAAAGTAGTCAGTGCTCATAGTTCACACCCCCTGCTCAGGATCACCCCCGCGTATGCGGGGAAAAGACTAAAAAGATCCCGTAGCACCGTGTCTCCTGTTGCTATTGTACCGCTGTTTCCTTCAGTTTGCAATAAACCTGTTGTATCAGACGGCAGTCCGGCAGGGCGCGATGCTCCACTTTTTCTGCCAGCTGAAAATGCTGTGCCAGCGTCACCAGCTTATAATTTGCGATCCTTGTAAGGTTTCGGCGGGCAAGTTGTGCAAGGTCGATCTGGCGGTTGGTCGGTGCCGGAAAGCCATATCGTTTGCAGGTCATGCGCAGAAACTCCAGATCAAAGGCAATATTATGTCCCACCAGTGGGTCTTTGCCAATAAACAACAAAAAGCTATTCAGCGCTTCCCGTGGTTCTGTTCCCTGCTGCAATTCCGCAGCGCTGAGTCCTGTCAGGGCTGTGATCTCTGCCGGAACGTTTTCTTCCACGCAGACCAGCATGGTCAGCTCCTCCACCGGTACACCGTCCCGGACCCGCAGCGCTCCATATTCGATGATGGAATCGCACGCGGCTGCTCACATTGCCCACATAAACGCCCGTGTTGATTTCGCACAACCATTTGGACAGATCCCCGCGCAGTTTTGGCGGGCAGTTCGTCATGGTGAGAACTACGATGTTTCATCACCCTCTTCTTCAAAATAATTGATGCCGTTGGCCACAGTGCCCACTTTGTTGTCCCACAGATAAACAGCTTCCGGCTCCTGTTCCCGCTCATCCGCATTCAAGAGCAGATACCGGATATCGTGCACCATGCGCTCCAAAATATGATGCTCTACCATGGCATCCCGCACCCGGCGGCGCACTACGGCCGGCAGGTCGTCCGGAGCCTGTGCCGCCACTTCAAAGGCGATGGGAATGGTCACCTCGGCCTTGTACAGGTCGGCAATATCGTACACAAAGGAGCACTCGTGCCCCACATGAACAAAGCCAAGACCCGGGGCGCAGCCCAATGCCACGATCACCGCGTGCGCCAGACCGTACAAACAGGCGTGCCCGGCAGAAAGCGCCTGATTGACGGCATCTCCCGATGCAAAATCCTCCGGGCGGTACAGTCGGCCGCTCCACGGAACACCGGTATCCTTGGAAGCTTTGCGGTATACCTGCCGCACACGGCTGCCCTCGCGTCCCCGCAGCTGCTGCATCGTCAGCCGGGAGATATCTTCGTCCGGGAAACGGAGCTGATACATCTTGCGTACCACATCCAGGTGCTTGCGGGTGTTGCTGACAAGCTCTGCCTGCCGCAGCAACAGCTGCGAGTGGGTGGTCAGGGGACGGCCATGGGCGTAATACCGCACACCGTGCTCACCTACCCAGACAGCACCCACGCCCGTGTCACCCATAAGTTCCATGGCACGGTGGGTCACCCGTGTACCCGGCCCCAGCAGCAGCACCGAGATGCCCGCCGCCGGGATCTGAACGATCCCTTTTTCGTCTGTAACGGTGATTGCGCCGTCCTGTCGGCCAAGGGTGCAGTGTTCCAGATACAGAAAGGTCATCCGGTCTTTCACCTGCGGCAGCGCCTGCAGGTCCGGCCGGATCATGCCCGGCATCTCGTCCATCTCAGTTTCCTCCGCGCATAACGGTCATCAGTCCAAGGCCATAGGCCTTGCCGCGCCCCATGCCCTGACACAGCAGTGCCCGGAACTGCTCTGCATCGGTCACCTGCAAAATGCCCTCATAGGTCACTGCCAACAGGGTCACCGGCCGGGTGCCGTGCTTGGCAAAGTGCTGCCACTGCACCCGGGTCACGGTAAATTCCTCCTCCCGCAGGGCAAAGCCGTGCTTTGCGGCGCGCTCCAACAGCCACTGCTTCTGGTACTGTGTCGTGCAATGTGCGGCTACAGTTCCCCGCGCTGCGGGGTTTTGGGGGTCTTTGCAGCTTTTGGTGGGGTTTGCGGTCAGCCGAAACTGCCAGCAGCTGCCCGGCTCCACCCGCTGCAAAAGCGGGTCGTAGCTGCGGGTCTCCGCAGCCGCTCCAGTGCCAAACTGCTCCACCACGCCGGACAGCTCTGGCGCATCTTCGCTGAGCAGCAGCAGATACAACCGCTCTCCCAGACGATCCAACCGCCACAGTCTGCGGCGGCGCTCCCCTGCAAAAGCGCTTTCCACTGCGCCATGCAGTTTTTGCGGTGCCGACAGCGCAGCCATGGTGCTGCGGCGGGTGGGATCTAGTTCTACCCGTGATAAATACATTCTCTCGCCCCCTTTTTACAATTCCCGGAACGGATCGTGCTCTGTAGTCTCCGGGCTGTCCGGCATCCTCTGCCATAGTTCCCGTACCGAGCGGTAGCCGTACTGCCGATGATGCGGGTCAAAGCTCACCGGCACATCCCGCTGCGGAGCCGTGCCCGGCTCCAGCGGGTCGGCGTCCAACAAGATCCGGCTCTGCCGTCCCGGACACAGCGGCGGTTCTGTCTGCAGTGCTTCCTGCAAAGAACATTGCCGCAGTCCCAGACAAAGCGGCAGGGTGGGCGGACAGGACCGGCGGCCCAGATACAGCTGAAACACCGGGTGTAGCAGCGCCTGCTGCAGCTGCTGCAAAAGGGCGGCATCCTCGCTTTCAATACCGGCCAGAAACACGGCGTCCTGCAAATAATGGCGGTAGGTCACATAAGAGGTCTTTTCATCCTGCGTCTTTGCCGTGTGGTAGTCCACCAGCAGCTGCCCTTCCCGCTCCACGCGGACGCCGAACCGCAGCCCGGTCAATCGGAGCAGTGCTTCGCGCTCGTCCCGCCGCAGCCCAAGAGCTGCCGCCAAAAGGCCGACCACGCCGCTCTTGGTGGGTTCACGGCCCGTCTTGCGGGTCTCAAATTTGGAGTCCGCGCCCCACGCCTGTAAAGGCGCTGCCAGCCGAAGCAACAGCGTTGCCATTACCCCACCTCATTTCCGGCAAGTGCATCCCGGACAGCCTTTTCCAGTGCGCCCAGCATAGCCTTTGCCGTCTGCGCCGGAGCCAGTTCCTCCAGCCCGCTGCCCACGGTAAAGCTTTGAGCCGGGGCCTCGGCAAAGCTGCTGTACATCTGCTGCGCATACCGTGCCAGTGCCGCCTTGGAAGGCGCGGCATACCCCTGCGCACTGCGGGGCACGGCACGCTCGAATGCGCCGCACAGGTTCACCGGCTGATCCTCCCGCAGGGTCACATATACCGCATCCGGCAGAGTGCGGTTTGCAAAGGTGTTCTGCTTGCCGGTGGGCATGGAGAAGAGGAACGCCTCACCAAAAGCCCGCACCGTTTCCGCGGCCTGCGCTGCACCCAGCTGCCCGGCCAGCTCCATCACGTTCACTGTGGCATAGCGGTACAGGGTGGAGGAGTTGTACTCCACCGTGCCCAGATGGCCTGCACCGGCGTTGTCCTCTGCTTGACAGTCATCCACGGCGGTAAAGTAATCGTACTCGTTCTGCACAGCATGAGTGGAGATGCTGTGCGCCACCTGCGCAGCGGCGTCATAGTTCAGAGAAGGCTCATCTGCCACCATGCGGCCAAACAGCGCCATGTCCATCGAGGGCGCTGCTTTCAGGGCATCCCGATACTGCTTTTTATCCGCAGAGCCCTCCACAGCCAGCTCTGCCAACGCCTTTGCCTGCGCAGTGCTCATGAAGAACAGTGCCTTGGTGCCCTTATCGTCGCTCTTGATGCCAGCATTCTCCAGCGCTTTTTTTGCCAGCTTGTCCGCATCCAGTTCCGGGGCCAGTGCAAGGATCTGCGCCTTCACCAGTTCTGCGGCCTTTTTAGTGCGCTTGCCCACGTCCAGCTGAGCATTCTCCGCAAAGGCTGCGCGCATGGCATGCTTCCATGCCTGCGAGGATACCCGGGCGCGGAGCACACCGCCGTACACTGCCGTTTTTGGGCTGCCGGTATCGTCCCGGTTGATGCAGCTGGGCGGGACGGTCTGCAAAATGTGGAAATCAACATACAGGCGCTTATTCATGATCAATTCTCCTTTTCTTTCTCATCCGGTGCAGGCTTCGGGTCGCGGCACAGGTCCTGTCCCCACCGCAGACGGACATTGGCGGGGGTCTGCGCATACCGCGGGTCGGTGCATTGCAATTCATACAGGTCTGCCGCAAGCTGCGGATAGTCCAGCGGGATGCCGCCATCCTTTGCCGCGCTCAGCAGCTGGATCATGCCCCGCAGATGGTAGCTGATCTCGGTAATTTCTTCTGCGGTGGCCAGCGCATTGAACCGCCGGAGCACACTGGCCTCGGTCCAGTCCTGTCCGGCACTGTTCCGCTCTGCCAGCTGCCGCACCGCACGCCCCAGCGTGTTGCCGGGGCAGTTCATGGGGCGGTCGTTCCCCTGCTGATGCATAGCATACAGGGTCAGGGCAAGGTAGACCGCCCACTCTGCCGCCGAGGGAGCACTGCGGCCCTGAAAGCTTTCCGGCATTTCCAGCAAAAAGCTTCCCCACAGTTCCGGCAGTTCGCCGGGTGCGTGGCCGATGCCCCGACGCAGCTTTGCCAGCTCTGCCCGCCGCTGGTTGTCCGGCAGAGCCTGAAGCCTGTGCAGCTGCTGCGCCGCATATAGTTTGACGTCCTGTGTTTTCATACAATTTCCCCTTTATGGTTCTGTTTTGGGATAGATCTCCCAAAGCCTTGTGCGGAAACGATTATAGGCCTTTGGCGAGGTATACAGGATGGTGCGCTCGGTCTTTTTATCCTTATCCACCACAATGCGGTGTCCCTTCAGGGCGGCATTTCCGGCCTCCATCACCATCTGTTTTCCCAGCTTTTCCGCGATGTTTCGCACCTGCGCCTGCCAGCGCAGCGCTGCCTCATCCGGGTCGTCCTGCTCCGGGTCGATTGCCTGCAGCCACTGCCGAAAAGGCTGATCCACTGCAAAGTAGAATTGTGCACAAACCGCGCCGCCTGCATTTTCATTCCGGTCACCGGCGGCAATTGCCAGTTCCTGCGCAAAATGTCCGACCAGCGCCGCTGTCTGTTCACAGCGCTCGATTTCTCTGACGATCCGACTCTGCCATGGACGCCCTATCTCATCCAGGATCCCTGCCTGAAAGGTCAGGCTGTCGCTGAAAGAATCATTTACAAAGAAGTCCTTATCGCCATATTGGACACCGGAGATGCGGAAATGTACCTTTCTGCGGGGATCCAGAAGTTTCAATCTCTTTTCCTGCAACTTTTCGATCCAGCATACAACGCCCGGGCGATGCCCGCTGTCCTGACAAAAGACCGCCGGGAACTCCCGCCAGAATTGTTTAGCCGGGTCATGACGACAGGGCACAAACACCACCGGTTCATTTTTCTTGATTGGCATCGTGCGCCAGATGGTCATCTGTTCGGCAAAGACGTTTTCTCTGGGGAAGAAATCTCCTCCCAGCAGACAGAACCCATCCACATTCTCCCCTGTCCTGTGCAGCAACAGCCTTCTGGATTGCAGGGTGAGCAGCTGTGCCGGGTTGTCCGGGCAGCAAATTTCTGTCCGTTCCGCGCTCTTTGGTGCTTCCACTTCCCAACAGGGCTTGCTTTCGCCCCAGCATTCCCGGCTGTCGCGCAGCAGCGTCAGGTTCAGCATCAGGGTCTCGTACAGATTATCGCCCTGTGCCTGAATAAAACCGATTTTGCCCAGCCACCCGGCTCCTACTGACGGAAGTCCCTTTCCTTTTGGCTTCGCGGAGGTGTCATCATAGCCGTTCACGCACAGCAGCCACCGCGCCGCCTGCGGATAGCTCAGCTGCTCCTTGCTCTGCCCCGCATACAGTGGAAAGAGCCGGAGTTTATTGCTGCTTTCCGACATTTCACCGTTGAGTTTGGCCGCGCCGTATTCCGTGCCGATCTTTGCCTGCGGCACCTGCCAGAAGGGGTGTGTCGGGTGAAACAGCCAGAAGCGGTCCTTCCACTGCTCCAGATAGTCCCGGACAGGCTCTGCCGGGAAACGCCCAAGCTGCCACAGCTCGCTCCAGCGCTCCAGTGCATCATCGCTCTGTGCCAGCGGTTGGGGTTTCCCCTTTGCATCCACCCGGGAGAACACGGTGAACAGCACCGCCAGCAACAGCCGCAGCACGGCGGCGTTCTGGGTGGGCATCTCGCCCGCAAGGTCCACATAATCCTGCGCCGACACCAGCGCCTCGGTCAGGGACACCTCCCGCACCGTGTTGTCCCGCAGCCGCACCCGTATCCACGGTTCGGTCAGCAGGTTGAATTCAATTTCCTTCATCCGTTTCCTCCTTTTGGTAGGTCAGGCCGTTTTCACGGTCATAACAAAGTTCCATGCCCGCAAGCCGGGCAGTCAGGTTTTCATCCAGCAGCAGGATCAGTTCTCCGTGCAGCAGCGGCGACAGCTGCCACGCCGCAAGGCGGCTGCGGTTATCCGCTTCCAACTCCCGGATGACCCTATCCACCTTCCACGCTTTGCCGAACACCGCCGGGAGCCGCAGCTTCTGCCGGGCAATCTTCAGTGCCGTTTCCGGCGGGGGCGGGCTGTCAGCAGCTACGGCGCTGCCACCCTCCTGCCACGGCAGAAAGTGGATGCTGCCGTCTGCCCGACACTGCATTACAAGCACCTCTACCGAGGGGTCGCCGTCCCGCACTGCTGCCCGCGCCGCCGGGTCGGAGCGGGCACCCTCGTTCTGCATCCAGTCGTCCAGCGTATTCAACTGCGCCAGCCGGTGCGTTTCCGGCTGCGGCACAAGGTACGCCTCGGCGCGCGCTTTCTTTTTCTCCTGCGTCTGCTCATATACGCAGCGCATTTCCTCCCCCTGCGCTCCACCGGGAGCTTCCCGCTCCCAGCCGTAGACCTGCTGCACCAGCGGAGAGATTTCCTCCGGCAGCCGGATGCTCCGGGGCAGAAACTTCCGGGTGCGCCAGAGCAACCACTGTCCATATACCGCCTCGCTGCCCGCATCAAAGGCATCTTCCCCGGTGTCCAGCACCGCGCAGCAGGCCTGCTGCAATGGGGCGGGGCGGCTGCGGCGGTGACGGTGCAACCGTCCGATGCGCTGCAACAGCAGATCCATGGGGCAAAGCTCTGTAACAAGAACGTCCAGATCAATGTCCAGCGACTGCTCCATCACCTGCGTGCCCACCACGATCAGGTCGTTCCGGCGCTCCGGTTCAGAGCCCTTGCCAATGCGTGCCATCAGCTGGTTTTCCCGCGCTGCGCGGTCCGGCATCAGGAACTGCGCATGGAACAGCTGCACCTCTTTGTCCGGCAGGCTTTCCCGCAGCAGCTGCGCGATCTTCTGCGCTTTTTTGACCGTGTTGACGATCACTCCCGCGCAGCCGCCCTCTGCCAGCTTCCGGCGCAGCAGCGCGGGCAACTCCGGCTCTGTGAGCGTGGTCAGCTGCACCGTTTTACCGGGTGCGTCTGGTGGGATGGCCGTCTGCTTTACCTCTGCGCCGTCCGTCCATGTCAGCAGCGGATAGCCGCAGCTGGTTTTCCATGGGACGTCCGGGACAGCCTTTTTCTGCTGGTAAGCCTCGACCAGTTCCGCGCGCCGCCGGGCAGGCAGGGTGGCTGACAGCAGGATGACCGGCGCCTTGTACCAGCCCAGCCATTCCAGTGCACGGTCCAGATAGCAGTTCATGTAGGTATCGTAGGCGTGGCACTCGTCAATAATGACCACCTTGCCCGCAAGCCCCAGATGCCGCAGCATAACGTGCTTCTGGGCAAGTGCCGCCAGCAGCAACTGATCCACTGTTCCAATCACAAAGTTTGCCAGCAGTGCCTGCTTGTTTCCCCGAAACCACTGGTGTACCTGCACCTGATGCGCTTCCTGCGCGTCCTCCTCCAACTGCACCCCGCGCCCCTGCAGCCGCAGATAGCACTCGTTCAGTTCTGCCATGCCGTGTGCCAGCTTTATAGCCTGCGGCAGCGTCTCCTCAGACTGTGTGTCTGCCCAGCCAAGCAGCCGGGGAAAGATGCCGTTTGCCGTGGCCTGTGTGGGCAGCCCGAAAAAGACACCACCCAGCCCGAACCGGCTGGCCATGACCTCCGCAGCGGCCAGCGCCGCCTCGGTTTTACCCACGCCCATCTGTGCTTCCAAAATCAGGATGCCCGGTTCCGCTGCGGTATCCACAGCCTCCAGAACAGCCCTCTGCACCGCATTGGGCGCAAAGCCGAACCGCACCGCAAACTCCTGCGGGTCTGCGATGCCCGGCTGTGCCTCCCACGGGAAGGGCAGCGCCAGCTTTTCCCAAGCCCTGTCCACCCGCGCCGGGTAATCCTCCATGCTGCCCAACTCCTCTACCGGGATCAGGGGAAAGTATTCCGTATTGCTGGCGATCCAGTCTGCCATGATCAGAAGTCCGGTCAGAAGCACTTCCTCCTGCGGATTCAGATCATCCAACTCCGCTGTGTCGTCAAAGCCACAGTCCTGCAAAACAGTCATGAGCAGTTCTGTCCAGAAGTTCTCCCAGACCTTTTTCTGTCCCTTGGGGTAGTAGTTGCTCTCCCAACCCTCTAACTGATCATCGACCGCCGCGCAGCTCTGTGGCTTGCCGTGGTGCGCCCCCACAATGGAGGCGATCCCGCCGGGGCAGTCATCCCACAGCAGGACTGCCTCGCCCGCCCGGGCATGCGGCGACTCCCGGCGATTCTGTTCAGGACAGTCCAGCGGCGTCAACGTTTCCAGCCGCTGCCTCGCCTCCGGCAGGGTGCGCAGGATATTTGCCTGAAAGGCTACCGTAGCCTTGCCTATATCATGGATTCCACCCAAAAACCGGGCATGTGCGAGCAACGCTTCCTCGCGCTCAAAGCCCATGGCCCGTTTTACGCTTTCGGGGAGCCACTGCCGGACTAGCCGCTCCATGATGCCCGCCGTATCCCACAGATGCATCCAGAGCGGCAGCCACAGGCTGGTATTTTCCGGGTCCGTTTTACCGGCCAAAAACCTTGTTTTATTCAACGTCCTTCGCATTTTTGCTCCTTTTCCGGTGTGTGCCTTCCATGTACCGAGCATAACAGATAATGTGTACTATAATCCGTACTTTTTGTATTTTATCTCCGCAAATGAAAAAAGCGGCACACCGGGTCGTGCCTCATCAAAACGAAAGTGTCCTCGCAAGGTAAAGAAACATGCTATTTATAGCCCGGTTCCGTTTTCTGTTTCAAAGATACGCTTCTGCCCTTCTGCTGTCAATGACTCTGCGCCAATTCATCAAAGCTACAAAAAAACGATTTCTTTTTTGTATAAAAAACCGCCCCGGCTTCCATTGCGGAAACCGGGGCGGTTCGTTTATTTTATTGGTGCTTTTTTAAGCCCTTACGCAATCACTTGCGGGGATTTTTGATAGCAGCCTGGGCAGGTGCCAAAATTACAGAGCGTTCCTCGCTTCATTTGTTCTATGCGATTACCCTCAATCTCATAGCCTTTTTTCAAATCCGCCATGGACCAGAGGACCTACAAAGAATGTGACGAAGGCACTGGGATCTTGCTCGTGAATAATTTCCTGCAGCTCCCCGATTTCATACTTGTTCACGGCACAGAAAAGGATCTTCTTAGGGTGGTTGGTGTACGCACCGTATCCGTTCCAGAAGGTGACGCCGCGTCCCATCTTCTGCAGGACTTCAGTCTGCACAGTGGAAACATCCGTAAATATCAGGGCCGCCACATTGATGTTCTGATCGTGAAACCTATCTGCCACCGTATACAGAATTGCCACAAAGATGATGGAGTACATCGTAGTTTCCAAATCAAAAAGGAATAGGCAGACCGAAAAGAGAACCGCATTGACATAAATAGAAAGCCGTCCGCTTTTAAAATCCGGGTATTTCTTTACCAGACACATGCATGCAATGTCCATGCCGCCACAGCACCCACTGCCCCGCAGCGCATAGCCGACACCTACACCACAGAGAATAGCGCCGAAGATACAGTTTAGCAGCACATCCTCCACAAGGGGTGCTTTGAGCGGCGGAAGTACTGAGAGAAGCAACGTCTGCACTGCTACCGAGAGCATGGTTTTGATGCAGAACCTGCGGCTCATGACCCGGTATCCTATCAGGAACAGCGGTACATTGATGAGTAAATTGATCATGCCAACAAGGTTTGCATCACTGCGGATTGCAATGAACCTACGCAGAAAAATCTCTATAATCTGAGCCAGGCCAATCACACCGCCAAAGTTGATACCATTGGGGGTGACAAACAGGTAGATACCCAGAGTCAGTAGTGTAGAGCCAAATATCAGATCAAAATACTGCTTATACGCTTTATTCATAGCACTCTTCCCGAATCTTCTGTGCATACCAACCAAAAGAATCTTTTTTGTAGCGGGCGAGGTCTCCGGTGCCGTCGTTATGTTTATTTACATAGACCAGTCCGTACCGCTTATCCATTTCACCGCCGCCCGCGCTGACCAGATCGATGATGCCCCAGACCAGATATCCCATGCAGGGAATGCCGTCCTCCAGAACGGCTTTTTTCATCTGGGTGATATGAGCATCGAGATACTCCACCCGGTAGGGGTCATGGACGGAACCGTCCACTTCCAGAGTATCCTCCACGCCCAAACCGTTTTCCACAATGAACAACGGCTTGTGATAGCGATCATACAGATCATTCATGGTCACGCGCAGGCCGACCGGGTCGATCTGACGTCCCCATTTCGTGATCTGCAGATACGGGTTGCGCAGGGTAGTAATGGCGTTGCCATCCGCCACATTTTTCAGATGCTCCGGATCCGTGGAGATCAGCCTGGAGGAATAGTAACTGAATCCCAGAAAATCGCAGGTGTTCTGAGCCAGAAGTTCGTCATCACCCGGCTGTTCGTCCAGCGTGATGCCCAATTTTGCAAAGTAATTCCGGGCGAATCCGGAGTAACAGCCGTTCAATTGGACATCCGGAAAAATGTAATTTTTGTTGTTACTGATACGTGCTTCCATCACATCATTGGGGTTACAGGAATAGGGATAAAAGCTTCCGGCCGCCATCATGCATCCAATTTGGAAATTCGGATTGATTTTTTTACCGATCCGCACCGCGCAGGCACTTGCCACCAGCTGGTTATGCGCGGCATTGTACACGATCTGGTTGAACTCCGGGTCGTCCTTGTCCACCAGCAGGCCACCGCCCAGATAAGGGATGTGGGTGATCATGTTGATCTCATTGAAGGTCATCCAGTATTTTACCAGATTCCGGTAGCGGTCAAACACGGTGGCAGCATATTTTCCATACAGTGCAATCAGCCTGCGGTCTGCCCAGGCACCATATTTCCGGATCAGGGCTTCCGGCACATCAAAGTGGCACAGGGTGACCACCGGCTCTATCCCGTACCTACAACACTCCGTAAACAGTTCCTCGTAAAAACGCAGGCCATCTTCGTTCGGGGCGTTCTCTTCCCCGGTCGGATAGATCCGCGTCCATGAAATGGACAAACGCAGCGCCTTGATCCCGCTCTCTGCAAGAAGGCGGATATCCTCTTTGTATCGATGATAAAAATCAATTGCTTCCCGACTAGGATAATAATCGTACCGCGTTTCCAGAATGTTTCCCGGATGCAGCATGGCATTCCATCTGCCGTGGGCTGCATCCGGCAGAAAGTCAGCAGACGCAGGCAGCCTGCCGTCTTCCTGCCAGGCACCCTCGCACTGGTTAGCCGCAAGTGCTCCACCCCACAAAAAATTGGACTTAAGTTTCATAATACCTCCAACGCCCCGGGACGCATGCGCTCCCCGGGGCGAACAAAATTTTGAGATCAGTGTTTCTTCAAGATTTCCTCGTCAAAGCCAAAGAAAATCGTAAGTACACAGGATGCTACGATCGTCACGATGATTGCAATAACCATAGCCACGATGGTATCCTCAAAGATCGGCAGGGCAAACAGGGAAGAAGAACCATACTCGTAGTTATGGGCACCCAGCAGAGCGGCCACGACACCACCGATGGCGCCGCCGAGGGAAACAGCCCACATAGGTTTCTTCAGCGGCAGGTTAAAACCGTAAATGGCCGGCTCGGTCACACTAGCAAAGATGCAGCCCACTGCAACGGACAGTGCTTCGGATTTGATTGCCTTGTCCTTTGCCTTGATAGCGATACCCAGAGAAGCGCCGCCTTCTGCCATGTTGGACAGCAGCATACCGGGGCGGAACAGGGGATCAAAACCAGTTTCCGACAGCAGCTGGATCATGGGAGCTCCCAAGGTCATGTGCATACCGGTCATGACCATATAGGGGAACAGAGCCGTAAACAGAGCAACCGTGATGGGGCCTGCAATGTTATACAACCACAGGATCGCGGCGGTGACATAGGTACCTGCCAGCTGACCCAGAGGCGCCAGTGCAAGGATCGAGACGGCATAGGTGGCGGCCATTGTCAACGTACCGACAAAGATAGGCTTGAACACGCCGGGGATCACTTTGTTCAGGAATTTTTCCACATAATACGCAACGATTGCCAGCAGCAGCGCAGGAAGCAGAGAACTGCCGTATCCTTTCAGGGCAACATTGATACCAAACATGGTGACTGGATTGCCAGCACTTACAATAGCCGTCCATTCAGGAGCGACCAGTGCACCGGCCACGACCATGGAATACGTGGGGGTCGCACCCAGTTTCTTGGCCGCTCCATAAGCGACCAAAATGGGCATGAAATAAAATACCGCATTGCCCACGATGCTCAGCAGCGTATAAGTAGAACTGTCCGCAAAGGGAGCATAAACCTTGGAGATCAGCAGCAGGAACACCTTGATCATACCGCCGCCGATCAGTGCCGGAACCATAGGCTGTACGGCAGCGGAAATGTAACCAATCACTGCCTGCCCAACCGAAATCTTTTCGCCTTTCAGGTCACCGTCCAGTTTTTCGTCCACAGCGCCGCCATCGCTGTAGCCCAGCTTCAGCACCTCTTCATAAACCTTCAGCAGATCCTTGCCGATGATGACCTGCAGCTGACCGCCCTGATAGGTGACGCCCAACACACCGTCCAGATCATTGATAGCTTTCTGGTCTACCTTCTTGACGTCCTTGACCGTCATGCGCAGACGGGTCATGCAGTGAAATACGGAAGTAACATTTTCCTTTGCTCCAGCCAACGTCATGATATTCTGCGCCAGCTGTTTGAAATCTTTTGCCATTGTAACATCCTCCAAAAAATCTTCCTGGATGGTAACGGACAGAATGTTCCGGTTCAGTTCCGTACCGGAAACCCCATCCAAACGGTTCAGTTCTTCTAGATCTGCCATACCGCTGTCTTTCACAGTGACATACAGGTGCTCTCCGTCAAAACGTTTTCGTGCAACATTGCCTTCACCACCGATGTGATGTATGATAGTTTGAAAGAATGCATCCTGTTTCATGGCTAATCCTCCTGATTTTTTATCTGAAAAACGATGCGGGCCCTGCACCGCTATTCATTCAATATGTAATAAAAGATCCGGGCACAAAGCGCCTTCAAACTACCTGAAAACGCAAGCGTTTTCAGGTCGGATGCGCTCTGTTCCCGGATCACGTCCCGCAAATGGCGAGTGCCGCTCCAAGCAACGGAAGCTGTTTATATATTTTTCTGGCAGACGCGGTTGATATGCAACATCAAATAGAGAAGCTCCTCATCATTACAGCACCAATTCTCCTGCTTTTGCAAGAAAGCCGCAATCTTTTTAGCACAGATATATGTTTTAGGGTAATCATTGGCCAGCATCTTTACCATGCTGCCACTCCCCGTTTCGCTCTGAGTACCGCTCATCAGCCGTTGGATGAGATAGCGGATATGCATCGTGAACCGATAGTAACTGTAGCTGTCCTTATCCAGTTTCAGGTTCATTTCCCGCTCCACAATGGACTCCACGCCTTCCTGAATCTCCAACGCCTTTACGAGGGAATGGATCTCGCTGTTTTCGATTTCAGCATTGATCAAATGCATTGCAATGCTGACCGCTTCGGAATCCGGAAGTGAGACCCCCGTGTATTCCTTCAGGATATCCAATGCTTTTACGCCCAGATCAAACTCATTGGGGTACAGATGACGGATATCATAGGCAATGGGGATCGTCAGGTTCAACCCGCTGCGAAAGCGCTCCACCGCAAAGTTCAGGTGGTCGGCCAGTGTCAGCGGCAGGTTAGAGTTAAGGGTCGTATTCAGTACGACCTGCGCATCTTCTGTAATGTCGGCACTCGCCAGAAGAATCTCCTGCGGAAGAGTACTGATCATCTCAAAATAACGCGGGTCGATATCGTAAAACGTGCGGTCTATCCGCGACATATCCGTCAGTTCGTATGGAACCGCCGGAAACCCGATGCCCTTACCAATCACGATCAGTTCCTTCCCGCGGGAGTCCTGAGCAACAGCGGCACTGTTATTGATTTTCCGAACAATTCGCATAACACCCACCCTCTCCGTTTCGGATAAAGAAAAAGCCTCGGACTGCAGTCATAATTATACCTGCAGGTATAGACACTCTACCGAGCACTATCCTTTGTTCACAAGTACAACTGACGCTTCCGAGGAATCACGTGTTGTAATAAGATGTTAACATAAAATTCATAGAGATTCCATTCGCCTTTTTTACAATTTTATCGATCATTTTTTGTGCATAAATACTTCTTCTTTTAACTTTAAACCATTCATAAATCCACCACCTTATTCGACCGATGTACGCTTTCTTTTCTATTATTGGAACCTCTTTCCGCTTACAAAACAAGATGCAAAAAAGCTCTTGGCCTCCATTACAGAAGCCAAGAGCTTTTTTCTTCTTTGTCCTATCAGATTTTATTTCCGGGGAGACTTAATCGCAGCCTGGGCGGGTGCCAAAATTACAGAGCGTTCAAATCAGCTTGAATTTTCATTTCGAATGTGCTAGATTCTCTTATATTTCTCCATTGTTCTTGCCAAAGGCCCCGTATTTGATGTAGAATACCTATAGAATTGCAGTTAAATTTACTTTCTACCATAACTGAGGTTTCTACATGGTTAAGCAAGTCAAAATTGAGCGTTTCAAGTCAATCAGTAGCGCCACCCTTGATTTAAGCAAAATAAATGTTCTTGTCGGTACTAACAATGCTGGGAAAAGCAGTGTCCTTCAAGCTCTTCAATTTGCAACATCTGTTGCTCAAACCGCTAAGACCTATTCGCAAAATGTAAAGTTTGATAAAAATGGAGTATGGGCAACTTCTGTCTATCCGGATCAATTAGTATACTCTCCTGTAAAAGATCCTTATACACTCGCCCAAGGCGGTGTTCTTAAAGAAGACTCAGATTTAGGCATTGCAGTTTCTTTTTTAGAAGATTCCGGTGATATTGCTACTGCAACTTTTCGAAAAGGCAGAAATAAAAATATTGCTGCTCGCTTTGAGGGTGCAAATGTAGGTCAAAAGCTTGCATCCCTCGAGGCTCCTTTTTGTATGTATGTCCCTGGTCTTGCAGGAATTCCTTTTGAGGAAGAAATTCGAACCGTCGGTGTTGTCCGCCGAATCGCGGCTAAAGGTGACTCCAATACGGTGTTTCGCAATGTTATCAATCTTCTGAGTCAAGACCATGAAGGCTGGTGTAGATTTTTAACCGATATAAAAGTTATTTTTCCAGAAATCGAATTTGAAATCAACGCTAGACCTGAGGTCGATGGTTTTATTGATATAAAATTCAGACTAACATCTTCTGCGCCACTATTGCCTATTGATCTCGCAGGAACGGGCGTTCTTCAAGCAACACAAATTGCTGCATATGTTAATTATTTCAAACCCGCCCTGCTTCTTCTTGATGAACCCGATTCTCATCTGCACCCCGACAATCAACGCGCTCTTGCAACACTTCTGGTTTCTATCTCTGATAAAACACAAACTACCGTCCTTATTTCTACTCACTCACGGCATCTGATGGCTGCTCTTCAAGAAGATGCCAAATTTTTCTTGGTAAAGAACGGAACTGTTTCTAATTCCGAGTATAATCACTATATCGGACTTTTGGAATTGGGTGCTTTAGATGAATATGATCATATTCGAAACGGAGACTTGAAGTACATTATCCTTACTGAAGACTCATCAGAAACCAGTCATAAATATTTACGAGGAATATTAGAAGCATCAGGATATGCGCGAGATGAATTTCAGATTTATTCATATAACAGTGTAACCAAGATTGACTCCGCAAAAATGTTTGCTCAGTTCTTATTAGATATCAATCCAGACTTAAGGATTATTGTCTATCGTGATCGTGACGGATTATATGATGATGAGGTTTCCGAAACTAAAAGAGCTATCGAATTCGATTCTCGAGTCACTTGTGTTATTTCAAAATTCAACGATGTTGAAATGTATTATTGCGATGAAAATCACGTGTGTGAAATTTGCAATCGTTTAAGTCTTCCTTTAACAATTTCAGAAGCACAAGAGTTCTTGCTTTCCTCTATTAACGAGCAGGATGAAAAATCCAAAAATAAATTTTTTACGCATCGACTAAGTTTAAATAAAAACAAGAGTGATGGTAGTTTCATAACGATTGCCCAGAGCAAATACGATGAAAACAAGCGCGTTTATGCCTATGGAAAAACTATTGCAGGCGTCTTGAAATCCAAATTACAACAGAAGTTCGGAAGAAACATCGATTTATATCAAGTAACGCCTTACCTTTCAGAATCGCAATTTTCTGCTGTTGTCGCAAGCAATCACTCATAGTTTTTTTACATAAAGCCCCGAAACTCAAATAAGTTTCGGGGCTTTTATTCATGTGGCATCACTCAATGCCATATTACAAAGCTACTTCAAATACGGCTTCAGCATCTCAACCAGTTCGTAAACTTTTGTTCCGGGTGCTGATTCAGACGGCTTCCGTCCTTCGTTTTGCTTGTCCAATCGCTTTGCATTGGCAATCGCAATGTCCATGTAAGGTCGCAGCACTTCATACATATCCGGGCGGTTCTTCTCGT